>OGZR01000503.1_pt1 | contig 17076 bp, 17 predicted proteins | sample 1576851 | NCBI WGS metagenome assembly OGZR01 (sample SAMEA3541492, study PRJEB24748) | human gut metagenome | biome: human gut; feature: human-associated habitat; material: faeces | place: China | collected 2012
TCATGGTTTCTCATTAGCTCTATTTCAAAAATATCATGTTATTTCATAAAGCCAATTTATCATAAATCAACCGTTCTTTCATTAAAAATCATATAGCTTTATTGCTTGTTTTTTTAAGTACTCACTGATTAAACGCAAGCTTTTTCGTTCATTTTCATAACCTTCTAACTTATGGTATTCTTCAATACAATTAAGTTCAATACCGTTGTAAAGTTTACTTCTAACGATCAAATATAGATAGTCTTTCATATTGCTTCGCGTGTCACCTCGCCATTGCCAACCTATACATTTTTCACATATTTCCATATATGAATCATTTGATATTTGAGCACATAAATCATCTTGACCATATCGCAAACAATTTTTTATTATTAAATCTTCAATTTCTTTTTCTTCTTTTACGTATACATATGGCTGTATCTTATCATTACAAAATTCATTCCATAAATCTTCCCTAATATTAGGTTTTAATTCAGGATGATCCAAATAATATTGAATAATTTCATCTTGTGTGATTTCTTTTTCTATAACTATTTGTTCTGCTTTAAAATGTTTTGAACTTCCAATCACACAACTATCAAGTGTATCGATTAAGAATAATCTTTCATCAACTCCCACAGGACTTCTTCCCTTTAGGGGAGCAAGAATATTCATACAATCAGCAACTTCTTCTATCGTGCCACAAAAACTATACCCATTTTCACTAAAAGCAATGTCTTCTTTGGTCTCTACTTTTTGTTTAGGAATACCAACTTCAAAAATATCCCTTCCATTTTTTAAAAGAATTTTAGAGCGTAAAATACCATTTTCATATTGAAGTGCCTTATATCCCTTCATAATATATCCTTCTATCCTTATTCTCTTATTTTATTTAAATAACCATATATGATCATCAATTTTTACTTATATGAATTAAAAAAGAAAACCACTTATTAAATTTACTATAATACCTAAAATTATAGTTAAAATAATTGTAACAAATATAAAGTTTCTTATTTTTTCATTTTTTTCTTCAATACGTATATTTTGTCCTATGCGAAACTCTGTGCATGGAAATAAATTTCTTTTAATATTTCTAATACTTGATAATGATATAGTAATCCATATTCCACAAGCCCATATACTCATTATTGAAATTTGTACTAACTCAGGAAATATAATATTTTTTACATTAGTATATACAACAATAAATAACATGCCAAAACCTAATAGAAAAGTCATAATTGGCAAACGAGATAATATCCGATAATTTAATTTAAAATTGCTTAAGCATAATTCTATTTTATTTTTTAATAATAAATAATCATCCCCATTATCAAATTGAAATTTAATTTCAGTATTTGGATGTGTTCCATTGTCAAAAATCAATGTTACTTGATTATCTTTAAATTTACCAGTTATTGACATTTTTACAATTCGATAAGTCTTTTTTTCAAAATATTCAAAACATTCATCAATATCCTCAAAAAAACATGCCGTATCATTAGTACATTCTGTTTTAATTTCAAAAAACATATGCTCATCATATTGTAAAAATATATCTTTTATACTGACCAATAATTGCTTATCTACTTTATGTCCTAACGGATATTTATGTACCTTAAATACTTCTTCTCTCATTTTAATCCCTTTCTTTATTATCTTTTTAGAATTATTTGCTGATATTTATTATTTAAATATAGCTTCTAATCCTATTGAGCTTTCATTTCTTACTATTTTATCATATTTTAGCTATTATCATAGTATTTAATTTATATTATCCATAATTACTTAAACACTCGAGAAATTCTTCTTCCATCAATAGTAAACCCTAATTTATTGAAAAAATGTTCTTTACGATCAGCATGTTGATCATCTATAGGAGAGGTTCTTCCATAGATTTTCTTAATTAAATTTGTTTGTCTTATATAATTGAAAAGAAGATTAAAAGCATTTGTACCTATACCTTCATTAATATAAAGAGGTGCAACATCAACAATATATAACTTATCATCTTCAACTAATTCAAAATATACTACTGATTTCCAACCATTATCATCTACATATAATACATCATAATTAGAATCTCTTTCTAATAAAAGTAAACAGTACTTATCTTCTTTATGTTTTAATCGATAATACTTTTCATCTAAGGCCTTTATTCCTTGTCGTACAGTACAATCATAAATCGCTTCTCCAACATAATATTTCAAGCGATCCGTAAATTTATACTGTTCATATTCTTTTTCTTTTCTTTCATAACACCTTGTATTACATCTTGTAGTAATTGGTGGTATTTCAGCATCTATAAATATGATAGGAATAGTTTTTTGAATCATTTTCTTTTCATCTTCAAAGAGATAAACATGGTGATAACTTATAAGTACATGTATTCCATCTTTGGAAACTACAGTTTGAATATCATCAATAGCTTCTATAATATATTCAAACTGATAATTTTCATCTAGTTTTAGATTCAAACACAGCGTCTTGTTTCTATAATCTAATTTATAATCAATGATTTCATATTGATATTTCTTAGTGTCATAATTTGTAATAATCATTTGTACACATCTATATTCTTGTTCCAACAATGCATTTAATAAATCAAAATCTTGTAAGAGTATATATTTATCTTCTTTTTTAGTTGTTTGTTGTTCTTCATTTTCTTTTGATATATGTTTTTTAAAAAAATCAATCATACTTGGTTAATCCTACATATATTTTAAGATGATATACAAAATGGAGATTTCCAATAGTACCTTCATACTACTGATATATCCCCATTTTATGGGCATAAGTTTTTTTAATATAAATGTAAATCTACTTCTATCAATTTATAAATAAGTGGATCTCTTAAATCGCCTTCTACTTCATATGCTAAATTACGAAGTTCCTTAAGTATTTGTAATAACTTCTCATTAGACAAATTTACATTATGAATATAGTTTTGAGTAGCCGTTCTTACAACTTCACTTTTAGTCGTTTTTAATTGTTTTGCTTTTCTATCTAATAGATTAAATTCTGATTCCGCCATGTAGACTATTAAAACATTATTTTTTGTTATAATATTCTTTCCTCCGTGTAATTTTTTAAAAAACATGCATAAATGTACTTCTTTCAAAAAATACCTTTTTAGATATTACTGTTTTATTTATTAATGACCCATTCTAATATATTTCTAGCACCAGTATTGATTATAAATTCATATTCAATGTTATCATAAATGGCTATTTCTTCATAAACTACTTGTCCATCATCATATTCTAACTGCAAAAAAGATATTTTCTTTTAAATTGTTAATAGTTGATGCATTATGTGATTGGTCATATGATTTATGATAGCCTGTTATTGCTATAAGCAGCACAAATAAAACAATGAATGATCTAATCACTTTATCCATAAAAGTATCATCCGCTTTATCTATTTAAAAACTGTTATTTCTTTTCTATAATAACTTTTTATGCTTTTTCTTTCCTTGATACATAAGCTTGTCTGCATATGCGAGAGCTTCATCGATGTTGTTTATGTTATACATACCACCAATAGAAACAGAGAGCTGAACATCATCATCAACAAAGATGTTTTGTACATGATCAGAAATTCTATTAAGTAACATTTTAAAATCACCATATTCGATATCTTGGAAAACAAGTATAAATTCGTCTTCACCATAACGGATAAGATAATCATCTTTTCTAATGCAATCTTTAATGGCCTTAGAAAGTTTTTTTAAAGCCTCATCACCTGCTGCATGTCCAAAATGATCATTGATTTCTTTAAAGCCATTGGCATCGATTATCGCTAAAGTGATAATGTTATTCATATTTCTAACGTATTCTTCGTAATATCTTCAATCATAGGTTTTAGTCAAAACATCTTGATAATATTGTTTGTTGTAATTGCTTATTTTATCTATGAACTGTGATTTTCCATAAGATGATAGAAGACCATTTTCTTCTGTATGACAAACGATTTCTAAAACATAAGGTTGACGGTTGATCTCGATGTATTCTGCAATGATTCCATAAACATTACGATCTACAAATTTTAATTTAACAACTTGTCCTTTTTTCTCGTAAGCTTTTCGCGCAATACAGTTTATACATGATTCTCTTCTTTCCCAAAACCTGAAACATTTTTCTTTGGTCTTTTCTAATCCATGTTTTGTAGCATAAATAACTGAATAATTTCTTACATCGGTCAATCGCGCACTGTCAAAGATCTCACTGAGGTATTTAATGGCATCATCGATTTGTTGATCATCATATTGAAGCAGGGCATTTTTTTGAGTAAATTTAGGAATACGACTTGCCTTTTCTATTTGTCCAATCGCTCCAACATATTGACCTTCTTGCCATAAAGAACTAGCATGCGCCCTGTACCATTTCTTTTCATCATTTTCTTCTATAGAAAATTCAACAAAAATATGAAGTATCTTAATAAAACTATTCTTCAGGATTATTTGGATTTATTTCATTACGAGGATTATCAGTCCACAATGAACTAATATTATGCTCACGACAATAGTCTGCCACCTTTTTACCAAAATAAAATTCCGTTTTGTCAAAATTACGTGCTCTTCGATGATCTCTTGTATGATCATTCCAACCACAGAAATATATTCTCTCCGCTTCATCTACATTGCGATATGGAAGATATGCACGTAAATCAGTATATTCAACACCTTGTCTATTAGAATGTTTAGGTGCTTTTTCAGAGAGCATTTTAAGAAACTTTGAAGAATTAAAACCATCTTCAGCATAGTTTAATTTCAGTATTCTACAAAGTTCAAAATATTTATTATCTGGCATATCAACAATAAAATCATCATCCATTTTTAAAACACATCCCCAATTATGTGTATGAATTGCGACAAGGATTTCATAACCGCCTGTAACAATAGATAAAATAGTATCAAATTGAAAACCATTATACACAAAGGAATAATGTTCTTTATCGATCTCATTTTTTTTCATATCTTTAATTAAACTCTCAAATGCAGGACATCTCATAACCATTTCCTCCTTTATAATTTTATTAAAAAAATCTTTAGTAAAAGTACTTATTTGATAATACAGTGTAGGTTATATACTTAGACCTCGTGTCTCGTTGTTCATATTTCAAAATAAGTGTTATATAAAACAAAAAAGTGAACTTTAATTTGTTTTATAAAATACAAATACTAAACTTATAAATAATAATACATTAAAAAAAGAAAAAACTGCAACAAATAATTAGAATTATTTGTCACAGTCATTTTTATATAACACTCCTATCACTTTTATATAAATGACATTCTATCTATTAATTGATGAAGCGATTTTATGATAAGTATGTCTTTTACCACGAATCGCAATTGATAAAGCCATAATATTTTCAGGTAAAGCAATACCACAAAATCCTGCATCCCCAATGTGTTGGATATCAATACCACATCTTTTATTTAATAAAGCAATTTCACGAATTGTTCCTTCATCAGCACCTTCTTGGCTTGTTCCAATAGCACTTAATGATAAAGCCCCATGAGCTTTAATATAGCGACATGCTTCTGTCACTTCTTGTTCAGATAAACCTGGAACCGTATTTACAGCTGGCATTAAAATAACATCTGCCCCTGCTTCAATAAAATCTTTGATACTATTCATATCGACGATTGGTTCATCAATTCCTGCTGCATGCATTTTTCCAGCAATAATTAAACCTTTAAAATATTTTTTAGCTTCTTTAATTGCTTCACAAATTGAATGATTTGAAACTCCAACACCTGGATTTCCAGTTAAACAAATAAAGTTAAATCCTAATTCTTGTGCTTTAATATAAGTTTCCTTTCTTGCTTGTCTACCTGTAGAAATCACACGTCTTTCTTCCATTAATTCAGCATCTAAATCTACTGGTTCAAGATTACATCCAATTGGACGACCTACGATTTCTTTTAATTTTTCTACTGGATTATCACATTCTGGTAACCCTTTGATTACTGGGTTATTACAATCAAAACAGTTTAATAAAACCATATCACTCCCAAATGAAACTGCAAGTTCTGCATTGGTAAGATCTCCTAATAATGGTTCAATCGCAACAACTGTTTCTGTCATCACTGTTCTTCCTTCACTGGCAAGAATGGCTTGTTTTAATTCTTGTCCATCCATTTTCAACATTTCACTACTTGTACAACTTAATAATCTTTTCATTCCTTAAAACCTTCCTTTTCATGATCCTATTATCCTATATGTATATACAAGTGTCAATTATTGATTGTCAATTTGTTCCTGTAATTCTAATAAATAAAGATAACGTTCATTTTTTTCATCGATTTGTTTTTGCAAGTCATCTCTTTGTCTAGAAAGTTCATCGATTTCTTTAAAGTCTGTAACACCATTCATTTGTTCTTCAATTTGATTTAAATTTGTTTCTAAATTCATAATGGCATCTTCAATTTCTTCAAATTCTTTCTTTTCCATATAAGTCATTTTGATTTTCTTTTGTTTACTTTGTTTATAAGCTAAAGCTCCTTGACTTTTTTCTTTTTCTTCTTTAGTTGAGGTATCAAGATTTTGACTATAGCCCCCATTAACATATCTTAAATGTTGATTTTGTAAGATAAACAATCCATCACAAATACGATCCAAGAAATAACGATCATGACTCACTGTAATAATGATTCCTTCAAAATTATCTAAATAATCTTCCAAAATGTTTAATGTATCAATATCTAAATCATTCGTTGGTTCGTCTAAAACCAAAATATTTGGCATCATCATTAAAATACGTAATAAATAAAGTCTTCTTCTTTCCCCACCCGATAAACGAGAAATAAGTGTATGTTGTAACCGAGCATCAAACAAAAATCTTTCTAACATATCTTTCGCTGAAAGTCCTTGTCCTTCTACCTTAAAATCATTGGAGATTTCTTGAATATAATCAATTACTCTTTTATTCATTGGAAGATCATCATAACCTTGTTTAAAATACCCAAAACGTACCGTTTCTCCTATTTCAACATATCCCGTATCACTTTTTAAATTTCCTGTAAGGATATTAAGTAAAGTTGATTTTCCTGTTCCATTATCGCCTAAGATTCCTATACGATCATGTTGTTTAAACATGTAAGAAAACTCATCAAAGAGTTTCTTTTGTCCAAAACTTTTAGAAATTTCATGAAGTTCTATTGTCTTTTTCCCAAGTCTAGAGAAAGTATGAATCATTTCTACTTTTCCATTAACTTCAACGTCTTTTACTTTTGATAATTCTTCAAATCTTTGTAGACGATCTTTACTTTTTGTTGTACGTGCCTGTACACCTGCACGTACCCATTCTAATTCTTTCTTTAAAAAAAGTTTTCTTTTTCTTTGCGAAGAAAGTTGTGTTTCTAAACGTACTTGTTTAAGCTCTAAGTATTTTGAATAATTGGCTTCATATTTATAGATTTGTCCATGATCTATTTCAATAATACGATTAACCACTCTTTCTAAGAAATAACGATCATGGGTAACCATTAATAAACCTTTAGACCATTTGATTAAAAACTTTTCTAAATATTCAATCATGCCATTATCTAAATGGTTTGTCGGTTCATCTAAAATAAGGAGATCACATGGTTTTATTAACGCAATCGCTAAAGCAACTCTTTTAAGTTGTCCTCCTGATAATTCCTTAATTTTTTGTTTTTCATCTAAAATACCAAACTTACCTAATTGTGCTTTAATTTCAAAATCATGAACATCTTTGGTATCAATTTGTTTATAGACTGTTTCCATAACACTATCATTTTCGTCATAGTGTGGTGTTTGTGGTAAATAATTGATATGGATATCTTTTTGATAACTGATTTTACCTTGATAATTTTCAACACCCGCAATCATCTTTAAAAGTGTTGATTTTCCTGTTCCATTAACACCTAAAATTCCAATTTTATCTTTATTTTCTATATGTAACTCGACATGGTCAAGAATACATTTTTCTCCATTATATTTTGTTAAATCTGTCATTGACACTAACATTTTTTATATCACCCACGACATCATACCACATAAATGAAGAAAACGCGACTAATCGCGTTTTCCTTTAATATACTTTATCACCAGTAAAAAAATCAACAATAAAGCAAGTCCCATAAAAGTAAACCATAGAGCTCCATTAGATTCATCACCTGTTTGAACATTTTGTTTTTGAACTTTTTTGACTGGTGTTATTTTTTCGTTTGTTTTTTTAATTTCAGATTCTTTTTCATCTTGCTTAGGTTCTTCTTTAGAGTCATATTTAGAATCATCTTCTTTTGTTTCTTCTTGAACAGTACCATGAGCTGCCTTCACTTCTAAGAAATGATAATCTTTTTTACCTTCTATTAAAGATAAATAAAGATGTTCTTTGTCATCACCATTCCATCTTTGTTGAAGACCATCATCATACCAACCATCTATAGAATGTTGACAATCATCTAAAATCCAATCATTAGAAACAAATGATAAATGAACCGTTCCACCTTCCTCACTATAAAGATCATCACCACTTAAACGGGCATGATTGTTATAAAGAATCGTATGGAAGAGTGTAACTGTTCCAGCGTTATAAATACCCCCTCCTTTTCCAATACGGCATGTTTGTAAGCTTTCGCCTTGTTGATAACCTCCATTATTAGTAATAAGTGTTTGCTTACCTAAATACAAATTACCATAATTTGAAATACCGCGTGTATAGTTATTGGAAATAGTTACTTTGGCTCCATCTTCAAAAACGACATCATCTAAATTTGGATAGAGAAGAATTTTTTGAGCATTTTCGTACCATCCATAAACCCCAAAATTCAAAGCAGAAGTTTGTGCATAATATTTGTCTTCATCATCGCTTGCTTGATAATTTATCCCATTATATTTAGCTTCAAGACTTCCTCCATTTTTTATTGTAATCGTACGTTTTTTTCTTCCTTGGCTTAAAAGGGCACAGTTTTTATTTTCATTCATTTTCAAAGATGATGTTTCATCTACATAGAGGTTATTTTCGCTATACATGTTGAACGACTGCTTTTTTCATTATTTTCAAGATTTGCTATCGATAATTTTTTGAAAATGATACATTTCCTTGATTTGTAATTGTAAGGTTTCCTTTGACCATCGCTTGATTTGTACAATTTTCTACACTAAGTGATGAATGATCAACAAAAACATGAAAACCAGTTATTCCATTTGATTCAACGGCATGGCCAATTGTATAATTTGAATCATTTTTTATATTTAAGTTTCCATATGATTCTGCCATCATTGATGTATATTCCATCTGACTTAAAGAAACTTTTGAATGATCCACATTAATTGTGGAACCATTATTTGCATAAATTCCATGACCAACAAAAGTGACATTGGAATCATTGATAAACTCTAAAACACCTTGACTACTTAAAACAACAGACCAGATATTATTTCCATTTTGATACGTATTATCAAAATGAACACGACATTGATTAAATGTTAGTGTTGCTTGCACATTTAAACGTCCCTGACTTTCACTATCATCTGTTTGGCTTTGTAAAGGCACTGTAATTTGATGATGATTTCCAATAATCTCAACATCTTTATTAATCGTTCCTACATCTAAAATAACATCCTCCATTAAATATATAGGACCTTTTTGATCCCCTGTTAAAACATCTTCTAGAGCTTCCTGAAATGTTTCATAGTTTTGGTCTTGAATTCTTGCTTCTACATTCATTGCTTTTACTTGAAAAGAGAAACAAAAGAAACCAATCATCATACATAAACTCATTTTTATCCATTTTTTCATTAGTATTCCTCCTTTTGCTTTTTCATCATAGAAAGTCCTAAAAATAAAATTTGTCAGTTTTTTTCCTTTAATTAAAAGAGTGATTTAGACTATTTAAAAAAATTGTTGTAATAAAAAAAATCCTGCTTTTCTTTGAAAAAAACAAAAGAAAAAAGAAGATTAAACATGTAATCTTCTTTTCATCAAATACATTATTGAAAGTGACATTAAAGCAATCACGAAATAAGGATAAATCACTTGTTCATCACCTGTTTTAACCGCTTTTTTCGTTGTTTGTTTTGTTTTTATGGTATTTTCTTGTACCTTTGGTATTTCTTGTGGCTTTGGTGTTTCTTGTGTCTTTTCAGGTTCTACTGTTTTATAAACAGTATAACTTACTGTTGGATTTAGAAAATCTTCAACCCCCTGTTCTTTTCCTTGACTATCAATTGGATGAAGCGTTGCTTGGTTATTGGTTTTTAAATTATTTTTATTTAAATGCCCATCTTCATCATAAAATCCATAGTTTCCTGCCTCTTTTTGTGGATTTGCAAGTTGTAAAGTATATATAAGTTGTACAAGATCAAACTGTGTCACTGGTACGTTCATTTTCCAAATAAAATATTCTTGCTTTCCAGGGTAGTAATAAAGTTCATAAGCATAACCTTTTTCTTGTTTATCAAAACCATAATGATAACTTTGATCATTAATAACTTCTGGTAAATATTTCTTGTTTCCAACCATCATGTAAAATGAATTGATGTCATTTATAAAATCAAACTCATATTCATTTCCATAATTATCTTTACCTGATCCCATATAATCTTCAACGTAAGAACCTTGATCTAATAAATAATAAATATCATTTTGAATACTTTCAAAAGAGACTTCTTTTTGATTTTCTAAATAGTCCATAAAAGAAAAAGCCCATGGATAATTTCCTTCGCTATTTCCTGTTAAGGCATAACAATGATATCCCTCATCTTTCATACTTTCATACGTGCTATACGTATAATAAAGTGCTTTATCAACAGAATTTAAATACTCTTTAGATTGATCGACAGGAGTTGTCTTTGTCGGTGTTGTTCCATAAGGATAATCATACGTATTTCCTTGACTTTCCAACTTTGTTTTTACATCATTCAAATACGTATTCCAATCAGGAAGAGTTTGTCCATATTTAGAGCTAAAGTTATCTGGTCCAGCCCAAGAAAGAATACTTCCATCATTTTCAAAAGACCAAGCCGTTACTGTTGGCTCTTGATTGTACATATAAGTAATGCCATCACTGACAAAGATCATATATTTGCGTTTAGCTTCCACCTCTTGATCTTGATCCAACATTTCTTTTCCGGCAAGTAACCCCGCATGACAATTTGTTCCAGAAGTAATATTTTTTCGAATAGCTACTTCAATTTGATCAAATTGACTTGAAAGATCAAACCATGATGATACATTAGCAATTTTATTAAAAATCACAATTGCCACTTTCACTTTAGCATCTGTTTTATCAATCTGCATTCTTAGTTTTTCCAACATTTCTAATGCTTGATCTTCAACTTGTGCACTTGTAGATTTATCTAAAACAAAGACAACATCGCTTTCAAGCTTTTCACTTTTAGAGGGAAGGGAAAGTGTTACTTTTGTTTGATATTTTTCATCAAGTGGTGTTGCTGTTTTAGATTTTGAAATATCCCATTGATTTTCTTTAGCTTCAATGGGAACACTCATTAAAAAAATACTTAATATTGCGGTTAAAAAGCATAATAATTTCTTCATTTTTTCCTCCTTTCGTTTTTATCCTAAAAAAAACAGCAAGGAAAAAATGTCGATTAAATGAATCATGTATATTTATCTATTTTTATTTTTAAAAATAAAATAGACATTTGTTCAACAAGCTCATAAAAACACTCTTTTTAAAATATTTTGAGTTCATGTAAAATACATAATTAAAGCCTATAATCACTTCATCAAAGTAAGGAGAGATATAAATGAAAGAAAAATTTATACAATTTATGCAAGGAAGATATGGTGTTGATACTTTAAACAATCATGCTTTGTTTTTAGTCATTGCCCTTTTTGTCCTTAACATATTTTTTAACAATAGAATCGTGATGTTATTTGGCTATCTTATTTGGTTTATTGTCATCTATCGTATGTTTTCAAGACAAACGTATAAACGTTATCAAGAAAATGAAAAATATTTAACAGCAATCAAACCTGTTCAACAATTCTTCAATCTTCAAAAGAAAAGAATGTCTGACCGTAGTCATAAATATTATCGTTGTCCATCTTGTAAACAAATGGTAAGACTTCCTAAAGGAAAAGGAAAAATTATTGTGACATGTCCTAGCTGTCATCATAAATTTGAAAAGAGAACATAATTATGTTTGGTTATGTCGTTATTAACAAACCCGAATTAAAGATCAAAGACTTTGATAAATATCAAGAATATTATTGTGGCTTATGTCAATCTTTAAAACAAAATCATGGTCGACGTGGTCAATTGACTTTAAATTATGATTTAAACTTTGTAGGAATCTTACTTTCAAGTTTGTATGAGCCTGAAGAAAAGCAGTATTGGATTCGTTGTCCAATGCATCCTTTTCATAAAAAGAGTGTACGTACAAATCAATACATGGATTATGTCAGTGATATGAATATCATCTTGACTTATTTTAAATTAGAAGATGATGTTTTAGATGAAAACTCTTTAAAAAGTAAATCATTCAAACAGCTTTTAAAAAAAGATTTTCAAAGAGTAAAAGAAAAATATCCTAAAAAAGTAAATACAATTAAATATCATTTAGATCAAATCCATGTATTGGAACAAAAGAATTGTTTGGATCTCGATGAAGTCTCTGGACATTTTGGTCATATCATGGCAAGTATTTGTGTTTATCAAGATGATATTTTTAAGGAAGATCTTTATCAAATGGGTTTTTATTTAGGTAAATTTATTTATTTGATTGATGCTTTTGAAGATGTTGAAGAAGATATCAAAAAACAAACCTATAATCCATTTAAAGAAAAATTCAAAGATGAACATTTTCAAGAAGATTGTTTTCATCTTTTAGAAATGATGATTTCAAATAGTAGTTTTTATTTTGAAAAGCTTCCTTTAATTGAAAATGTTGAACTTTTACGAAATATTATCTATAGTGGTATTTGGACAAAATTTGAACTAATTAAAAAGAAACGAATGGAGGAAAAATCATGAATCCTTATCAAATATTAGGAATATCCCCTAGTGCCAGTGATGATGAAGTCAAAAAGGCTTATCGTACCCTTTCTAAAAAATATCATCCAGACGCTAATATTGGAAATCCTCATCAAGCAGAATATACAGAAAAATTTAAAGAAGTCCAAAATGCGTATAAAACCATTATGGATGAAAGAAAAAGAGGTTTTAAACAACAAAGCTATGGTAGTCAAACAACGGGAACGGGTGGTTATCAATATCAAGGAAATGATCAGGAAGCTTACCAAGAAGCTAACGGTTTTATTCAAGGTAGACGTTATCAAGAAGCTTTGAATGTTTTAAATCAAATTCAAAATAAAACAAGTATGTGGTTTTATTTAGCTGCCATTGCAGAAAATGGTTTAGGGAATAATATTCGCGCACAAGAATATGCGCAAACAGCCCTGCAAATGGAACCAATGAATATGCAATATATTTTATTACTAAACCAGTTACAAGGAACCTCAAGACAATATCGTCAAACCAGCCAACAATATGGAAACCCTGCAAGCATGATGAATTGTTGCTATTCTGTATTATTGTTGAATTGTATGATGTCTTGTTGTTGTGGTGGCGGATATCATTACCCTATTTTATGTTGTTAGAAGGAGAAAATTATGGCAAAGGTTATTGGGATTGACTTAGGAACAACGAATAGTTGTATGGCTTTTTATGAAAATGGAAAAGCTAAAATTATTGAAAATAAAGAAAATCAAAAAACAACACCTAGCATTGTTGCTTTTGATAAAGATGGAAAGAAACTTGTTGGAGAACTTGCTAAACGTCAACAATCAATGAATCCAAAACGTACGATTTCATCTATTAAAAGAGAAATGGGACAAAATTATCATGTAGAAATCGATGGAAAAAAACTTTCTCCACAACTTATTTCTTCAATGATTTTACAAAAATTAAAAAATGATGCAGAAACTTATTTACAAGAACAAGTAACACAGGCTGTCATTACTGTCCCTGCTTATTTTAATGATGCTCAAAGACAAGCAACAAAGGATGCTGGAAAAATTGCAGGCTTAGAAGTTTTAAGAATTATTAATGAGCCAACAGCTGCCGCGCTGGCTTATGGTCTTGAAAATGCTTATGGTCAAAAAGTAATGGTTTTTGATTTAGGCGGTGGTACTTTTGATGTTTCTATTATCGAAATTGGTAATGGTGTTATTGAAGTTTTATCAACAGCCGGTGATAACCATTTAGGTGGCGATGATTTTAATAAAGCTATTTGTAATTTTGTCATCGAAATCTTTTTAAAACAAGAAGGTATTGATTTAACAAAAGATACAGTTGCTTATAGTCGTGTTTTAGAAGCAAGTGAAAAAGCTAAAATTGAACTTTCAAGTCAATCAAGCACCCTTATTAATTTACCATTTATTTATCAAGATGCAAATGGTCCTAAAAATTTAGAAATCACACTTACAAGGCAAAAATTTAATGAGATTACAAAAGAACTTATTGACCGTCTCGTTTTACCAATGCAAACTGCTTTAAACGATGCCAGACTGACTCCACAAGATCTTAATAAGATTATCTTAGTTGGTGGTTCTTCACGTATTTTAGCGGTTCAAGACAAAGTGAAAGAAATTACAAACATGGAACCAAGTAAGTCTTTAAATCCAGATGAATGTGTCGCTTTAGGAGCCGCAATCCAAGCTGGTAAATTAAGTGGTGAAATGGTTTTATATGGTGAAGAAAATGATGTTCTTTTATTAGATGTCACACCTTTAACACTTTCTATTGAAACCGTTGGTGGTGTTGCTACACCTCTAATTCCAAAAAATACAACGATTCCAACAAGCCATAGTCAAGTCTTTACAACATCTGCCAACTTTCAAACACAAGTAGAAATTAATGTTTTACAAGGCGAAAGACCGCTTGCTAAAGATAACCAATCTTTAGGAAAATTCAAACTTAAAAAAATCAAACGTGCCATGCGCGGTGTTCCACAAATTGAAGTCACTTTCGATATTGACAGTAATGGAATCGTTCATGTTTCTGCTAAAGATCTTGCCTCTGGAAATAGCCAAAGTATGACTATTGAAGGTTCTTCTAAAATGTCTGATAGTGATATTGAAGAAGCAATCAAACAAGCTAAAATGTATGAAAGCCAAGACCGAGTTACAAAAGATAATATGCTTTTAAAAAATGAAGTAGAAACTCTCATTATCAATGTTCAAAATGATCTTGCCTCACATAAAAAAGAAATGGATAAAGCATTAAGAAAACAAATTAAAGCAGAACTTTCTTCTTTAATGAAAATGACAAGAAAATTCAATTATGAAACAGCTTCATCCCAAGAAATACAAAAAATAAAAGATTCTAAAAATCATTTAGAATCTCTAGCTCAAAATATCATCGGGAGATAAATGATCTCTCGATATTTTTTTAACAATTTCATCATGTCTTACAAAACCATACGTTGCGACAATTAATGAACCCCCTAAATCAAGCATTAAATCTTTCATCGTATCTTTTAACGCTTCATGTCCTTTTAAAGGAATATCATTTTTAGAAACAAGTGTTCCCTTTGTTGAAGCCATATATTGTTGAGCATTTGTATGAAAAATCCCATCACAACTATATTCAAGAATTTCCCAAAAAGCACCAACTCCTAAAGAAAAGATTACTAAAAATAAGCATGTAAAATATTTATTCATATAAATAAATTTGCTTTTTTCTGCCATCATAATATGGATAAACCATAAAGCTACAAAAGATAGAATAATTCCCGAATGAAAATGTAAAAAAGAATCCCACCATGGATATTTTCCATAAAAATCAAGTCCATCTCCTAAAACTAAAGCATTAAACGCAAAAAGTGCAATAACAATATAAAGTGCTAAAGGAACATTGATCTTAAACCATTTCTTTAAAAACTTAGGCGCCGCTAAAATAATTAACATCGCACTAAACTGTAGAATACGAAAAATCATAGTTGTTACATATTTTATGTAAACATCACCAATATGATGACGATAAGCCAAAATAAAGATTGTCCATCCCACATGATAAATCAGTAATAAAATCGTTAAAACAAATAATATTTTTTTAATTAATAAAAGCCTTTTCTCTGTTAATTTCCTATTTTTCATAAAGAATATAATCCCATCCTTTCATCATTCTTTCTTCACTTTGAAAAAAATGATTGCCAACATTCTTTTCAAAGATACATTGATTTTCTTTTTGATAAATTTCATATGTTTCTAATGTGTTTTTTAACACATTTTTCATTAAAACATTTCTTGTTTTATGTTCCTTACTTCCTAAACTTAAATAAATTTTCTTATGATTAATAGGATGTTCTTTTAAATAATCCAACCATCCTTCTTGCCATAAAGAACCTGATACACAAACAGCGCCTTCTAAATCCAATTCATGCATCGCATAAAGACTAAAGAGCCCTGCGAGTGAATAACCACTGATATAACATTTTAAAGAAGCATTCTTTTGTTTAATTATTTTAATTGTATGTAATAAATTTTCCCCCGCTTTTGATTCGAAAGAAAGTTCATCTTGCCAATCATTAATTTCAATAACTTCTAAAAGATATAAGCTCTTTTGAAAATAAGCTTTTACTTTTTCAACAAATTCATCTTGTCCTTTCATAACAAGATAAATCATGATACCTTCTTTATTCATCATAAACCTCTACAAAGATAGGTTCATGATGAAGGGATGGTATGATTTTTTCAAATACATCTTTCATTTTAATTCTTAAACTACTTGTATTGATACAAGGATGACACCCTAAATACTCATCTTGTAAGAGATCTTTATCCATTAATAATTGAACTTTAAAATCATGATCATTCATTAAGCCTAAAAGACTCACAGATCCTGGTGTAATATTTAAATATTCCAACATTTTTTCATCACTTCCAAAAGAAAGACGTGAACTATTGATTTGTTTTGAAATCATTTTTGTTTTAAATTTTTTATTTTCTTTCAACATTAATAAATAATATTGACTTTTATTTGAATTAACTAAAAATAAATTCTTACAAATTGTTGATTTTAGTGTTTTTTCTATTTCTAAACATACTTCCATCGTATTTGCTTCTTCGTGGTCAATGCATTGATAATCA
>OGZR01000505.1_pt1 | contig 17057 bp, 9 predicted proteins | sample 1576851 | NCBI WGS metagenome assembly OGZR01 (sample SAMEA3541492, study PRJEB24748) | human gut metagenome | biome: human gut; feature: human-associated habitat; material: faeces | place: China | collected 2012
GCAGCCAAGATACTGTAGGAATTATGCCTTAAAGATTTACGATACTCGACGAAACCGTCGAAACGCGCCGTCCGTGGCGCGGTTCTCCTTGAGCTCCCATCCGTGGGAGCTCATTTCTGTGTATAGTGTGCATAATTCAACAGTATCTAGGCAGCTCCGCTATTCGCTCACGAGAGAGCGCGTGCACAAGCCGGGCACATGGAATGAAGCCCCTCACACTGTGCCAAAATATAGCCTGAAATATAATTTTTTTGAAAAAATATGATTTAAATGCAATAAATTGATTAAAATTTGGTTAAAATTGCTAAAAAAGGCGAAAAAAATTATACAGCAATGATACTATTGTACTAGAAAATAACTTGCATTATGCTTTGATTTATGGTACAATGAGCGCATACAAACCAAAGAGATGCTGATAGGGCACAGCTCTTTGCACAAAAAACCATGTTATAATGAAAAGGAGAAAAGAACTATGGTAAAGAATGTATTTAAAAAGTTAGGAAAGAAACAGAAGAACAACAAAGGTTTCTCTCTCGTAGAGCTTATTGTTGTAATCGCCATCATGGCAGTGCTTGTAGGTGTACTTGCTCCACAGCTTATCAAGTATGTTGAGAAGTCTAGAGAGGCTACAGATATCCAAACATGTGATAATATTGCTACAGCTTTAAAGACATATTATGCAGACGAAGAGGTTTCGGCTTCGGCTACTGCTGCTACGGTTACTGTTACATTGACTACGACAGAGCTAGGAACAGGTGCTGATACGGCTGTTAAAGATGCCGGATTAACAAAAGCGAAAATTAAAGGCACAAAGTGGACTAGTGATAAAATAACAATTGTATATGATAAGAAAGATGGAACTATTGAATATACTGGAGATTCTCCATATTATCATTCAGATAAGGATCAATTCAAAAAGGGCCCTAAATCAGGGAAATAAAATAAAAAGATATATAGTAATTTAATTTTTTAAGGACCACCAACCATGACCACAGAACTGATACCCATCTACATCTTAATATTTGCATTCGGTATAGTTATAGGCAGCTTCCTAAATGTCTGTATCTACCGCATACCGCAACATGAGACAGTGGTGACCGAAAGGTCCCACTGCATGAGATGCGGGTATCAGCTCGCGTGGTACGATATGGTGCCGGTTTTCAGCTGGCTGTTTCTTCGTGGCAGATGCCGCAAGTGCAAAGAACCGATATCACCTCAATACCCTATTATTGAGGCGTTAAACGGTATATTATACATAGTAGTATTTGCAGTAAATGGACTTGAGCTTACGAGTATCATCTACTGCTTTCTTACATCTGCACTCATAGTTCTGAGTGTGATAGACTGGAGAACATATGAAATTCCATTCGGAATCAATATATTTATACTGGTGCTTGGAATCCTGCATGTGTTTTTAGACCATGATAACTGGTCTGAATATGTGATAGGATTCTTTTGTGTCAGTTTATTTCTTGAAATCCTTCTTCTTGTAAGTGGAGGAAGAGCCATAGGTGGCGGAGACGTCAAGCTCATGGCATGTGCAGGTCTTGCGATAGGTTGGCAGAATATTACATTAGCATTTTTCTTAGGATGCATCATCGGTTCCGTGATACATCTGATTCGTATGAAAGTAACAAACGCAGGCAACAGGCTTGCGATGGGACCGTACTTGGCAGCCGGAATATTTATTTCGATGCTATGGGGTGAGAAAATGATATCGGCATATTTGACACTCGCAGGCTTTTGAAAAGTGTGTTATAATAAAGCGTGCTTGACACAGGCAATATGACTTACGGTTAGATAAAAGCAGAGTAAAACACAGATATACCGAAATTTATATAGAAAGTTTGTAACTATTCAGTACAGTTACAAATGTTTTACAGACGTATACAGTGTAAAACAAAGATAAACATGGAGGATTAGGTTATGGCAAACAGGGTACTCGGCATTGAAATAGGGGAGAACCTTACCAGAGTAGTTGAGATTGATTACAAAGCGAAAAATCCCAAGATTTACAATATGTTCGGCTTTCCGACACCACCGGGGATGATTGATGATGGAGTGGTACAGCCGGATGGGATGTTTCGTTCTATCTTATACAGCAAGCTAAAGGAAAAGAAGATTGCCACCAAAAAAGCTGTTTTTGTGTTAAATTCAGCACGTATAGCAAGCAGGGATATTGAGCTTCCGCTTGTTAAGGAAAAGCAGCTTAGGGAAATGATTGCAATGAATGCATCGGATTATTTTCCGGTGGATTTGAGCCAGTACAAGCTGGTACATCAGATTATAGAGAAGATTGACAGACCGGAAGAAAAGAAATTACGTCTTTCGGTTATTGCTGTGCCTAATGACCTTATTTTGTCATATGGTGCTCTTGCAGCTTATTGCAGACTGCAGCTTGTAGCTCTTGACTATAGTGGAAATGCCATCAAGCAGCTCATGAGAAGAGAGATTCCCGGAGATGTGAAGGTAACTGTCAAGGTGGATGAGGTTTCTACCACACTGACTGTAATGGATGGAAGCATGGTAAAGCTGCAGCGTAATGTCAATTATGGACTGGCTGATGCTATAGAGGAAATTCAGGATAGTGAGCTTTTTGGAGAGTATCTGTCATTTACCGATGCAGTTGATGTGGCACGCAGAAAGACATGCCTTGCAATAAAGCCTGATGGTACAGTGCCGGATGAACCTGCAGGCGGTGGCATGGATCCTATGGGGCATGAGATTGATTCAGAGCGCTTTAAGAAGCTTCGCCTGAATGTGTCATACGCACTTTCCAATCTGATAAGCAGTCTCGGACGAGTGATAGACTACTATCAGTCGAGAAACTCAGATACTCCTATCGAGAGAATTTTCCTCATTGGCTTAGGTGCTGATTTCAGCGGACTCTCAAAGCTTTTGACCAATGAACTGAATATTAAGGTAGTTCCGCTCCAGCAGTTTGACGGTATGCATGTAGCAAAGAGCATAAACCTCGCAGAGGCAAAGCTGGCAGAGTATTTCAACTGTGTTGGATGCTCACTGAATCCGCTTGACATATTAGACAGTAAGAAAAACAAGGGAATCGGTGCTCCACTTATGGCAGGAGCAGCTACAGGTGCTATGCCACTTGGCGGTGCACAGACAGGTACGCAGGGTAATCCGCCTGTTGGTCCTGATGGGAAGCCTCTTCCGGTAAAGGCTGGGGAGACAGCGGAAAAGCCGGTTTCTTTTGCGGTACAGCTCCTTATTTTTGGCTTGTGTGTGGTAGTTGCAGTTGGTATCACGGCATACAGTATTTTTTCAAATCTTGTTTTGACTTCAGACAATATGACGCTTAAAGCGCGTGTTTCTGATTTGTCATATGCACAGAATATATATGATGTGTACAACCAGACCAAGAAGGACTATGACTGGACCAAGCTTCTTGAGAGCGCCTCATCCAACAAGAATGATGAGATAACGGGCTTCGTGGATGAGCTGGAGCAGAAGCTTCCGTCAGAGGCCAAGCTTGTGAATATGTCTGTTACGACTGATGGTGTTTCAATGACTATCAAGACAGGCAGCAAGGATATAGCAGCTGATGTGATTGCACAGCTTCGTACATTTGAGAGTATCATGGTATCCAATGTGTCAACCATCACAGAGGAGGTTGATGAGACCGGTGCCTCAAAGGTTCAGTTCACAGTGGATTGCACATATGTAAAGGCAGATGACAGTGCGGCTTCTGAATCGGCTGATGGCACAGAAAGTGAGTCAGCTGATACATCACAGGATGCAGCATCACAGACACAGACGGGTAGCAATTCATCATCAGATACAGACAGTACAAATCAGTAGGGGGTGTTAGGATGTCAACAAGAGATAAAAAGTTACTTATTATATTAGCGGGTGTTGCCATTTTAGCACTGACATATTTTTTTATTTTTGTACCACAGTCCAATAAGAGGGATTCACTCAAGAATGAAAATATGAACCTGAAGTCACAGTACAATCAGCTTTCAGCACTTGCGGCAAAGGCTGACGATTACACAAATAAGACAAAGGAAATGTCTGATGCCATGCAACAGGTGTATGACAATTTTCCTTCATATTTACAGATAGAAAACGGCATCATGGACGCAGTTGCAATTGAAAAATCTACCAATACAAATATTACAGAGCTTACAGTCGGCTCACCGACTGCTATTGATGTGAATAATCCGACCGGCGATGCCGGCACAGATTCTTCGTCCGGCAGCACAACGGACAGTGGCTCTACTGACAGTAGTACTACGGACAGCAGTAATGCAGACGGTTCACAGGCTGCAGACAGCAACAGCTCTCAGTCACAGACTGATGACGGTAGTGCAGCTGGTAGCAGCACATCATCAGGCTCTGCAAAGTCTACGGTTACAGGCTATCAGCTTTATGATGTCAGCACAGTTATGGCATTCAAGACAGAGTATCATGGGCTTAAGGCTATGCTTGGAGAGGTGATTGGTTCATCACAGAAGAAGACCATCAGCACACTCAATGTGAGCTTTGATGATTCGACAGGCAAGCTGACAGGTGAGATGCTTGTGGATTCATATTTCCTGTATGGACTTGATAAGCCATATGAGGCACCATATATACCTGCAGTACCACATGGTACAAATAATCTGTTTGGTACAACAAACTAACTGATTAATCATAAATATTAAATGTTAGATTATTGAGTTATGAGATAACAAAATACAAGAGGGGAGGAAGCAGATTTGAGAAAGCTAAAAAACGATGATCGAGGAGTAACACTTGTGGAGATTATTGTGTCGATTGCTATTCTCGCAATAATCGTGCTTCCTTTTTTGAATGCATTTGTCACAGCTACAAAGACCAATGTAAAGGCAAAAAACGAGATGAATGCTACACATCTGGCGACAAACATTATGGAGGGCATTGAGAAGAACTCCATGAAGACACTGGCGTATCAGTTCAACTATCCGTCGGAGGGCTTTGACATTGCGGACGGCTTTAATATATCAGATGGAAGCAGTGCATGTGAGCTTCTTAAGAAGTCGGGCAAGTTTGATAATGTAAAGAGGCTTGAGGATATCAGTGCTGAGATTGTAAACAAGGACGATGTCATCACTAGCTGTATCCACAAGACTGATGCATCAGCCAAAATAGGCGATACATCGCTTTGGGATTTCAGGGAGTCGGATGCGCACAAGTATTATTTCTATATGTCTGGTGTGCAGTCAGGCACAAAGAAATACAATGCTCTTGTGACAGTGGATGCAAAATCGGACGCAGAGTCGGACAATAAGGTTAAAAAGTACAACATGGACGAGGTAGCGGATATGTCGGCCATGGATGCAAATTTTGACTGCATGAGTGCAGACAAGTATTCTGCTACAAATATTATATCTGCATTTAACAATATGAATCCAGGCTTCAGTGTACAGCAGAGTGATATAAAGAGAACTATCAAAATTGATATAGAAAAGAGTGGAGCTGCGAGCAATAAGGCTACCAAGGTTACGGTGTCGTATTCGTATTCTATCAAAAATGGAGTAAAAAAGACTTTTCCGGATCCGAATAGTGCGCTGAAGGATGATTATACCATGGTGATTTACGACAATTCTTCAGATACTGTAAACCATAATCTGAGAAATGTGTATCTGTTTTACAATCCATGGTACACATCGACCGGCAACACCTGGGATACTGCAAATGATGTCATCATTGTAAACAACAAGGACAAGGTCGACTGCACGGTAAATATTGTAAAGCAAAAGACTATATCGGATCAGTCAGAGTTGAGCACGAAGGAGAGTACATATAAGGCATATGTGAAGGTAAGTGAGCCGGGAAATCGTACAGGTCATGCTTATACTCATATAGCCACCAATCTGAATGTAAATATGGGAGCACCGGATAATCCACTACAGCCGGGGCAGGCTATATATGGCTTTAATAACAATGTAATTCAGAATGATGTAAAGGCAATTGTCGATATAAAGAATCTGACAAAAAGCAAGGCATCTGAAAGGCTGTATGATGTGAAGGTAGACATATACGAGAGTAAGGCTTCACTGGATGATATATTTAAGGATAAAGATCCGGTTGTTACGATGACCGGAAGCATGGGGTATTAATTATGAAGCGTAACGATAACCGTGGTGCTTCCTTTGTGATGGTTGTAGTTGCAATGGCTATAGTGGCTGTTTTAGCTGTGACTGTGCTGTGGATAGCGCTTATGAACCTCCAGATGAAGGTGACTGATGAAAAAAATACAGATAACTTTTACTCGGCAGAGGGTGTGCTGGATCAGATATGTACAGGTCTGCAGGGCGATATTTCCAAGGCTTACTCAGCAGGATATACCAAGGTTATGGAGAATTACTCTGACAGCAGCATAAATGAGGCTGGCAGACAGAGCAACTTTGCGCAGGAGTATCTGAAGAGCTTAAAGACCAGTCTGGAGTATGACAGCACAGGTATGACCTTTAATAGGGGAAAGCTCATACAATATGTAGACCCGAAGCTTCTCGAGAAAAAAGAAAATCAGCCACATGCTATTATCAAATCGACCAATGCCGATGTATACGGTAATGGCAATCTCAAGGTGTACCAAAACCGTGTCGTGCTGAATGGACTAAGGGTAGAGTATACCGATGAAAAGGGATTTAAATCAATAATAGAGACGGATATTTCTCTGGGGGTTCCTTCCATGAGCTTTACAGCATCGGGAGGAGTTCCAGAGCTTTTTACATATTCTCTTGTAGGAAATGAAGGACTGAAAATTACATCAGGACTTACTAAAGTGAATTTATCCGGCAATCTCTACGCCGGCTGTGAAAATGCGGCAGACACAGGAACTTCTACTACGAGTGTTGTTATTCCAAACAATGCCACACTTGATGTAAAGGATACCAGCTATATGATTGCAGAGGGCGATATAGAGGTGGGAGACTTTGCCGGAAAAGATACGGCTACAATAAAAAATAACATGGCTGGTGTACACAATAACAGTAAACTTTCTGTTGATGCACAGTGTCAGCTGTGGACAAGCAACATAAATGTAAATGGTGCAACAGTCAATCTGGATGGCATGACATATGTGGCGGATGACATGACCTTAAAGGGTACAGGCTCAAAGGTCACACTTGGCAAGAATAATAAGAGTAACAATGCAAAGTACGTCGGCTTTGGCAATGGAGGCGATGACAAGGAAAATCCTGTCGCAGGCGATAGCTCTGCTATTATCATAAACGGCAGGGAGGCATCTCTTGATATGTCAAATATCAGGGAGCTTATGTTAGCAGGAACTGCATATATCAATACACAGGCTATTGTAAATTCAAGTGGTGTGGGTACACAAAACAGCAATGTGGCTATGGGTGAGTCAATTTCTGTAAAGGGTGACCAGATAGCATACCTTGTGCCGCCTGAGTGCATAGGCACAAGTGGAGAGGGTGCGGATGCCAAATCGCTTTATAATAAGAATCCACTCTCCTATAAGGAGTATAAGGATATCACGGCAACCGGACAGGATCAGACGAAGTATACTGAGATAAATACCAATGTGGTCAGTACCAATACAGGCAAGGCTCTCTCAGAATATCTGCCGGATGGCAGGACAATTGACAAATGCATAAAGAAAGTCTTTGTCCCTTCTGCTGATAATAATGATGATGGACTTGTATACTATTATGTCAATCTGCCAACGAATAAGGCTGCTGAGTATTACAGAGACTATTTTGGCGCAGACAGTGACAAGCTCAATAGATACACTAAGTTCTATACTGACAGCATAAAGGTAAATGAGGCAGCAAGCATCTATACTGCCGGCAATTACAGCATCTACGATGGCAGCAATTTAAGCCTTTTGAAGGGCATAGCTGATGGTGTGGACATGGATGCACAGTCGGATGCCTTACAGCGCACATATACTGCACTAAACTCAAAGCTTTTGACGAATTATGCGGATTTACCGACAAATGCAGCAAGTGTTTCGCTTTTTACAAATATAGTTAACAATACCAATTTGCTGAAAATAGTGCCAAATTCCGGTAATAAACATATATTTGAGACTGAGTATCAGGGAAAAAAATACCAGGCAATTGTCAAAAACGGTAACTACACCTATGATGCAAATGACAAATCACACAATGTGGATATAATTGTTGCTACAGGAAATGTGACACTTGATGCTGACTTTACAGGTACTATAATTGCAAAGGGCAGGATAATCGTAAACAAAGAGCAGTGCGAGATTGATAATGGTACACAGGAGGTATTTAAGGCATTGCTTCTTGAAAAGGTAAGTGATGCAGACGATGCACTGCACCTGTATGATGTGTTCATGGATGGTGCCAACTATCTGGGTAATGTTTCTGCTTTTTCAAACAAGAAAGAGGCGGATACAAAAATAGATTATGCTACACTCATTACATACCAGAACTGGACAAAGGAGTAGAAAATAAGCGGTTTCCAAGACACAAAACAGCTGCGAAATATTTATATTTGACATATTTTGACGATATATACAAGGGAGGAATCCAATATGTTTGTAAAAGTAAAAAAGAATAATGGTGGTTTCTCTCTGGTGGAGCTTATAGTAGTGATAGCGATATCTGTCGTACTGATAGGCGCGGCAACCATATCCATTCGCTCGGTCATGGGTGTTGAGGTGAAGCAATGTGCCAGAAATATTGAATCGATAATTAACAAAACAAGAGTTACCTCTATGGGAAAGGACAGCGCAGTTCTTAAGATATACAAGGCATCAGATGGGGCCTACTATTATAAGATGACTATAAATGGTACGGAATCTGATCCGAGTAAAATCGGAAAGAGCAGGATTGAAGTATACTATTCCCTGAATGATGATTATAGTGGCAAGACACAATTGAACGTCTCTGACAGTATAGAGCTTCAGTTCGACAGAAGCTCAGGTGCACAAAAGCCGGATACTAACGGCAAGTACTGCAGCCGTATCTGGGTTCAAAAAAACAGCACCGAGAAGGTTATCACGATATACAAGGAAACCGGCAAGGTGGTATGTGAGTAATTTACATAGTTAAATGCAAAATATTTTATTTTGACGCAAGGCTGTTATAAGGTTTTATGATGAAATCGGAGAGGAAGATGAACCATGAAGATTTTAAAGCGCATGAATAAATCAAATAATAGGAAAAACAGTGGCTTTACACTTGTTGAGCTTGTCATTGTCATGGCGATAATGGGAATACTGGGTCTGGCTGTTGTGGGCTTTATCGGTACGAGCACGAAGCAGTATAAGTATGCTACAAAGGACGTAGACCTGCAGTATGAGGCACAGCTGACCATGAATCAGATAGGAAATCTGATAATTGATGCGCAAAAGGGTGTTAAGTATGAGCCTGCTACGGTGGCAGCCCCGGTTGAAGTGGCATCAGTAAACCCTGAGGCAGGTTATATTGCAACTGCATCAGCGGAAGAAGCGTCATCCGAAGAAGCATCATCTGAGCAATCATCATCCGACAGCAAGCTGATAATCTGCAACAATGATTGTACATACAATATCATATACAGACCGTCAGAGCACAAAATCTATCTGCGAAAGGATACACTGGATCCTGCAACTGGTGCGGTGAAGGCTGATGGTCAGGGCAAGGAGTCACTTATGGCAGAAAATGTCATAGGCTTTACACCTGATTTAAGTGAGGCAGAAAGCAAGAACTCTGTCGGACTTGTTGTGGACTTTAAGGCAGGAGACAAGAAGTATACTTCAAAGCAGAACTTCACTATGCGCAATAAGGTACCGACCGGAGCAGACGTGGAGTATGTGGCACCGGTAGAGCCGATTTCTGTACATATATATTATGGTGGCAGAGATGTTTCTGGTCAGAGCATTTCATATGTCAGAAGAGATAATAGCAATGTCCTTGAATTTACATCTAAAATATTGGGTGGAAATAATCCAAGCCAAGAGGTTATATGGTCATACACCGGTAGGGCTGCTGATGGGAATGGAACAACGTTTAATTCTTCCGGAAATACAGCAAAATTATCTATCGCAGAGAATGAAACATCAAAGCAGTTTGTGGTTAAGGTGACTTCAAAAGAAGATACTTCCAAATATACATCTGTAACGATAAATGTGGTTGATACACGTAATTGGCTGACTACGGAGGGAATATATGGACTTAATGGAGGAAATACTGAAAAAACACATATAAATCCGTATGAGGTAAGAAATAGTGGTATAGCATATGATGTGAATAACTTTGAATGGCACATTGAGACTTATTCGTTGGAAAATGGAATAGAAAGTCCAAGTAATGATATAGAGGAGTTTGCAGGAGAGCAGGCTGATTATAAAGGTGGAAAAATATTTACATACCATATAGAAGACAGTTGGGTTTTTGGGCATGAACATGAAGCAACCAAGGAACTAAGCATGACATCAGAGGTCAGTATTCCAGGGAAACATTATAGAATATATGTTTGGGTAACCTTGAAATCAGATCCGAGTATTTCTTCTAATGTAGTTACTTTTAAATATGACAAATAACAAAAGGAGCAATCGCAATGAGCAAATTAAGAAAAAAAATAGTGGTTCCAATATCGCTCACACTTACAGGATGTCTCGTTGTGGCAGCTTTTGTGCTGAATGACAGCCTTACAAAGGTCGATGCAAATGTAGCGTTCAATGGAATATCTGATATAGTCAGCTCACATGGCAAGGACAAGCCCTTCAATATAGTGGAGGTGGTGCCTGACAAGAAAATGGCATCCATCGGTTATCTGATTGATGGTCAGGAGCCTGACGACTGGTTTGGAACACTGTCAAGGATGTCTGACAAAGATGGTGCAGGTGTACAAAAAAGGTCTGCCTATATGGAGGAACTGAAAACAAAGCTTGCGCCTATTACTACCGAGAAAAAGGATAACACAAAGCCTCTTTATTATGAGCCGTATGAGGAGAGCTATGTCAGTCAGGGCGATGACTGGACAGAGCTTGCCCTTGTAGATATGGACAGAATAAACAAGGGTACCACCGGTTATAAGATGACAGAGCAGGCGGAGGGAGATTATAAGTTCAATACCGATTACCAGCTTGCTGTAAATGAAGAGGGACTGCCTACAGGTCATTACAGACAAAATGTTGACCATTATGTTTTCATGCAGGGCGAGGATGAGACAGAAGATGGCTCTGAATCTGTGGATACAGGTAGTACTGGTAATACAGGCAGTACAGGAAGTACTGGAAGTACCGCGGATGGCTCTAATACAGAGACTGAAAATGGCAATCAAATTAAGGCACCCGGAAAAAGAGGCTACTACAGTGTTGCGTTTTCGGCTGTCAAGCTGCCGGATGGTATGACAAACACCCAGTATCTGGTAGAGACTGATAATTCACAGAAGGCTGATGGAAATACAGACAGCGGTACAAATGGTAACATCGATAGCAGCACAGACAATACGACAGATACAGGCACAGGTGACGATGCCGTTGATAAGCATGTAGTCTATGCTATAAAGAGTTCATATGCAATCGTTTCCGATGAGAGCATGCAAAATATAGCAAAATATGACCCAAAGGCATATATTTACAGGAAAGACAATTCAGATATCACATCACCATATGAATTTGTTGCAAGAGCTGACCGGATGGCAAGTCTGCCGGATGGCAGTAAGCCGGATTATGAGAAGTATACATACTGTACGGTTGAGATGGAGTATGTGTCTGCAGATAAAATCACTGATGACGAGACCTACTACGAGGTGAACACTGAGGTACCTATTGAGTTTAATTACGATGAGACCGGCGAGTATGGAGCAGTGCTTGATTCACAGAATCCATACGAGAAGATAGATGGCGTCACACCGGACAATCAGCCGGCAGGTAAGACCGGCGCAGATGATATTTCAGATGATGCTTCAAGAGCTGATTCTGCTACAGAGAATAATGATGGTAACACAGGCAGGGTAATCCTCACTGATACAGACGGATATTTTGATATAGTTAAGGACAGCCAGACATATACCTATGTGGGTAATGGAAAAGGTGACTATATAATGGAGGCTGATAAAAAAGGCTCGCTTGATTATCCTGTAAATACTACACACATATATTATAAGGGTGGTTTCAAGAACAATAACTGGTTCAGAACAGGTGTATTCAATCAGGAGGGTAAGACAGGCGATGATGATAAGACTGCCAATATGACCTTCAATGTAAAAACTGTCACACCCAAGGAGCTTGAGCAGATAGATGTGTCAACAATTGATTTACTCTATCTTTCCGGCTCAAAGTCTGTTCTTTCCAAGGATTTAGGAGACGATTCTGCAAAATACAATACCGGATACAATACCGGTAATGACATTTCATGGGACAAGGTAAAGCAGATAGTCCAACGTGTGCACCAGAGTGGTATCATGATGCCTGTTATAGTGGATAATGGTATTGTGTGGCCTGATTCGAATGCAGATTATTCCAGCAACATTAAAAAGCTTGCAGGTCTTTTGAGCTGTAACAATTTCAGCTCCTTGAATTTTACCAAGGACTCAGCTGATAATTTTATTAACTGGGGGAATGACATAAAATACTATAAGGTTGACAGTGGAACCCATAAATATGGTTTTGTAATTGGCAACGAATATGTTATTCCACGAAACTATAGTCCTAAAGATGATGTGCCATTTGTTTTAAGAGACGATTTTGCTTCTGCGATTATTAAAAATGATGATGAAACAGCATTTGTCAATGATGCTAAAACAGAGAATTTTGACGAGATAGCAGAATACATCAACTCAGAGAATACAAGCAGGAAAAAAGAAAATAGTACTCTTGGAAAGGACGAGTATGCGTATTATGACAAGAAGATTTCAAAGGCGATAGTTTTAAGCTATATCATATCGTATGCTGATAAAAGAGACATTATAAATCCGACAGATAGTCTGAACATACTGGATATAGAGCCAGGAACTGTAAAAAATGAGTCTGACGCTTTAAATTATGATAAGCTAAAAAATTGGCTTGGATCAAGATGCCCGGAGAAAAAAAAGGTTACAATAACAAGGGTTACGAGTGCAGAATTTATTGGAAGAATAGAGGACCTTAATAACTATGACATGATATATATGGGACTCGTAGCCGATAATCTGAATTATAGAGATGGTCATACAGTATATAATGATTGGAACATGGATGGGCTTAAATACTCAAATGTTGGTGACATTGTTGTTATAAATCCGAAAGATGTGGTAAATTATTGGGGATATGATATGCTCAAGAATGGCCATGCGGGATTGCTGGATACTGATTATATAAATAATGGAGAGGCGCTTAATACTCAGCTTACATTAAGAGGAAATGGAAATAATGCTGATTATTTAACTGCTCCAAACACATACAGAGGTTCAGGCAATGATATTACTAAGCAGAAGGTTTCAGAATTGGAGGATTATATAAAGGCAGGCTTTCCTGTCGTCTTTTCAGATGGCTTTTTCTCTATTGATTATGGCAGAGGAATTAATGAGAAGTATATAGACAACTGTTCAAATGTTTTTACTCTTTTATGTTATGCAAAAGATAAAGACAATGTTCTTAAAGTGGACAGCAAGGGAAATTTAAAAAAACAGTCAAATGAGCCAGCGGAGCTTGTTACCTACCTGACTACTGAAAAACCTGAAATATTACTCAAGGAGCAGGAAAAAGTAAAAGATACAGATTATGTTGAGATTAGTAATAATCAGATTACATTGGAATTTTCAATAAACAATGCAGGTGGTGCTGATTCCAAAGCAAGTTTTAATGCACAGCTGTTTTTGGATTCAAATTCTGATGGTAAGTTTTCGACAACCAATGAAGGAATAGCTGCAAATAAAATAAAATTATATTGTGATGGTACTATTGTGAATCCGGTAATGGGTGATGATGGTAAATATATGTATAGTCTGAATGCAGGCAATTATAATTATAAACTGGTCTATGATTTGCCGAATGGCTATGTAGGAGTTATGCCTTGGCAGCTTCGTGTAAGTCAGGCTACAAATAGCTACAGATATGATCAGAAATCCGGATATGTGTATGTCAAAAATTCAAAAGGCAGTCCTACAAAAGTCAAGATTCTTCAGATTAATTCAAAGTTGGAGCATAATGAGGGCTTTAGGGGAAATTTTGATATGCAGGCACAGAAGAATGATAGCAATACAAAGTTTCATAAATTACTTAGTCAAGTGAAGGATTTTGACCTGGATATAGAAACAGTTCGTTATGACAACGTACCTAAAATGGATGAGGTATGTGATAAGCTGCAGACATACGATATGCTTGTGATTGGATTTGGTGATTGTTATGATATTGATAATACAAATAATCATCTCGATAAAATAAAAGCATATATCCAGTCAGGAAAACCGGTATTGTTTGCTCATGATACAACGTCATTTTGTAATAATAAAAATGATAATAAATATAATAATGTCTGGGGATATAAGTTTAACTCTATAATTCGTGATACTGTCGGACTGGATAGGTATGGAATCTTGTCAAATGCGTATTTAAAGAAGGGCAATACATTACAGAGTACTGATGAGGATTTTGATAAAGCTGTACAGACTGCTGAAAAGAATAACACTGATATTGCATATGAGCCAAAATCCGATAATTCAGTTATTGTCAGACAGAATCAGGGATTTACTTATGCGGATTTAAATCAGTATCAGTGGGCAGATAATGATCATGGTGAGTACAGACTGTATTCAGGGCTAGATGGTAATGATTTTGAAGCTAAGACGAATAAGGCAGTCAAGGTTAATTCAGGACAGATTACCACATATCCTTTTAAGATTGCTGACGAAATAAATATAGCTACCACTCATAAGCAGTACTACCAGCTGGATATGAATCAGGATGCTGATGGTGATGGTGAGAGTGATATTGTTGTATGGTATACCTTGTCAAACCATGGAATTTATGAGCAGTCTCCAAAGGATGTAAGAAATAATTATTATATTTACACAATGGGAAATGTAACATACTCAGGTGTAGGACATTCTGATTTCTCAAATAATGAGGATGAATTGAAGCTTTATATAAACACTATGATTGCTGCATATAGTGCATCAGTTCATGAGCCGTCAATTTATCTTAAGGAGAATGCTGATACCGATTCAAATGACATATCTACATTATATGCAACTATTGACGATGCCATTGAAGAAGATGCAGCTAATAAAGCGGATGCCAGACTAGATGGTGCAGACAGTACGCAGGATGTTTATTTTACGGTAAAGGATTCAAACCTTGTGCGAAATCAGATTGATGAAAAAACTGTTGTTTATTTGGATTTTTATATCGAGGATCCACAAAAAAATCCAAATGATGAAACGATTGGCACCGGAGATGATAAGATTTACTTAAAGAAGGTGGACTGGGATATCTATTCACTGAATAATGACGGAACAGAAAATGAACTGATAAATGACAGTAAAGAAAACGGTAAATTAAATAAAGATCCAAGGGACTTCTTTGAAAATAATAAAACATATAAGGTAAAGGTACCATTGGACACTTTACCGGAGGGAAATAATTCTATAAAGATTTATGCCGTAGGATATAGTAAGATTTATCAGTCACTGGCGAGTGGTGGGGATAAAGAGACCACAACAGCCAAGGCATACAAGACCTTCCAGATACAGCGTGTAGGTCTTGCAGACCTGGATTAGTGTATATAATATATTTTTCTATATAGCAAGGACCATATGAGCTGAGAATCAGCTCGTATGGTCCTTGTTTTTTTACCGTTTCTTTATACTTTCTTTATTGAATTATCCGCGCTAATTGATAAAATAGATAGTATGCGCACGATTGCGGATATTTTTGCATTCGTGTATGGGGGATAATTAACCGGAAAGAAAGGAAACGTTTATGAGTAAAATTTTCAAAAACCTGATTCCATACTGGCGATGGATCTTATTAATTTTTGTTTTCCTCATTGCACAGGCTTACTGTGACCTGGCTTTGCCTGCGTACACATCAGACATCATTGATGTGGGTATTCAGGATCACGGCATTGAGCATATCCTGCCAAAGGAGATTACATCGGAGGATTATCAGATGGCACAGACATTTATGCTGTCTGACGAGAAAGAAAAATTTACAGACTGTTATGAGGCGCAGGATGCTTCAAAATCTGATGACAGTGTGACAAAATACAAGCTGACAGCTGATTCTGACACACTTGATGAGCTGGATGAGGAGCTTTTGGTTCCTCTTGTCATGGCATATCAGGCTTTTCAGTCGGGGGAGCAGATGGATGTGGATGCATCAGCTATCCCGCAGTCAGCAGCGCTCGATGATAACATGATAAAGCAGATAAGAAGCAAGGTGCAGGACAAAATCGATGCGGTGGGTTCAGCTACTTTAAAGTCCATGGGTGTAACTTTTGCGACAAAGTGTGATGAGAATGCAGGAATCGACGTGGATGCCAATCAGGTTGCTTATCTGTGGAAGGCAGGCGCCAAGATGGCAGCCTTTGCAGCAATTATGCTTATAGCAGCATGTGTTGTAGGTTTTGCGGCTTCAAAGGTCGGTGCCGCTGTCGGCAGGGATTTGAGGGAGAAGACCTTTTCAAAGGTTGTAGGTTTTTCAAATGCCGAGATTAACAAATTCTCTACGGCATCACTTATCACGAGAAGCACGAACGATATACAGCAGATTCAGATGGTTACTACCATGATGCTTCGTATGGTGCTTTACGCGCCAATCGTTGGTATCGGTGGCATCATCAAGGTGGCACAGACCAAATCCGGCATGGAGTGGGTGATTGCCATTGCGGTTGCTGCTATCATGGTTTTTATTTTCACTCTGGTTGGTATTGCGATGCCAAAGTTCAAGATTATGCAGAGTCTTGTAGACAAGGTAAACCTTGTTTCGCGTGAGATTCTTACAGGTCTTTCCGTTATCAGGGCTTTCGGCCGTGAGAAGGAGGAGGAAAAGAGGTTTGATGAGGCTAACCGCGAGCTTACACGCACACAGCTGTTTACAAACCGCGTCATGACCTTTATGATGCCGGAGATGATGCTGATTATGTACAGTCTGACCATTCTGATCGTCT
>OGZR01000532.1_pt1 | contig 16286 bp, 13 predicted proteins | sample 1576851 | NCBI WGS metagenome assembly OGZR01 (sample SAMEA3541492, study PRJEB24748) | human gut metagenome | biome: human gut; feature: human-associated habitat; material: faeces | place: China | collected 2012
TAGGACGTGAGATCTCATCCAATCCCCGTGTGCTTATGGTAGCATATCCGGTGCGCGGTCTGGATATTAACTCTTCCTATACCATTTACCACTTATTAAATGAGCAGAAAAAGCAGGGGGCAGCGGTGATCTGCGTAGGGGAAGACCTGGATGTGCTCCTGGAGCTTTGCGACCGCATTCTGGTGCTTTGCGGCGGCAAGGTCAGCGGTATTGTAGATGGAAGAACAGCTACAAAAGAAGAAATCGGACTTATGATGACAAAGACAGGAGGCGAACAGGATGAGTAAGGAAATGAGTACAGTTACAAATAAAGAGCCTCTGATGCATATTTCCAAGCGTGACGGAATTGAAACATGGAAAAGCTGGCTGATCCGCATAATCGCAGTGCTTTTGTCACTGGTGGTCTGTGCAGGCGTGATCGTAGCTCTGACCGGTTTAAATCCTATTGAAGTGTATAAGGGCATTTTTGACGGTGCCATTGGTACCAAGCGCCGTGCATGGATGACCATTCGTGATACACTGGTGCTGTTATGTATTGCAGTTGGTATTACCCCGGCATTTAAAATGCGTTTCTGGAACATTGGTGCAGAAGGCCAGGTGCTGATCGGCGGTGTTACTTCCGCAGCTATGATGATCTATCTGGGAAATTCCCTTCCTCCAGTGGTATTATTCCCTCTTATGTTCCTTGGCAGTGCAGCAGCAGCCATGATCTGGGGCGTGATCCCGGCCTTTTTCAAGGCTTACTGGAATACCAATGAAACACTGTTTACCTTAATGTTAAATTATGTTGCCATGCAGGTGGTTACATATTGTATCGTTTTCTGGGAAAATCCAAAAGGTTCCAATACTGTTGGTATCATTAATCAGGCAACACAGGCAGGCTGGCTGCCGGAACTGTTTGGACAGAAATACGGCTGGAATGTTCTGATCGTTCTGATTTTGACTGTTGGGATGTTCATTTATCTGAAATACTGCAAACAGGGTTATGAGATCGCAGTAGTTGGTGAGAGCGAGAATACAGCCAGATATGCAGGTATTCAGGTAAAAAAAGTTATTGTCCGTACAATGGCTATTTCCGGTGCAATCTGTGGTATCGCAGGTTTCGTTATCGTAAGTGGTGCAAGCCATACAATTTCTACTGCAACTGCAGGTGGCAGAGGTTTTACCGCTATCATCGTTGCATGGCTTTCAAAATTTAACACATTTATCATGGTTGCGGTTTCTTTTGGTATCGTATTTATGAATCAGGGTGCTGTGCAAATTGCAACTCAGTATGGTCTGAATGAGAATGCTTCAGATGTTCTTCTGGGAATCATTTTGTTTTTCCTGATCGGTGCAGAATTCTTTATCAACTACAGAGTAAAGCGTGCAAAGAAATAGGAGGTAGCGGCAATGAGTGTACTGATAGTTTTTATTCAAAAAGCAATTGTCCAGGGCATCTGTATTCTGTATGGGGCGCTTGGTGAGATTATGACAGAGAAATCCGGTAACCTGAATCTTGGTATTCCGGGAATTATGTATATGGGCGGCATTTCAGGTTTGATGGGAGCTTTCCTCTATGAGAAGGATAATCCTGATCCCAATGCACTTGTGGGTGTACTGATATCGTTTTTGTGTGCATTTGCATGTGCTGCAATCGGTGGTCTGATCTACAGTATCCTGACTATTACACTTCGTGTAAATCAGAATGTAACAGGTCTTGCACTTACCATTTTTGGTACAGGTTTTGGTAACTTCTTTGGCGGTTCTATTTCCAAGCTTGCAGGCGGTGTAGGACAGATTTCCGTAAAAGTAACAGGAAGTGCCTATACGGCAAAAATCCCGGGATTGTCTAAGATTCCGGTTATCGGAGGTATTTTATTTAATTATGGTTTCCTTACATATCTCTGTATTATTATAGCAGTCCTGTTATCGTTTTTTCTGTTCAAGACAAGAGCGGGATTGAATCTCAGGGCAATCGGTGAAAATCCGGGAACTGCAGATGCAGCAGGTATCAATGTTATCAAATATAAGTATCTGTCAACCTGTATCGGTGCAGGTCTGGCAGGTCTGGGCGGACTCTATTTCGTAATGGAATATTCAGGAGGAACCTGGACAGACAATGGTTTTGGAGATCGTGGCTGGCTTGCTGTTGCACTGGTAATCTTTGCATTATGGAAACCACTGAATGCAATCTGGGGAGCATTTCTGTTCGGAGCTCTTTATATTCTGTATCTTTATATCCCGGGACTTGGACGAAGCATGCAGGAAGTATTTAAAGCACTGCCTTATGTGGTAACGATTATCGTACTGGTATTCACAAGCTTCCGAAAGAAAAAGGAACACCAGCCGCCTGCTGCGCTGGGACTTCCGTATTTCAGGGAGGAACGATAAAATTAAAAGTTTGCAGTTGATTCCAGAGTAAAATAGTATTATAATATCAGAAGCTATAAAAGCTGAGTAGTATGAAGAAAAATTAAGGAGGAAATATACAATGGCTAAAGTATCAAAAGATATGCTGATCGGTCAGCTTCTTCAGATTGATGCAAATATCGCACCGATTCTTATGAGAGCAGGAATGCATTGCCTTGGATGCCCATCTTCCCAGATGGAATCTCTCGAAGAGGCAGCTATGGTTCATGGACTGGATGTTGATGTACTGGTTAACCAGATCAATGATTTTCTTGGAGAATAATCTTCCTGAAAGGTAATCATATGACGGACTATGACAATTGTTGAATTGTCATAGACTGACATGTAAAAAGGATGTTCTGAATAAGTTCAGGACATCCTTTTTTGAGAAATCTGTAATTTGCTATGGTATAAGAAAAGAGCTTTCAGATGAAAACTGAATGCTCTTTTAATTATGAAAATTATTACAGTTGAATCAGCTGCTGAAGGGCAGAATCGGAAATCAGTTCTCCATGTTCTGTCAGATAAGCTTCTCCTGAAAGAGAGAAAGCCTTTCCCTGTCCATATTCCGTAAGAATATTACATACCCTGTTAAAATCCTCCGGAGAAAGTGATGACTGGTGAAGTACCAGTTTGTAAAGCTCATCGGCCGGATCTTTGTACAGGGTGTTTGTACCGGTAAAATAGCCGTTCAGTCCATGGGCGGCCGCAATCACATCGTCCAGTGTGTCGAACTCATAGAGACGGATAAGATTTACATCAGGAACCTGAGTATCGTCATTTTCCTTTGCTCCGGTATTCTGAGCAGATTTGCCATCTTTTGTCTGAGTACTCTTCATCTTTGCTTCGTAAAGCTTCTGGAAGATATCAATAATATTGTCTGCACCGTCAAGCTGAAGAGTATCTGTCTTATCATTCCCTCTGAATGGAGCAAATTTGGAGAAACGGGTATCCAGTTCTTCAGGATCCTCTACTTTGGTAATGATGAGGATGACACTGTCCAAATTGACCGGGATTGCTTCGATCATGAGAGGAATATTATCAGCCTCAAAACCGAACTGTATCTGTGCCTGCTGCATCATATCGCGGAAAAGTTTCTTGGCTTTCTCAGTGCCGTAAGCCAGTTCACTGATACGGATCTGATGGTTCTCCAAGTCTTCTCTTGTCAGTGTGCAGCGTATCTGGTTGTCGTTGATCTTTTCTATCTTCATGTTGTCACATCCTATTCTGAATAACATTGAATTATCTGGCAGCTTCATAATTGCCTGTGAAAATCCATTAAAAGTGTGTCTGATAATGAAAATTTAACTTTTGAAAGCTGCGGACAATTACGGATAAATTAAAAGTTACTATTGTTTTTTTGAACAGCAATTTTAAAGGATTGCCATAGATGCGCTGCCTTTGGAAAATTGCTGCAAGTAACTTCAAAAATTCTATTGTCTGACTGTGAATTTATAAAATTTTATACACTATATTATATAACACAGAACTGCAAAATGTAAAGATAAGTAATCAACCAAAATATTAAATTTTTAGAAACAAAACAGAAAAAAATACATAAATGAAGAAAAACACTTGCATCTGTTTACCAGATGGATATAATGAAAACAGAAGAAGCAGTAAACCTGCGGTTCACATAAGCGAAGATCTGAAACATTAACCAAAGTGATCTTTTATTTCTAAACTTCATTGCCGTTTTTCATGCAGCGTTCCTGCTGTGGCAATGTACAGGTAAAATTTCCATGATGATAAGAAGTTGAAACGTTACTGTTCACTCCGTTCACAGTAACGATAAAACAGGTGCAGGGATATTGTTTTTTCAACAGCCGATAAGGTGCTTTCTAAAAAATCTTATGAAAGAAGGGAGGTAAGCTTACGGAAAATATATCACGGGCAACCAAAAAGAGCATGCGTAAACCACTGGAAAAAGAATTGAAGAGTTATCGTGAACAGGGAATTTCTCTGTATCTGAATGGTATACTCAGTAATCCGAAAACAATTGCAAAAGCCTGTCAGATTGCAGAAGGTGGTGGATACATGCGTGATTACGTTGAAGATGAAAAAGGACGGATCGCTCGTGTGGATTTTGATTTCGTCAAAGAAAAATAACAAAAGAGAAAGCTGCCCGAACAGATTCTGAATCAGTCCCCCCGATGTTCATAATGCCTTCGGGCAGCATAAGAATATAATTACGCATATCTTAAAAATTTGTGAAAAATACGATTTTGCAATACAATTGTAATATTTTATGGTATACTTAAGCCAGTATCATCAAGTTACCGATACAGTTGATAATACTGGTACATCATACTCAAAATAACTATATGAAATACCTTTCTGTGAGCTGATGTATCAATAGCGATCGTGTTACTGTCTGCTTTGTTTCCGGTAACACAATATTTACTGAAAGGAAAAATACTATGAATAAAAAGTATAAACCAGTTATCGCAGTTGCCGTTTTGGTCATTCTTGTTGCGATTCTTGGAATTGTCACTCATGTAGTAATGAAGTACATACCATCTTCTGAGAAAATGGATCTGAATGAATATTATGGAGAAATGGCAGATGGGGAGATTGCCCTGGTCATTGGAACTGAGAACCTGGAAGAACGTGGTCTGGTGGTCGGAGACAGAGTTTATTTACCACTGGATGTGGTGAACACCTATCTGAACCAGAGATATTACTGGGATTCTGCCAATCAGCAGATACTTTATGCAACACCTTCGGAGCTGACTTCTGCGAGTGCATCATCTGAGGCAGGAGATAAGGTATGGGTGAAAGATGATAAAGTGTATCTGAATCTTACTTATGTGCAGGAATTTACAGATCTTGATGCATACATCACAAAAGATCCATACAGGATTGCCATACAGTATAAATTCAAAAATGTAAAAACAGTCACAGTTAAGAAGAATACAAGCATACGTTACCGTGGTGGAATTAAATCGGCTATTCTTACTTCTGTAAAGAAAGGTACAAAGCTTCGTCTTATTGAAGAAATGGAGAACTGGGATCAGGTAGCTACGGATGACGGATATATTGGTTATATAGATAAGAAGAAAGTGGGAGAAGCAGAGAAGACAAAATTTGAACGAAGCTTTAAGAAAGAAGAGTACTCCTATCTTACTATGGACAGCAAGGTCAATATGGTGTGGCATCAGGTGACTTCCACAGATGCCAATGCTTATTTTGCGGATGCGACAGCAAATATGACAGGTGTGAATGTGATCTCGCCTACCTGGTTCTATCTGACAGATACTTCAGGAAACATTGCAAGCATTGCGAGTGCAGATTATGTATCACAGGCTCATGAAAAGGGGCTTCAGGTATGGGGACTGATCGACAACTTTACACAGGAAGTAAGTACAACGGAAACACTTTCCAGCACTGCGGCGAGACAGAATATTATCAGTCAGCTGATCCAGGCAGCCCAAGATGTGGGAATGGATGGCATTAATGTGGATTTTGAATCTCTCAGCGAGGATGTGGGAACTCATTTTCTGGAATTTCTGAGAGAACTTTCCATAGAGTGTCATAAGAATAATCTGGTTCTTTCAGTGGATAACCCGGTTCCTGAGGATTTTACAAGCCATTATGACCGGGCTGAGCAGGGAAGGGTTGTAGATTATGTGATCATCATGGGATATGACGAGCATTATGTAGGATCTGAAGCCGGTTCTGTGGCATCTCTTCCATGGGTGGAACAGGGAATCCAGGATACACTGGATGAGGTTCCGGCTGAACGTGTGATCAATGCCATTCCGTTTTATACCAGACTGTGGAGGATCACAGGGGGAAATGTAACCAGTGAAGCAATCGGTATGGATCAGGCGCAGCAGACAATTGCAGATAATAATGTGGAAACCTACTGGGATAAGACCACTTCCCAGAATTATGGAAAATATGATATAGATAATTCTACCTATCAGATATGGCTTGAGGATGCTCAGTCAGTTGCAGAGAAAGTGAAGCTGGTATCCAAATATGACCTTGCAGGAGTTTCTGCATGGAAGCTTGGATTTGAAAACAACGGAATCTGGCAGGTAATCTCGGACAATCTGAATAATTAAAAGTTCTGCATCAGCAGGCTATAAAAACATCTTCTGAAACATATATTAATATAGAATTTTATGAAATACTGATTGCATTATTTTATGGAATTGCTATAGCCAGTCTACAGGAACAGTGAATTTTCCCGTAGACTGTAAAAGATGTCTCAGGAGGTGTTTTTAGTTTGAAAAAATATGGACTGGAATTAATGTTAGGGTGTCTGCTTCTTGTCAGTTTTCTCATTCTGTCAAAACAGGCAGCTGAAGTTTCAGAGACCATGAGTTCAACAGAAAATTCAAAAACCATTCTGGTAGATGCAGGACATGGTGGAGCGGATCCGGGAATGATCGGAGTGAACGGACTGGAAGAAAAGGGGATAAATCTTCAGATTGCCGTAAAATTAAAGGATTCTCTGGAAAAACAAGGATTTTCTGTAATCATGACAAGGGAAGAAGATAAGGGCCTTTATGAGGAGGACAGCAGAAATCAGAAAGCACAGGATATGCAGTGCAGGATTGCTATGATAAAGAAATACAGACCTGTGCTGTGCATAAGTGTTCATCAGAACAGCTATCAGGATTCGTCTGTATGCGGTCCCCAGGTGTTTTATTATGAAGATTCTGTCCGGGGAAAGAATCTGGCAGAGTTTATCCAGGAAGAACTGAATCTGGGACTGAAAGTAAAACGCCCTCGTGTGGCAAAAGGTAATAAAACATATTATCTGTTAAAAAGAAGTGAAAGTGTTTTGAATATTGTAGAGTGTGGTTTTCTTACAAATCCGGAAGAGGCCGGACTTCTCTGCAAAGAAGAATATCAGAATAAAATAGTGGAAGCTATAGTGAAAGGGATTGAACAATATCTGAAGCAACAAAAAATTTAAAATGTTTAATTTATGTGAACTTGCTTTTAATAAGTAGGGATTTTTGCTATACTGATACTTGTTTGATAAAATTCCCCGGAGGTAGGAGTATCTGCATGGCGGGGAAATGTACAGGGAGAAATTATGCTTGGAATTATTTATCTGCTTCTGGCAGGAATGCTGGGCTGTGAAGCATCGAAAATGCTGACAGGAGAGGGAAGGAGTGTGTCAGGTATTAATCGTATCTGGCTCATACTTCCGGCTTCTTTTGGAGTCGGAACACTTTTACTGACCTGGATGGTATATATTATTTCCTGGTTTTTCAGTGTTGTGGGAAAAGCTGAAAATCCACTTTTGTATGGAAATATTATCGGGATGACAGGTGCAGCAGTTATTATGATACTGCTCAGCGTACAGAAATACAGAAAACAGGGAAGTTACAGGATATGGAATATTGATAAAACACAGGATAAGCGCAGATTAAAAAAGGAAATATTACTCTTTGGTCTGCTGACTGTATTTATTACATATATGATGTTTTATGTATTCTATATAAAAGACGGAATCCTGTATTCCGGCCTGACTGTGTATGGAGATTATGCACCACATACGGCGATGATGCGTTCTTTTTCTGCAGGAAATAATTTTCCCACACAGTATCCTCATTATGGAGGTGCAGATGTAAAGTATCATTTTATGTTTCAGTTTCTCACAGGAAATCTGGAATATCTGGGAATGCGTATGGACTTTGCCTATAATATCGTAAGTACCTTGTCGCTTGTGGGATTTCTTATGCTGTTATATCAGCTTGCACTTAGGATCACAGGCAAAATGTGCTGCGGTGTACTGGCATTGTTTCTGTTCTTTTTCAGAAGCGGAATGGCTTTTTTCAGATTTGTATGGGAGCATATCCAGGCAGGGAATCTTGTGGAAACCCTGGAAGAAAATACTTCCTTTATCGGATATACTGTCAATGAGAACTGGGGATTGTGGAACTTTAATGTTTATCTTAATCAGAGGCATCTGGCATTTGGACTTCTGATAGTGACTTTGGCACTATATCTGTTTATGGACTGGCTGGAAGCCGGGACAGCACATGAAGAGAAGGGAATACTCTGGATAAAAAACAGAATCTTTTCGAAGGAAGGATGGAAAAGCAGAAATCTGGATCAGGCACTGCTTATGGGAATGTTTCTGGGTTTGTGTGCGTTCTGGAATGGGGCAGCAGTGATCGGTGGTCTGCTGATTTTGTGCGGCTTTGCGATTTTCTCGGATGGAAAAGTGGATTACGCTGTCATGGCGGGGGTATCCATCTTCTTTTCCTGGCTTCAGTCAAAGATTTTTATTGTTGGAAGTGCTATGAGTCCTCAGATTTATCTGGGATTTCTAGCAGAGGATAAGACTGTCCCGGGAGTTGTGAAATATCTGTTCTGGATGAGCGGAGTTTTTTTCCTTGGGCTGGTACTAATGGTATGGTTTATGAGAAGACGGGAGAGAGCAATCCTTGTGAGTTTCCTGTTTCCGGCGATTTTTGCATTTGTGCTTCTGATGACACCGGATATTAATGTAAACCATAAATATATCATGATATCATATGCGTTTCTGACGATTTTCTGGGCATGGGCAGTATGCAGTCTTTGGAAAGGGAGAAATGGGCAGTCCGGAATACAGAAAACTATGGGAAAGATACTGGCAATAGTATTGGTGATATCTCTGAGTGTGACCGGGATTTATGACTTTGTGGTGATCATAAAGGGAAATGGTGCGGGCAGACGTGTGACTGTAAATATGAACAGCGAGCTGACCCAATGGCTGGAGGAGAATCTGGAGAAAAACGATCTTTTACTTACTCCTGAGTACAGCATGAATGAAGTGACGATGTCCGGAGCTATGCTTTACTGTGGATGGCCATATTACGCATGGTCTGCAGGCTATGATACGAATTACAGGGCTGCACAGGCTGTAACGATATATACCACATCTGACAGTGAAACATTGAAAAAAACAGTACAACAGGAAAAAATAACATATATCCTGTTTGAAGAAGGTTCGGAATTTGAACAGCAGGAATGTCGTGAGGAGACAATTGCTGCGGCATATGAAAAGGTTTATGAGACTCAGGATGGACGGATACGGATCTATAAAACAACAGAATAATCCTCAAATGCATTATTACGGGGATTACTCCGGATTTATGATTATGAGCCGGGTGATCACAGATTTACAGAGATAAGAGAGAATGTGTAAGATTATAGTAACCACAATAATTTTATAAATGATTAAGGAGGACGTACGGATGAAGAAATGGGCACCGAGAGTGCTTCTTGCAGCAGCTCTTGCAGGGCTGTCTGCATTTCTGTTAAAGGGAGATGTATGGACATTCTGGACCTGGTGGCTGTTGGCATTTCTGATGGGAATGGTTGCCATGCCTGTGACAGGGAGACTGTTTGCCGGATTTGAGGACAAAGGCTGGATGTTTTCAAAAGTGCTGGCGATTACTGTGACAGGTTTTCTTACGTGGTTTCTGGTAACTGCGAAGATACTGCCATTTACTGCAGCGACATGTATCGGTGTGTCTGTTGTATGTGCTGTTGGCTGTGGGGTTTTATATCATTTTCAGGGAAAAAATGGAATTGACTGCTTTCCGTCCGGAAAGGTAAATCTGATTTACGGAGAGGAAATTCTGTTCTTTATATTTTTCCTGATGTGGACTTATTTTGCAGGATTCCGTCCGCAGGCATACGGAACTGAGAAATTTATGGATTATGGTTTCATGGAAGCCATGATGAGAAGTACGACACTTCCTGCAAGAGATCTGTGGTATTCAGAAGGTACGATCAATTATTATTATGGCGGACAGTATTTTGCAGTATTTCTGACGAAGCTGACTGGCAGTAAAGTAGAACTCACTTACAATCTGATGCGTACTTTTGTGGCTGCATTTGCGTTTGTGCTTCCGTTTTCACTGGTTCGTCAGATGTCTGTGGACAGGCTTAAAGGAAGCCTGACAGGAAAGAAACGTTGTGTGCCGGCAGTGGCCGGGATCATAGCAGGACTTTCTGTATCAATTGCGGGAAATATGCATTATGTGGTTTACAGTAAGATCATTCCATGGCTCCAGAAGCTGCAGGGAAAAGAAGCGGACAGCTACTGGTTCCCGGATGCGACCCGTTATATTGGATACAATCCGGATGTGCCGGACAAGACGATCCATGAATTTCCATGTTATTCCTTTGTGCTGGGAGATCTCCATGCCCATGTGGTAAATGTAATGTTTGTGCTGTTTCTGGTGGGACTTCTTTATGCGTGGATGCGAAGTGTGCGGATGAGAGAAGCAGTGATCATGAAGCCGGGCCGGAAACAGTTCTGGAAAAAACAGCTGTTGATTCCGCATATCCTGCTGGCTGCAGTGATGATCGGTATGTTCCGGTTTACGAATTTCTGGGATTTTATTATTTATTTCGTGGTGACCGGTGGAGTGGTGCTGTTTACCAATATCGTTCAGTTTGATGGTAAAGTGAAGAGGATTCTGGCAGTGACTGCGGTTCAGGCAGTGGAGATCATTGTGATCTCATACGTTGTTTCTCTGCCGTTTACTTTGCAGTTTGACAGCATGTTTAAAGGTGTGGGAATTGCGCAGAATCATTCTATGATCCATCAGCTGCTGATTTTGTGGGGACTGCCTGTGGTTCTGACAGTTCTGCTGATCATCTGTATTATCTGGGAGAAGCTTTATGGTGGTGCGAACAGAAGTCTGTATAGACTGATGAAAGCAATTTCTGTGCCGGATCTGTTTGCGATTGTCATGGGACTCTGTGCAATCGGGCTGATCGTGATTCCGGAGTTGGTTTATGTAAGAGATATTTACGAAAATGGAAACGCCAGGGCGAATACTATGTTTAAGCTGACTTATCAGGCGTATATGCTGTTTGGGATGACCATGGGATATGGTATTTTCCGTATGCTGGTGGCTGCACGTAAGAAAGTGTTTAAGGTTGTGCCAGTGATTGGCCTGGTATTGATTTGCTGGACCTTTGGTTATTTTGGAAACAGTGTGTATGCGTGGTTTGGAAAGGTATGGGAGCCTTCTGAATATAAAGGATTGAATGCGACATCTTTCCTGTCAAATGATTTCACAGAGGATGTGGCTGGTATTAAATGGTTGAAGAAGAATGTGAAAGGGTCACCGGTTGTGCTTGAGGCGAACGGGGACAGTTATAGTGGTTATGAGCGTGTTTCTGCTATGACAGGGCTGCCGACTGTGCTGGGATGGTATGTGCATGAGTGGCTGTGGAGAGATGATACTGCGGACTTGAATGAGAAGAGCGCGGATATTGAGAGTATTTATACTTCTTCGGATGAGGAGTATGTGAAGGAGCTGCTGGAAGAGTATGATGTTTCTTATATTTTTGTCGGATCGAAGGAGAGGGAGAAATATGGGGAGACATTGAATGAGGATGTGCTGAAGTCACTTGGAGAAGTGGTGTTCCAGGATGAGGTGTATAGTACTTATATTCTTAAAGTTAATAAGTAAGAGGGCGAAAAATGGCGGCAGTTTGTGTCGCCATTTTTTGTTTGGGTCAAAAAGGGACGCGTAAAAAAATATTTCATTTCCTGTGCGGTTTCGGGCACTAAGATATTCTAAGCCGCTAAAAATCTGCTAAAAGCATGAGAAATCAGAGCCAAACTCGCCTGCGGCTCAGACAGTGTCTCTGATTTCTCATAACGCAGATTTTTGCCGGCTAAGAATATCTAAGTACCCTGCAAATGCACAGGAAATGAAATATTTTTTTACGCTGGTTATTGATTGGAATGGTTTTGGGGAAATAATTATCAGGTGGAAAAGAGGGAAAAAGTAAAATTTACAGATATGGATTACGATTGTATTATGATAATATATATAAGAAAAATATGTTGCTACAGTGGAAAAATGAAAAGATGACACTGTATAAGTAGTAGGAGAAAATGAGGATTGTGAATATTTACATGACAGGAAAGGAGTTTTAAAATGAGGAATCGAATAATTCAGGTTAGACATTATAGCAGGAAAATGATGATTATGATGTTGACAGGAGCAATTTGCTGTAGTTCATGTTTTTGTCAAACAGCTTTTGCGAAAACCAGCAAAGTAAGGGTTTACGATGTGGAAAAAGGAACCACAAGCTTCACATCTTTTACATATTCGGATAATAAAAAGGATGAATCACTGGCACCGTCGGAGGGAACAGAAGCGATTTCATCTGCTTCTCAGAAGGTGGTTATTTTCCATCAGGCAGATGGGTCTACGATAATAAGAAAAGCAGACAGTAATGGAAAAGTGACACTTCCAGCAATAAGAAATCAGACAGGATATACTTTTCTTGGATGGAGCACGAAGCCGGATCAGACTCAGAATCCGCAGTATCAGGCGGGACAGGTGATACAGGTAAGGAAGAAAACCCATTTATATGCAGTTATGTATAACTGGCAACAGGAGCCGGATATTCAGGTCAATAATCTGGCAGCTCAGCTGTCGGAGTATTCCGGAATTATTTTTGTGGGAGATTCCAGAACGTATTTTATGCAGAAAACTCTTCTTCGGGAATATGGAAAGGATGCAGTTTCAAAAGTATCATTTGTGTGTAAGACAGGGGAGGGACTGAGCTGGTTTGAAACAGCAGGAGAGAGAGTAATGAGAAGTGAAATTGCCCGTCTGCAGTCAGATTCAGATAAGCCCGTAGCAGTTATTTTTAATCTTGGTGTGAATGATCTTTCGAGTCATAATTCCGGAAATGGGGTTGATTATAAAGGCGAGGCAAATGCATATCTTGCGCGTATGAACACTCTTGCAGAGGAACTTGAAAGTGACTGCAGATTGTTTTGTATGTCTGTAAATCCGGTAAATACAGCAATGAAACCAACCCGAAAAGAAGCACAGTTACGTTACTTTAATGACAGGTTACAGAGCGGGTTAAATAAGAGATTTCAATGGATAGATACCTATAAATATCTGATGAAAAACGGTTACAGTACATACAATGAGTTTAAGGGAAATATAGATGACGGCGTTCACTATTCTACATGTACCTATAAAAGAATCTATAAATATTGTATGAATGCGATCAGATAATGCTTTTTGATTTATACACAAATTATAATCTTGTTTCAGGTAAACAGTATAAGCAGAAGTTAAGGCCACAGAACTCACAAGAGAAAGAGTATATGTATTGCCTGATAAATTAAGAGATTGATGTACGAGCTGACAGGAGAAATATTTTCTGTCAGCTTGTTATTTGTTCGGTTGGATAATGGAGTTTTATATGAGAAAATGGGTTGCTGTTCACACACCACTATCCCGCGAGGTGTTTTGGCATGAATATGCCAAAATCCCGAGACATACAAGCCAAAATTCCATTGCCGCAGGCAATTTGGAATGAATTTTGGCTACGTTACTGAGAACGGAGTGAACAGTAACGGCTATTTGGTGTTGTGAACAGCAATACTTATAATTTTTCTGTCATATGTTCACAAATCTTACATAAATCTCTGCTATAGTAACCATATGAAAGATAAAATCTGTTGCTGAGGGCGATTTTCCCGGATTTTGCGCTGTGGCTGTAAAGGCGCTGAACAGTCGTGGATTTTAACAATACTCGGAAAACAGTATAAATAAAAAGTAAAAACTGTTTCGGAAAATAATGAAGAAAAACGGAGGGGATCAAATGGATACATTAAAAATCCTGGTGGTGGATGATGAGAGCCGCATGAGAAAGCTGGTAAAGGATTTTCTTGTGAGGCAGGGATATACCGTGTTAGAGGCCGCAGACGGCATGGAGGCAATGGACTATTTTTATGAGGATAAAGATATTGCGCTGATCATTTTAGATGTGATGATGCCGAAGATGGATGGATGGCAGGTTTGTCGGGAGATCCGTATGCATTCAAAGGTGCCGATCATCATGCTGACGGCAAGATCGGAAGAGCGGGATGAGCTGCAGGGATTTGATCTGGGAGTGGACGAATATATTTCCAAGCCGTTCAGTCCGAAAATCCTGGTAGCCAGAGTAGAAGCAATCCTTCGAAGGACGCAGGGAAGCGGAAACACAGATGAGATTTCAGCCGGCGGAATCGTGGTGGACAAAGCGGCACATACAGTGATGAGTGATGGATCACCGGTAGATCTGAGTTTTAAAGAGTTCGAGCTTTTGACATATTTTATCGAGAATCAGGGAATTGCACTTTCCAGAGAAAAGATTCTGAATAATGTGTGGAATTACGACTATTTCGGGGATGCCAGAACGATTGATACCCATGTCAAAAAACTCAGGAGCAAGCTGGGGGACAAGGGAGAATATATCAAGACCATCTGGGGGATGGGCTATAAGTTTGAGGTAGAGTAATGAAACATTCGATCAAAAGGCAGATGACCGTAGTATTCAGCGGACTGATCATTTTTATTCTGGTCATGATGTTTCTCGTATATTCCAAGTGTCTGGAGACATACTACATCATGCATAAGGAGAGGGACCTTCTGGAAGTGCATAAGACAGTAGGAACGGCACTGGCACAGGGAAATAAGGAAGATGAGCGCGCGTGGAAAGTGATGGAGCGTACGAATATATCCATGCTTGTCTTACAGGATAATCAGGTGATTTTCTCGCCGAGAGGAGATCAGGAACAGCTTGTCAGCCAGCTGCGCGGATATGTATTTAATCAGAATCAGCATGAAGGAGAGCTTCTGAAAAGTACGGACAACTATGAAATACGAAAGATCAGAGATCCGGTAGCAGGAATTGACTATCTGGAAATGTGGGGAACCTATTCTAAAGGAGCGATCTTTATTCTGAGGAGTCCATTGGACAGTATCTGGGAGAGCACGGCGCTTGCAAACAAGCTGCTGGTCTATGTCGGAATTGCGGCACTGGTGCTGGGAGGAATTCTGGTATCTTTGTTTGCGAGAAAGATTACAGAGCCGATCACACAGCTTGCTTCCCTTTCCAGACGGATGTCAGAGCTGGATTTTGACGCAAGGTACACCGGAGGTGGAGAGGATGAGATCGGAACGCTCGGGAATAATTTCAATATTATGTCCGAGCGTCTGGAGAAGACAGTTTCGGAACTGAAGCGCGCTAATAATGAGCTGATGAAGGATATTGAGAAGAAAGAAAAAATGGAAGATATGCGGAATGAATTTCTGGGCAATGTTTCTCATGAGTTAAAAACACCGATTGCTTTAATCCAGGGATATGCAGAAGGACTGAAAGAAGGAGTTAATGATGACCCGGAGAGCCGCGACTTCTATTGTGATGTTATTATGGACGAAGCAGGTAAGATGAATCGGATGGTCAAGAATCTGATGACACTGAATCAGTTGGAGTTCGGGGATGACAAAGTAGAATTTGAGCGTTTTAATCTGACAGAGCTGATTGGCGGAGTACTTCAGAGTATGGACATTCTGTCACAACAAAAGGATGTTAAACTTATTTTTAGGGAAGAAAATCCAGTTTACGTCTGGGGGGATGAGTTTAAGATTGAACAGGTCGTGCGTAATTATGTAAGTAATGCCTATAATCATGTCAATGAAGAAAAGATTATTGAAGTGAAGATTTTGCGGGAAGACGGACTTGCAAAAGTGACTGTATTTAATACCGGAAAGCCAATACCGGAGGAAGATGTTCCGCGTATCTGGGATAAATTTTTCAAAGTGGACAAGGCTCATACACGCGAGTATGGAGGCAATGGAATCGGACTTTCTATCGTAAAAGCCATTATGGAATCCATGCATCAGCAATACGGTGTGAAAAATTACGATAATGGTGTTGAATTCTGGTTCACACTTGATGTACGATAGAAGAAACCACAATAAAAGAGAAAGATGTGCGTTAACAGGCATAAAGGAATGAGAAGAAAGGGACACAAGCACATGATAGCAATTATTGATTACGATGCAGGGAATATAAAGAGCGTGGAAAAGGCTATGCACCTTTTAGGACAGGAAGTTGTTGTA
>OGZR01000537.1_pt1 | contig 16106 bp, 13 predicted proteins | sample 1576851 | NCBI WGS metagenome assembly OGZR01 (sample SAMEA3541492, study PRJEB24748) | human gut metagenome | biome: human gut; feature: human-associated habitat; material: faeces | place: China | collected 2012
AATGAGATTTTCATTTACAAAGAGAGACTCTTGGGTTACAAACGGGACTCTCGCTCTACATTTCACCTTACAATTACTACTATTGAAATATAAGTGTGAAAATGGTACTATATAGATGAGCTTTTTAAATATACAAAAGAGGATGATAATGTCAAATAAAAGAAACAAAGCCAAGAAAGAAAATTCGCAGAAAAAAGAAAAAAATAAAGGAACACTAATAGGACAAATTTCAGTAGCGTTGAGCATAGCAACCATTATATTAGGGGCATATTGGCAAATTACACAGAAAATTGAAAATATTAATGTTAATATAGCAAAGTTACAAGAAAACCAGAAAAAACTAAACGATAATTTATCAAGGATTGATACAGAAAGCAAAGAAATTTATAAAGATATATATGAAGATAAAGGAGTGAATACACAATTAAGAGACATATGGGATATATTGGGTATTGAACCATATAAAGCTGATGAGAATTTTGTAGGAGAATTAGGAAATGTAGAGCATTTTTATAGAGAAGATAATAATGAATGGACGTATACAAATAGAAATATAGGAGCAGATGGTAATAGTGGAATTACTAAATGCTATACTTATAGTACATCGGATGTGAAGAATTTTACAGAAACTAATGTTAGAACAAATGATTTTATATTACCTGATGATTATATTGAACAAAATGATTTTAAAATGCTTAAATATTATTCAGGTACCACATTGAAAGAAGTATATAATGATACATCGGGAAACGCGTATGAAGTCATATATTATAGTGACGGAACAGTAAAAACATTGTATAATGGACAATTCGTAGATGGAACTTTTAATGATAGTACAGGCAATGCGTGGGATATTTCATATTCAGAGAAAGAAGGAGTTTACATATATAATAAGGGAATATTTAAGAATAATTATGCAACAGATACAGTGGAATCAGAGCCAGTTGATTTGAATCGTATTAATAAGATTATTGATGGTAAGAAATATGATTGTGAATTAAAGTGGCGATAGAATGTGGATAGATGGAAAAATAGGTAATTATATGAAAAAAAAGAAAAAAATAAATATTTTTTTGGTACAAATAAAACGCAAATGAATATAGAAGAGTATGTTTCTCAAATTAATGAAATATCAAAATATTATTTTGAAAGATGTGAGAAATACAAAAAAAGATTTTATAGATGTTGTTTTATTCGTATTTTTGCAGCAATGATGATTCCAATAATATCTTTAGCATCAGAAATTAGCCCTAGTACGATAATAGTTTCAGTATTATCTGGAATTATTACATTATCTGAGAGTTATGTAAATGTTACTCAAGCATACGAAAAATGGACTAAATATAGGGCTACATGTAATGCATTGTGGATAGAGAGTCGACTTTTTGCAATGAGGGTTGGGAAATATGCTGATGAAGATGTGAGAGAAAAGTATTTTGTTGAACAATGTGAAAAATTGATGATAGAAGAAACAAATGAATGGAAAGAATATATAAATAAAGCAAAAGAAATGAAATAAATAAAGGGAGAAACAATGTTTGGTAATAGTACATTTGAATCACAAGCGGAAAATTATAGAATATGGAGAACTTTGAAAGCTAAGTGTGAAAAGACAGGTGATTATGATACACTAGCGTTGGTTAAAAAAGTTGCAGTATATTCAATAGAAAAGCTAAAAGTGGTAATAAAATATATGGGGAACTTTACATTACATGATGAAGTGCATATTTTTAATATGCTAAATATAATAGATGATTTACTGCCAGAGAATATATTAAATGAATTGACAGTGCCGGATTTAATGTTGATTCTGCTGAGTGTCTTTTTACATGATGTGGGTATGTGTCCAACAGAAAAAGAACGGCAGATTTTACTAGGTAAGGAGAATACTACAGATATAGAATTAAAGAATGAACAAAAAAAATATAATGATTTCAAAAAATCAAAAATATTAATGGCCGGCGAGAGTAATGCATTTTATAATGATGAAAAAAATATACTCTCCATGTATATTAGAGAAACACATGCAGATAGAGCCAGACGGTTTATAAACAAAGACTGGAAGGACATGTTACAATATATGGGGGTGAGTTTTACTGAAATAGTAGCAGATATTTGTTATAGTCATTGTGAAAGTATTGAGTATGTAAGAGATAACATAGAAAGCATTTGTTCAATAGGAAAAACATATGCATGCCCACAATTTGTAGCTGTTGTTTTAAGGTTGGCAGATATCATAGACTTTGATCCATCTAGAGCACCATTGATTTTAATGGAGCACATAGATTTATCAGATAAAATGGCAATTAGAGAATGGGAAAAACATCAGGAAATAAGGGCATGTTGCATAAGAAATAATAAGATTATATGTGCTGCAAAATGTAAACATCCTGCGATAGAATATTCAATAAGAAAGTTTTGTGATTTGATTGATCAAGAATTAAAAGATGCTTCATATATACTTTTGACTATGAATTCGGAAAGTTATAATGATGAATTGACATTTTATAAAAGTATTAGAATACCTATTAGAGTAGATAGATATCAAATCGGACCAGCAAAGGATGACAAGGGTAATTTTTTATATCAGTATCATGAATCAGCATTTACATTAAATAAAACACAAATAATAGATTTACTTATGGGAACAAAGTTATATAATAATTCAAAGGTTGCAATAAGAGAACTTATGCAAAATTCGTTAGATGCGTGTTTACTTATGCAAAGGATATGCAATTCTCGAGGCAAAAATTCGTCATATGACCCTAAAATTTCTATAAGGTATTTTGATAGTGATGGCGTGACCAAGTTGGAGATTGAAGATAATGGTATTGGAATGAATCAAGAGATAATTGATAATTATTATACTAATATCGGAAATTCATACTATAAGTCTGAAGAGTTTTATAATCTATTGGCAAGTAATAATATAGAATTTAGTCCTATTTCAAAATTTGGAATAGGTATATTGTCGTGTTTTATGGTAGCAGATGAGATGGAAGTTAAGACAAAGAGAATAGATGAAAATGATGCAATATCTGTTACTATAGAAGGATATAACAGCTTGTTTATTATCCGACATACTGATATGGATGATTATGGTACAAAAACGACGCTTACTTTAAGGAAGGACGAACCTTGGAAAGATATGGATAAGGATGAGTTTGTAAATTGCATCAAATCAATTTTAAAGACGCCACCTTTTCCTGTATATATATATTATAAAAATGAGCCTGAAGTAAAATATGAAACATGTTGGGATAATGCAGAGAAAGATTTACAAAAACTTAAAAAGGAATGGATTATTACGCCCAATATAAAGGAAATCAACTGTGATATTGATGTTCCAGAATATGGTTTTAAAGGGACTGCGTCAATAGCTTATATAACTAAAAATAGAAAGCCTGTTGACTATATTGAGACTCAAGTAAATAATGTTTCTATTCAAGATAAAGATTATAAAATTTCTGTAGTTTATTCATATGATGAATACGGTATTTTTAGAAGAGCAGATTCTTTAAGCATAGATGACGATAATAAAGTATCAATAATTGGAAATTATACAACAAGTATGGAATCATATGCAGATATATCTTTACATGGTATAACTATACCTAGAAATTTATTTGTTGATTTTAATTCAAAGGATAGATCTAGATTTATAGAATTTCCTTTGCCTACTATACTTGTATTGGATATTTATGATAAGGCAGATTTGAATTTGAATTCTGCCAGAACAGATATTATAGCTGATGATAAATGGAAATTGTTTGAAAAACGTATTGTACTTATTTTATGTGAGAAGCTAAGAGAAAAAATAGGTAACAAAAAATGGAATATATTACAAGGAATAATTATTGATAAGATTTTAGACAAAGATATAAAAAATGTTGTTAGAAATATGAAAATAGACGATTAGATATTATGAATATCAAATTATTTAAACGAGCCGAGGGTGAAAAAATCTCTGTAAATTGAGCACGATAAGAGTCTTCTATGATAAAATATATTAAATCATAGGAGGCCTTTTATTATGGTAAACAGAAAAAGAAAATTTTACAAACATAAGCGCAAAATAATTCGACGGATTGCAATCAATGAGTTTAACATAGAGGGTCATATGAAGTCGATAGGTTACAGACTGCTTGGATTCAGCGAGGAACTGCTGGAAATAGGCATTTCGCTGTTCAGTCATATGAGAAGTTCCATGCCGGCTGCCTGGCTTAAAACAGTCATGCGGTATATACACAATTCCGGAAATGCACTTGAGGTTTTCTACTGATTTTTTGTTTTACTGACTTTGAATTAACTGTCCGGCATTCTGGCTGTATGATGTTTTTAGAAAGGAGACATACAGTCATGAATACAAGCAGAACTTTAATGAAAAAGCAGAACAGCGATGAAAAGCTCTTCAAAGCGTTTCTGTAAACCACACAGGATGATGCTGATACAGGGAGATATCAAGTATGGTCCGGAACTTCCCATCGGAAAAAACGGGACCATGGTGCAGACATATCTTTCATCTGCCATTGACGACCACTCGAGATTTATACTTGCTTCTGAGTTTTATGATAATCAGGAAGAACGCATAGTTGAGGATACCTTCAGAAAAGCCATCCTGAAGTACGGACATTTTGACAAATGCTACTTTGATAATGGCTCACAGTACGTTGCAAAGCAGCTTAAACTCTCGCTTGCCAGGCTTTCGATACAAATCGCATTTGCACCTTTAAGAAGCGGAAAATCGAAAGGAAAAATTGAAAAATTCCATCAGGTAGTGGATGATTTCATTGCGGAAGCAAAGGCAAAAAAGATACGTACACTTGATGAATTGAATCATTACTGGAAAATTTTTCTTGAAGAATACTATCATAACAAAGTCCACGAAGGAATCAGGGAACGGCGGCTTATAGCCGCAGAGCAAACCACCAGCTAAGCCGGTGGCTCTGATTTGTGCATATTTTTAATTTCGCTTATGAAAATAGAGACTACTTTTGTATATATTTTTGGCTGGATTTAAGCTCAGCTTTGCATTATAATGAAAAATGATATAGTATATAACATTTTGTGACGTCTTTTTTGAACAAAATGTTGTACTTTAACTTGGAATAGTAATAGAAAGTGACATGATGCGTGATGGAAAACAGAAACGATTTTACATGGGAAAAATTTAAAGAGACAGAGTATTTTACAAAGTTGGATAATTTTTATAAGTCAATAGCTGTTGATGTTAAAAAAATGAATAAAAAAGAAAAATGTGTAATTGTATTTGTGAGTAGGAGAGCATTGTGTGTGTATTTACTAGCCAAGCAGATGAAAATGATAACAGATGAAATGTTTAAAGATGTGCCTGTTTTTTCAGATAGATATGTAGAGAAGAGATTGGATTCTGATTTTTGGAAGGATAATATTGTTTTTTTGATTGATGATTCTGTTAATACAGGAAATACTATTTTGAAATCAATTGACTTAATAAAAGAAAAAACCGGTTGTAAAAAAATAAAACCATATGTATTTTTAACGAATATGGTACAAAAGCATGAAGAGGCAAATGTGAAATTAGATAAGGCAGGCGTTATTAGACAGAATAAAGTAGAACAAAATTATATATTGAAGATGTGTTCTATAGAATCAATTTTATTTAATAAATATGGAGTTCCATATACTGCAGAATTGCCTGTTATAGTAGGAAAAGGGGATAACGAGGCTGAACGATGGATTCAATTTTCAAAGGATGAGTGGAGTGGATTTTTAGAAAGACTACCAGGTGAATGGCAATATTATGAGTGCAATCAAGTTGGATATTTGCAAAATGATACTTCTTGTGGATGTATTACGTTGCAAAATAGTATTTTGAAGCAAAAGTACAAAAATCTAATTCAAAATCTTACCATAAGAGTTCAAATGACTCAGGAAGAGAAAAAAGTAAAGGCTCTTTTTGTACCATTTACTATACTTAGATCGATCTCATTCGATGAATTGAAGAATATATGTATTAGGAATCGTGAATATTATATAGAATCTTTTGACCAAGCTGATGAGAAAAATTACGAATCCAATGTATTTAATTTTATGTATAGGGCAACGGTTTTTTTATTAAGTTGTTATGTTGGAGCAGAATTTAGCGAATATTTATCATCAATTGGAAAAGAAAATAAAATTGATTTAGAACTAAGTGAACTTTCATATCAAAGCGATTTTATTGATAAATGTAAGAATATTATTTTGCATAAAAATGAAATGGTAAAATATATTTTAAATTTTTTGATGGGAGATGATATAGAAATAGTTAAAAGAAATTCGGATGAGGTTTTTTTTAATAATAATCCTTTAAGAGTATATAGTTATTCAAAGGCGTACAATTTTATTTTAGACTTTAAAAGCGCATTGAATGCTAGAAGAAGTAGGGATTCTTCTGTTTCTATTGAAAGTATGGAAGAATATTTCAAAAAATGTTTTTTGGATGAAAATGTTGAACAGTTAAATGGAGATTTTAGTAGTTGTATTTGTGGTTTGCTTAATCAGGGAGTTTTAGTTAACAGAATATACTATTCTGATGGTATAGTACATAGAGGCTTTGGATTTGGAGAAAACGCTGAGGTATTTTACAGTGTATCGGCAAAGGTTTTTTATGCCGCAGTATCAAAGTATTTTGATATAATAGGGGCACGATATGAAGAAATGTATCAGTTTTTTTTAATACATTTGTATAGTGTATTTTCGAAACAGAATCTGTTTGGACCATTTATAAGTGAGGAAGAGTTTGATTTTTATTCAAGATATTATGAGGATGCATATAAGAATAAATGTAAAATAACGGATAAACGATTTATTCTTGATGATAAAACAACGCCATATTTTATACAGATTGTTACGGATTATGTTGAAAAATTAGATTACGGTAAATAATGAGCATTTGTTTACAATGGGAGAGATAAAATGATTAAATCAGAGAAGAATTATAACAGAAATAATTATGAATATGGTAATGAGGTTGCAGGAAAAGTTTTGAGTACAGACTCATATATAGAAGAAGTTTTTTATAATAAATGTATAGCTAAAAGCGTTCGAAATAAGCTTTTATTGGAATGGATTGATAGTAAATCAATATATATAAGTTATACTGATCTTATAAAAGGTGATTTTGGCAATTACAGTAGGCATGATGCTTCTCATTCTGTTACGATTCTTAACGCAATAACTTCAATTTTAGGAAGGGAAAGGATAGACAATTTAAATGCTACGGATTTGTGGATGCTCTTACACGTAGCATATGGACATGATTTTGGAATGCCGTATACATATGATGAAATGACTGAATTTTGGAAAAAATTAAAAGAAAATGATTCGGAGTTTAGTAATTTTTTTTATGAGGCATTTAATTCTGATGATGAAGATTTGAAAAATGCGGCAAGTTTAATTGATGAAATATCAGGGCGCATTGGAATGGAAAAATTTAAAACAGAAAATACAACTTTGTTGGATGAATGCTGGATGACAAAGGTTCATAGAAGTGTGTCATATTTAACTACGGAATATGTTCGGAGAAAGCATGCCCAAAGAAGTATGGAGTCCTTGGAAAATTGTGGGGTAATAAAAGATATTGGGACATCTAAAATTGACCGGAGATTTTACAAGATAATTGGAAAATGCTTTTATATGCATGGAACATATAGTTATGATGAGATAATGAATATGGATAAAGAGGAATGGGATATTGAATCTCAAAAGTGTCATCCTAGATTTATTGCATTTATGTTGAGAATAGGTGATTTGTTAGATTTATGTGAAGACAGATATGACTTAGTAGCGTTAAAGCATTATGGCAAACTTCCTGATATTAGTGAATTAAATAAGAAAAAACACGAGGCGATAGAACATGTGCTCTATTCAACTGAAAAAATAGAAATCGTAGCGAAAGCTTCAGATGAAAAAGTATGCAAAATTATAGATGCATGGTTTAAGTATATTCATGAAGAGGTAAATTACTTAATAGCACATTGGAGCGAGATAGTACCATCTGAGCTTGGAGGATGTACTATGGCTGAACCTTGTACAGAGGTTTATTTGAATAATGTTTTATATAATTCAATCGAGGAAAGGGAGTTCCATGTTAATAAGGATCTGCTCATTAATTTGGTAATTGGTAGGAATTTGTATAAAACACAATTTGATTTTTTAAGAGAGTATATACAGAATGCATTAGATGCTACAAAAATGAAATTTTGGATTGAACTAGAAAATTCAAATTTAGATTTATATATTCGTGATGATAGTATACAATATGAAAAAAATGCTTTGTTACCTTTTGATTTTCGTGATATTGCATTTATACAATATGCAATAGATATAAAAGTTAAGAGTAAACCTGTGAAAGATAGTGCAAGTGGAATTAATAAAGACTATATTCATTTTGAGATAATAGATAGAGGTATAGGTATTGATAATGAATGTATTTCTGCAATTTCACACATAGGAGCAGGGTGGAAGCGTAGAAAGAAATATGGTAGTCAATTAGATAGAATGCCTAAATGGCTGAGACCAACGGGTGGGTTTGGAATTGGTATGCAGTCTGGATTTATGATTACGGATAAAATCACAATAGAGACAATGTCTGAAATTGAAAAATCTGGAACTTGTATTACTCTTTTATCTAACAATAATGATGGACGTATAGAGGTAAAGAATATTGATAAAAGAGATCATGGAACAAAAATAGAACTTGATATACCTTTCGAATGGTTTTCAGATTTGGATAATTATAGAGATTATGATTATTTAGCAAACTTGAATACTGGTGAAAAAGATTTTATGGATCCATTATCTATGAGCGAATTAGTAAGCGATTTCATTGAAACATACACTAGGACAGTAATTGGAAATCCGTTATTTCCTATTAGATTACAGGTTGAAAATAATAGACCGGTTGAGATAAACGGATTTTGGCATTATGATTGTAATAACATAGAACACTATCCATGTAACGGGAAGAGGTATTTAATTTATAATGGGATAGATTTGGATGGGAGTATTACTATTTGGAATATGGAAAAGAATATTCTTTGCAAGTCCTATACAGATAATCGGCAATATGATGGCAATGCAAGAACAGTAAAATGGTATTTTAAAGGCGTTACAGTAGATGAAAATTCATTTGACGATGAAAAGAAAAACTTGTTCAGATATATTGGTAGATGTAGTATTGATTTGATGGGCTATGATGATAATGATTGCCTTACAGTTGATAGAAGTTGTTTTAGTCAGGATTTTGTTTATTCGGATATTGCAAATAGTTTTGCAGAGGTTCTGTTAAATTATATGGTAGACAAAGATCTGTTGTTAAAAGAAAATTATACTGGAATGGACATTTTGAGAACATTAGTTGCCTATAATTTAGTTGATAAAGAAAAAATAAGCAAATTGAGAGAATCTGTTGATGTGATATTGGAAAAGAATCATGTATCAGCAAATAACGATGAGTACATTCTTGTTAGTAATTACGATATAGAAAAGCAAAAAATTATATTAAATGAGAAACCAGATAAATTTGAAGAGTTATTGAAAAAAATTTTGTTTGAAAAAAAGAGAGTATATTTTACAATTGAGGAAAATAAGAACATTATTGTAAAATCGTATGATCCAATTGCTATTGAAAAAGTTTGGTTGTTATGTGAATCTGAGAAGATAAATGTTTTAGCTCATTTGATTGCTGATTATTTTAGTTTGATGGGAGAACATAAAGCAACTAAAATTGGAGATACATTAGTTTCATGTTTTCCACCATTTAAATCTATGTAAAATAAATCTGATGAAAAATTGCGATTGATTGAAAATACAAGAACGATTTTTCCACTTAAAGATAATCAATTTGAAAAGTTGTGGGTTGACAAGATCCCTTTTATGAAAAAAGAAATTTCAGATGTTGCAAAATCTGATGTGGAGAGCCATTTAGTTATATCTCCTATACCAGCGGTATACAATACAAATGCAATCGTGGAAAGATTAAGTAATAAAAAATCACCAGATAAGGAATTTGTAAAGATGATTATAAATCATGCAACATATGATAAACTAATCAATTGGGTAATAAACAATCAATGGACTAAAGGAAAATATAATTATGATGATATTAATAATGAGTATTTAGAATTAATAAACATCATATACCAGAAGGATATTGAACCATTAATTAAAGAAGCGAGAAAACATGAGGGATAATTTTATATAGTCGTAAATGTTGTTCTGAATAAGGAAAATATAAAAATAGTATGGAAATCTATAAAAGATGGTACAGTATATATATCTTGAGTGAAAACAAAAATTAAGATTGTATTTGAAAGTGAAATTTTCAATTATAGAATATGAAATATATAAGACATATAAATAGAGGGTGTGATGGAGATGAGGATAAGAATTGATGTAACAGGCTTTGCTAAAATACAAAATGCAACGGTATATATAGATGACTTAATGATGTTTGTGGGGGATAATAATAGCGGAAAAACGCTGTTGATGGAATTAATTTATGGAGTTGTTGATTTTATAAGTAAGTATAAAGTAGACTGTACAAATGTGAAAATCGCAAAGACAGAATATGTTAGTTATTTTAGATTTGCAAGTGAATGGTTTGAGACGGTGGAGAATGAAATTAATCAATATTTGCAGGAAAATTTGAATATATTTATGGTTGATGTTTTTAATGCATCAATACCGATGGAGAGTCTCAAAGTGTGTTTTGAGGATATGACAGAGGTGTTTTATATTGCTACAATTTCTGATAGAATAAGTTTAGAAAAGCAATATCATAGTGGACAACGTGAAATTGTTTTTCAAGATGAAGAGATAGATGATGATGTTATGGATTTTTTGGCTCACAGAGTATTGAATGACATAATAGGCATCAGAAAAGAAAATAAGCAATTATTTGTACCAGCTGCAAGAGCTGGTTTACAAATGTTGTATCGATATATGTTTACAGAAACAACTGGAAGAAATGCAGGGTTGCCACTTCCGATAGCTGAATATTTAAATTTTATACAAACTTATACGGTTAGAAGCAAAATTAGTTCAGAGGAGTATAGTTTGATAGAGTTTATAGAGGATAAGCTGTTGAGTGGAAAGGTTGATTATAATAATGGTCAATTCTTTTTCCGGGAAAGGGATAATGTTATTCCTTTAAATTTTGCATCGTCCATGATTCATGAGTTATCGGTATTGTCAAGTATATTGAAATCTGATCAAAATATAGATTTGATTTATTACGATGAAATAGAAAACAGTGTTCATCCGTTACTACAAGGAGAAGTTGCACGGGCTTTAGTAAGATTTTGCAATTTGGGAAAGAAACTTATTATCTCAACACATAGTGATACAATGGCAGGAAAACTTAATAATATAATATTACTGTCAAGAATGCATAATCCTGCAATGAAAAACAGAAAAATTCAAAAAATAGGGTATGATTCTAAGGATATGCTGGATGAGGATAAAAATATAGGTGTATATGAATTTATAAAAAATGAGGATGGTAAAGTAAGAGTAGAAAAATTAGAATTTATGTCATATCCAAAGATAGGATATGATTTTGAACGATTTAATGAAAATATTAATCAGCTTTATGAGGAATCAAATTTAATTATGGAGGACTAATGAAAGCAGAAAAATTACAATCCGAACTAAATTATAGTGTTATGCCACAAAAATATGTTAAATCTAGAATGTATGAATTTGATTTTAGTACATGTATTTTGGTACAGGAAACACATGATAACGGAAGTGTAGATAATGTATTTTTAGACTACTTTATGAATTTCGGCGATAAGGCATATTTTAGCGAAGAGTATTTACCAATAGGAAAGCGTAAAGAAGGTGTTAAAAAACCAGATATTACTGCAATAATTGAAAATTCTTATAGTTGGAGAGTGAAATGGTACATATATGATATTAAAGATACAGTGATTAAAGGAAAGGTGGCTAGTAAATTATGTAACCAATGGCATCAGGGGATAGAACATATTACGAGTGAATATTTAAGAGAAAAATCAGCTTATGATGTTGAACCTTCTATTGGAGTGGTAACAAGGTACTGGAACAAGAAATTATTAGAAGTAGAACTTAATTCATATGAAGAAAAGTTGGACAAGAAAAATGAATTGCTAACTGCAAGAAAAAGTTTGGTAAAAGTTGGTGAGTATAGAGAAATAATTAGAGCAATAAAAAATATATTAGATGGTATTTTCGAAGATTATAATGAAATTACAGGGGAATGGAATAAATATCAGATAAATTACATTGAGTTAAATAAATCGTCTGATTTGGAGTATACTACGCATTTAGAGATAAAATTTGAAAAACTCTATATAGAAAAGGAGTAGAATAGCAATGTTTAAGAACCCTATTTTGAATGCAAAATTTGATGATTATATTAATAAATATGAATTATGGGATGAGAGTGAATCTGATAAAATGAAGAAATATATATGTTATACATATATTTCGCAAATTCAGCCGGATAGACTTGATAGAGATGTGGATTTGCTTGATAAAATTTGTGATAGTGAGCTATTAGGTTATGATATAATAGGATTTGTAATTGTTCTCAATAATCAGTTGCTGTCAATAAAAACAGATATTGATGATATTTTACAAAAAGATAGAAAAGCTAATTTTGAAATATATATATTGACTCATGAAAAGGGTGTTGATATAGATGCATTTTTAAATGAAATTAAAAAACAGAATTCCGATTTTGCTGATATTATCCGATATATGAATTCACAGGATATTATTTTAAAATGGGAAGACTTACCAGTAATAAATCTAATTAAAATTTCTGATGAAATAAATGAAACTGTTGTTAATAAAAGCGATATATACGTTCAAAAGATATATACGATTTGTGAAAATAAGCTGTTGAGTATTGCAAAATCAAATGAAAATGATTATACACCTATTTTAGAGTTTGCGGAAGAATTTACATTAGAAAATGACAAAGAACAAACTGTTGTTGCATTGTGTAGGGCTGAACAGCTAATTAAAATATTGAAAAATGAAGATGATATGATTAGAGCAAATATATTTGATTCTAATGTGCGTGCATATCAAGGGAGTACAGATGTAAACAACGAAATGATGAAGACATTAAAAAAATGCCCAGAGAATTTTGTACTATATAATAATGGAATTACGATTGTATGTAATAAATTAGAGCGTAAAGGTAAGTCTATTAGAATAGAAATGCCACAGGTGGTCAATGGATGCCAGACTTGTAATTCACTATTTATAGCGTATAAAGAAGGAATTGATCTATCTAAAGTGAAAGTAATTGTAAAAACAATTGAAACAAATGGAGAATTATTGGCACAGGAAATTGTTAGAGGGACAAATAGACAGAATATTGTTTATGAAGAGGCATTTGAGACAATAAGACAATTTCATAAAGATCTTGAAGATTTCTTTAATATTATGGAGGTGAAAGGTTTTTATAAAGTTTATTACGAAAGGAGATCAAAACAATATTACTTTGATACACAGATTAAACCATATCAAAAAATAAGTTTTAGGCTCCTTATTCAAAGTATGGTGGCATTGTATATGAATAAAGTAGAAATATCACATCGCCACGAATCGAAGTTGATTACTGAATATAAAGACAAGCTTTTTGTTGATGGACAATCATTTTATCCGTATTATGTAGCAGCATTACTTACAACAAATTTGGATTATTTGTTAAAAAAAGAAAAAAAATATAAAGATGTAAGAAATTATAAAATGCATATATTGTTTGTTTTGCAGGAAATGAACATGGGTATGGCTCCTGATATAAATAATAAAGATGAGATAGAGGATTATTGTAAACGTTTTTTAGAATATCTTTCAGATAATAATTTTGAAAAGATTGTAGCTTCTGCTGTTGATAGATTTAGAAAATTGATGAAAAAATGGATAAATCTTAAGGGAAATAATTATAGATTTGCGATTAAGGATAGACCGGAATTTACAGAATTTATGATAGAAGAACTTCGTGGCAATAAAAAGAGAGTTTCAAGTGAGTGCATATATCATGGAAAGGTAATGAAATTAAACAAGGATAAGTACGGAAGTTTATATGGATTTATAGAGAATGTTCCTAACAATATCTATTTCAATGAGTTGGATAATCCAGAAATAAACGTATCATATATTGGAAAAGAGGTTTCTTATAGAATTGCTGGGAGTGGAAATGAGACAAGAGCTATTAATGTAAGGGTGGTATGACCATTAGGAAATTGGATATAAAATGGTATTGAATGTATGGTTATATAAGTTGAAAAGTGGTTTCATAAAAAGCAGGATTGAATGGTGTTGGAATTCAATCCTGCTGAAAATTTTTACTACATTTTAGTTTTTGCAAATATTTTGAACCTCTTTGCGCTACGGAGTCAAAGCCTCAAGCTGTTCATCTAACATATCTTCACTTGGCCGATGCTCCAAAAGATATGTCAGGTGTTTATAAATGTTAAGCTCATTGGCCTTTACCATCTCGACCAGTGTGTAGACCAGTGCATTGGCAGCGGCACCTTTTGGTGTTGCGCTGTAAGCGCAAAATAATTCGACTGATTGCAACAAATTAATTATCAACCCATAATAAGTATCAGGAAATGCTAGTATTTTACTATACTTATGTTTGCTAGATGCTGGCATTTTACTCTAATTATTATGAGGTAAAAGCTATGAGAGCACCAAGAGTACCAGTCGAAGAACAATACCGCCTGATCATGGAATGTCGCAAAAGCGGACTGTCTGATCATCAGTGGTGTTTAAACAATGACATTAATCCAGGCACCTTTTACAACTGGGTTAAGCGTCTACGCAAGAATGGCTGCGGAAATATTCCTGAGAAAAATCAGCTGTCAACTTATGAACAGTCTCATCAGGAAGTTGTAAAAATTGAGATGAATTCCATTTCGGTTCTCACTGACATGAATAAAAATACTGATACAGCCGCAATGGAGTTAATGATTGGAAACGTGAATCTGCGCATTTCAAACGAAACGGATCCACTGCTTCTTGCCAAAACAATCCAGATATTTGCGGAGCTTTCATGCTAGGCGATATAACAGCTGCCGGCGAGCTTTATATTGTGACTGGGTAAAGGCACTTCTATGGGAAAATGATGGCTTTGTACTCCTGTATAAACGCATGGAAGTAAAAGGCAGGTTCCGCTGGCCACGTTCAAGTCAGGAAGTGCGTCAACTTACATGGCAGCAATTCGATTGGCTTATGTCAGGTCTTGAAATCGAACAGCCCAAAGCATTTAAAACACCGTGAAGCTTTGAAAATACTGGCATTTCTGCTTCTTTTTTAATGCTCTCTGTGGTATAATAAGAGTATCGAAAAAGGAGCAGAAAATCACATGGCAGATGAGACACGAATACAGGTACTGAAGGAGCCTGAAAGAAATCCCGAAACTGGTTCTTTCATGTGGCTGTTCCGCTCTGGTGAAGATGGACTGCCACCTATCGTCCTTTACCATTACACTGAAACAAGGGCAAGATACAATGCAGTTGATTTCCTTGATGGTTTTTCAGACGGATACCTGGAAACGGATGGTTATCAGGGCTATAATAATCTCCTTGGTATCAGGCGCTGCTCCTGCTGGGCGCATACAAGAAGATACTTCATTGATGCGGTTCCAAAAGGAAAGCAGTATGATTACAGCAAGCCGGCAGTACAGGGAGTCCAGTTCTGTTCAAAGCTTTTTGAGTATGAGCGCAGATCACAGAACAAGAAGCACTCATTTGAGCAGAGAAAAGCTTATCGTCTTGAAAAAGAAAAACCGATACTCGATGCGTTCTGGAACTGGCTTGACGAACAGAAGCCACGTAAGGGAAGCCGTTTCGAGACAGCGGTGAAGTATTCCCAAAACCGGAAAGACACGTTGATGACATATCTTGTGGAGCATCGTCCAAGTGAAGATATGTTAGATGAACAGCTTGATGCTTTGACTCCGTGGAGTAAAGAAGTTCAAAATGTTTGCAAAAACTGAATTGTAGTAAAACGCTTGCATCTAGCAAAGATGATGCAAGCGTTAATTAAAATCTAGCGTTGGAATATTGAGCGCTTAC
>OGZR01000538.1_pt1 | contig 16084 bp, 14 predicted proteins | sample 1576851 | NCBI WGS metagenome assembly OGZR01 (sample SAMEA3541492, study PRJEB24748) | human gut metagenome | biome: human gut; feature: human-associated habitat; material: faeces | place: China | collected 2012
ATCATTTTGCGCTTGCGCTCCGCCATGTCCTCGGTCACGATCAGCCTGGTCAGGCCGTTGTGCTGGAATTCGCTCTCGATGAAGCAGCGCGGCTCGACGCCGGTCACTTCTCCGCCGGAGAGCAAAACGCTGTCCGCGATCGTGCCCATCAAGCCGGATCTGGATCCGCCGTAGACCAGCGCATTTCCGCTTGTGCCGATCCATGTGCCAAGCTCCTGAACCGCTTCCCGCAACGCCGGATCATTGCCTTCGTTTGCGCCGAGATAGACCGTAATATTCACACAGAGTCCCTCCGATCCTGTTCCTGTCGGTATCAAAACGGCAGCCAGGCTTTTTGCCTGACTGCCGGCAGGTACGCACCGTTTGTATTATACGCAGCCGCAGAGCGCCTGTCAACGGGATCGGACGCTTGCGGGCAGCTGTGCATCCGGTCTGCGCAGCAGCGCCGGTTTTCAGGCGGCATGCTCGCTTTGCTTTTTGCGCGCGCCGCCGAACAGATACCGCGTGACCGGATAGATCAGTGAAACGACCGCCAGGACCCACGCGCCCGGATCGCCAAAGCACAGCGCAATGTATGCGCCCACGGAGGCCGAGGAATCGATCGCCCCGCCGTTGACGAGCTTCGGCAGGAAGGCGCAGATCAGAACGCGCGCGATCAGCTCGGCGCAGCCGGCGACCAGCGTAAACTCCGCGTGCCCCACGCCCTGCACGCCGGAGCGGAAGACAAACAGGACCATCAGCGCAAAGTACATGGACAGATCCACGTACAGATACAGATTCCCGTAGCGGATCGTGGCCGCCGTGATCTTGTCCGCGCTCATAAACAGGTACTGGTATGCGCCCCGGATCGTCAGGAGCATACCGGCGCCGCCGAGGATCAGATACATGGCGAGCCCGATCAGAAGACTCTTGATCGTTCCGCGCCGGATCCTGTCGTGTCTGCCCGCGCCCAGATTCTGCGCGTTGAAGCTGACGATCGCGGTGCTGAGCGCATTCATCGGGCACATCAGGAAGTTGTTGAGCTTGTTGGCGGCGCCGAAGCCGTTCTGCGCGGGGTTTCCGGCCGCCATGATGCCGTCCGGCCCGATGTCGAAGCCGACGAGCGCGCGCTGCATCACGATGATGCCGATCGCCAGCACCGAAAACTGAAGTCCCATCGGCAGTCCCTGACTCAGGTGCTGCGCATACACGGAGAGCTCCGCGCGAAAATCCTGTCCGGAGAGGTGGAGCTCCGGATATTTGCCGAAGGCGTAGATCAGGCACAGGAGCGCGCTCACCGCCTGCGCCAGCACGGTGGCAGCCGCCGCGCCGATGACCCCGAGCCGGAACGCAAGGATGAACAGCAGGTCGAGCCCGATGTTCAGCACGGTGGAAAACAGCAGGAAGATGAGCGGCGTGGTCGAATCGCCCAGACTGCGCAAAACGGAGCAGATCAAATTGTAGTAGAGCTGCGCGAAGATCCCGAGGAAAATGACCAGTGAGTACTGATATGCCGCCCTCCAGACGCCGGGGTTTGCCTCGGACAGGCCGATGAACCGGAGCAGGGGCTTGAGCGTCAGCACGGCGACACCGGTCAGCGCGAGCGACAGGACACCGCCGAGAACGAGCTGCGCCGCAAAGGATCTGCGGACTCTGGCCTGATCGGCGCGCCCCGCCGCGATGGACGTGATGACCGAAAATCCGGCGGTGCAGCCGACCGCGAACTGCAGGAAGATGAACAGGATCGGAAACACATCGTTCACGCCCGCAATGTCATCGACGCCGAGCGTCTGCCCGCAGATCGCGGCATCGCTGATCGTATAGATCTGCTGCAGCAAATACGAGAGAATAATCGGTACGGAAAACTTGAAAATCACCCATCCTTCGTCGCCGGAAAGCAGGTCGACCGAAGATTTTTTCCCCAGCTTTAACATGGTTGCTCCTTCTGTACTGCCTCTGCCGCCAAGAAACCTCATTCGTCTTCTGCTCTGCAGCTTTTGCGCTGCCGCAAGACGAGACGCGGCAAATTCTGATAATACTCTTTTCGTGCATGCAAGTTATACCGCAGAAATTGTGAACAATTCTACCTCCGCGCGCAAATATTGCGCGCAGCCGGCCGCCCTCATGTCAAAAGGGCAATATTTTTGTCGGCACAAAACACCCCCTGTGCGCAGCACAGGGGGTGTCCGCTATGGTATTTTTCTAACCGTCAGCGCAGCGCGCTTACCGGTCGGGATACTTCTGCGTCAGCTCTGCCTCCAGCGCATCCCAGTCACGCGGCGGTCTGAGCTCCGTCCACGTCTCGGGCGAGGTGTTGTCCACGCGCTCGTACTCGTGGCCGTTGGTGGCCTCCTGCACGGCTGCGTAGTACCACGCTGTCTTGTTGCTGTTGTCCGGCCAGACGATCATGTCCGGCAGCAGATGATCCTTATCCGGGGTACGGAAGAGGACGTTGTTGATGATCTCCATGACCTCGGCACGGGTGATCTGGTTCTGCGGGCGGAACGTGCCGTCCTCATAGCCGCTGACCAGACCGAGCTTCGCCGCGCGGTTGATGTAGTCGCGCGCCCAGCTGTCGGAGATATCGGTGAAGGCGTCGTCCTCGACCTCCGGCGCATGGAAGAACAGCGCCGCGATCGTCGCGAACTCTGCGCGGGTGATGTACTGCTGCGGGCGGAATGTGCCGTCCTTGTAGCCGGCGAGGATGCCGCCGTTGGTGAGCGTGGCGACCTGACTGGTGTACCAGCTCTGGGCCGGGACATCCGAGTACGAGCACTTGGTGGTCCAGATCTCCTCACGGCCGTCATCTCTCAGGATGCGGTAGAAGATCGCGGCGACCTCGGCGCGCGTGATCGGTCTGTTCGGTGCGACCGTACCGTCCGGATAACCGGCGATGTACGAGTCGTGGTTATCGCGCTCCAGCGGCGGAGGCGGCAGCTCGTTGTCCTCTGCGGAGAAGACGAACTTGATGTGCGCGGCCGCTTCCTGGAAGGCGTTGCCCATCGCGGGATCGATCTCAACGGTCACGTCCAGCTTGATCGGGTCTGCCTTCGGGAAGACCTCGGCAACGAGGACGTCGCTCTTGAGTCCGTCGGCCGCGTCGAGCTGGTCGAAGAGGCTCGCGTTCTTGTTGGTCGCGAGCACCTTGCCGTCCTGCGACACGGTCATGTGGATGTGGCTGAGCACATCGTCGTACTTGATGGCGGTGCCCTCCTTGGCGGAGGGGTCGCCGTCGATCTCGGCGCGGAGGTAGACCTTCGCGCCCTGCGCGCCGTTGGCGCTGTCGGCCTTGACGCAGATGGTCTGCGTGAGGCTGTCGCCGGGCATGCAGTTGGAGAAGTTCGGGAACAGGTCCGTCGCCGAGCCCTTGCCGGTGTTGGTAAAGGCGAAGCGCGCGTTGTTGCCGTCGTTGCCGTCATAGTAGGTGACGGTGGGGAGCTTTTCCTCGCCCGTCGCCCAGATGCCCAGCCCCGCGGCCAGCGCGACCACCAGCACGAGGGCGACGATCATGGTAAACTTTTTGTGTTTCATACCGCTGCCCTCCTTATGGGGTCGTGGTCGGCTGCGTCAGATAGCCGTTGCTGTCAACGCCCACGCCCCAGCTCTGCTGCACAGCCTTGCTCGGTGCGGCCTGAATGCTCTCGGCCAGCACCGTCACCTCGAGGTGATAACCCTCGGGTGCAGCGTCCTGCGTGATGGGCGTTTGCAGCAGGTTGGTCGTGACATTGTTCGGCTTTGCGTCGACCGGTCCGACCGGCTTGGTGTAGTAGTAGATGCCGCCCTGCTCGAACCAGTCGGCCGTGATGCTCGGCGTGATGTTCACCGGCTCGGCGGAGACATTGCCGTTCTCATCCACCCAGTTCATGACCAGCTTGACGCGGACATAGGACACGGCCGTTCCGGTGTTTTTGACGACGATGCTCTTTTTCTGGTTTCCATCCAATTCCTCGACGATGTCCGTTCCGGATTTGGCCGCCGTGAAGGTGTTCTCCACGGGGGCGGTGCTCGCCTTGAGCAGGGCGAACGTCGTGCCGACGGCCAGTGCGAAGATCAGGCACAGGGAGAGGATGAGCGCGGTCTTTCTCCCGCCTGAACCGTTAAAGATACGTTTCATATGTCATCCCTCCTGTTCAGTTTGTTTCCGGAGCCGGAATCTGCTCGATCTCGGTTGCGCTGACCCACTTGTTGATCACGTCGGCAATGCTCGTGAGCCAGTTGTGCGAATTGTAATGGTTGGTGACATCGACCGTGGCGCTGGGCGTCGTGCCGCTGAGCGTAGCCGTCTGGTTGTTATCGCCATCAACGACGCTGTAGCTCCACGACCAGTTTGTATCCTCGGTGACCGTGTACGTGCCGACGGCCAGACCGGTGATAGTTTTGCTGTCGCCGCCCTTGAGCACGATGGTGGTCACGAGCTTACCGGTGCTGTCCTTGACATCGAACACGAACGTCTGGTTCGGGTTCGCGCCGTCGCCTGTGACTTTCTTGGAGATCGTCAGGCTGCAGGTGTTGACCGTGATGGTGAACGTAGCATCTTTAGAAACGCTCTCATACGTTCCACTTTGCGTAGGCGAAACCGTGCACGTCACCGTGTAGGTCGTGGTCTGCTCCGGGGCGACGGTGCCGCCGCTTGCCGCATCGCTCCACTCCCATATTCCGCTGCTGCTTCCGGCAGGAACCGTGTACGTGCCGACCGTTCCGCCGTTTTCATCCTTGACCGTGTAGGTCACGTTCACAAAAGCGTTATTTGTGCCGTCAAATGTGGCATTCTGATGCACAAGCTCCTGCAAATTGGCAGAATCGCCAAGGTAGATCGTCTTGTCATCCGCCGTCGGCGTGATGCTTTTTACTTCCACGTCCTGCGTCGGCACATCGAACGCCTTGATCATGGTTCCCTTCGCATAGATGCCGGACTGCCCATCATTCGTTGGCACCTGATTGCCGCCGAGGAAGCCAGCTTCCACAGAGGCATCAAACTCGATGATCAGTTTCTTTCCGAACGTGCCATCCGCCTTAGCGTTTGTGGAGACATAGTTCTGGTTGAAATCGAAGCCGGTCACATTGACCGCCCGCGTTGCCGGATCGATCGCTGCCGTCACCGAAGGATCGGCTGCGACCGGAGCCCCAAATGCGCTGCCGTTATAGGCTGCAGTGGAGAGACGAATAGCACCGGCATTTTGCGGCACCGTAAAGTACGGCGTCACGATGTCCTTGATGACCGTCTCGCTGCCAAGGTCAATATTGGCGCTGCCGATCGTCTGGCTGATGGAGGTAAAGATGTTATTCAACGCCGTCGAGTTGCTCGCCGTCATATAATAGCCGGTTTTGTCGCGGGTGAAGTTTCGCGTCACTTCCCAGCCGTAATAACTGGCGGAGAACCAGTGTTCATCTTTATAATCCTTTAACCCTATCTCCGAGGCAGCCTTGAAGTTGCTGGACACATAGTTCAAAAAGCGGTTCCCAGCCGGAACATCGATACCATTGCTTGTGTTCTTGTTGGCCCAATAACTCCCAACGCTTCCGTTCGAGTTTTTTGAGAACCCGGTGTTGCCATACAGCTGGTCAACGTTCGCCCCGGTGAAAATGCCAACCGTGTACACGGTCACACCGGCATCCTTCATCGACTTTGCGCTTGCAATAGCGCTGGTCGCAACCTTTGCATCGAAACCGGAATTGCCCGGCATGCCATCCGTGAACACGATCACGACCTTGCTGCTGTCGCGCGCGGAATCGACACTCGACAGAAGCCTCTGCGCATGGTTCAAGCCGTTTTGCGTCTGCGTGCCGCCCTTAGCCTGCAGCTGGTTAACCGCCGTTTTCAGTGTGGTCACATTTGCTCCGTTGGCATCATTGACCGCAGTCAGTTCTTTCACGACCTGAGAATAATTATAACGATATCTGCCATCCTGATACGTAGTATCGCCGACCGTGTTCGTGGAATCTCCCGCAAACTTAACGATCGCGATCCGGTGTTCCACGCCTTCGTCCTTGGCTTTTGTTGCCACATTGTCAATGAAAGTATTGACGGCCTGCTTCATTGCGTACTGGCGAGTGTCCGCTTCATTGTCCGTCTCTTCCCCGTTGAAATCGTCCGCCATCGAGCCGGACTGGTCGAGCACAAGGACAATGTCACAGGGCTTCGTTGTGGTGCTCGTCGTGACCGTGCCGGTCGTGTACGCTTCCAGATGCACCGTATAGCCGCCGTCGGCTTTCGGCGTAACCGTCTTAGTCAGCTCCAGACCATCATCCTGCGTCTCACCGGTATCGGCAAGCGACGGCGCACGCGCGGCGCGGTAAGGAGACGTCTGCGGCCGCGTCACCACGAGCGGAAGAATCGGCCCCACCGCCGGAGACGACTGCGTGTCCTCGACCGTTCCTGCGGTCTCAGCCATATCCGCAGCCGAATCCACTGCCGCGCCCGCGCCCATGAACAGGCACAGGCTCAGGAGCAGGGCTGCACAGAGGACGAGCGAGAGAATGCGTTTTTTCATGGTTTCGTCCTCCTTTCTCAGGGCGTCGGGATCGGGTCGATCTGCGTGCTCGAGGTGCTCGCCTCGACCGCTCCGACGTGCTTCCATACATCTCTGACATCATTGGCGGCGTACTGCTCAAGGTTCGCCGTCTGCACGGCCTCCGCCGTTACATAGATGTGCACCGTGGAATTCTGGTATTCGTTGCCCATTTTGGTGCTGAACGTGACGCGGCTGAACAACTGCGTCGTGGCCGTCTTCGGATCGACCGCACCATTATAATAATAGTACCCGTCCGGTCCGGCGATCCAGTCGGTATCGTTCAGATCCAGCACCAGCAGGTGCTCGCTCGGGTCGAGCGGCATGCGCTCGCTGTCGGCGTTGAGGATCTCGGGCGTGATCTTCACGCGGGTGTAAAACGCACCCGTGCCGACATTCTCCACATACACCACTTTGTTCACGACGCTGCCGGGCATGACGCGCACGGTCGTGAACGGATTGCCGTTACCGTCCTCGTCGTGCAGCGCGAGCTTGACCGAGCCCATCGTGATGACGTTGTCCGCCGTGCCGACGGCCGAAAAGTACGCCCACGTACCGACCGCCAGCAGTGCCACTGCCAGGAGGAGCACCGTCGCGATGGTCCACTTCTTCTTCATGCACAAACCACCTTTCTCCTTGCCGGGGGTTATTCTGCGCTGTGCGCAGGGATTCTCTTCCGCGCCCGAAGGCGCGCCGGGACTGTTTTTGCGGGATTCTCTCTTTCAGTCTGCGCGCGGACAGCGGCAGTACCGCCGCCCGCGCCCGGATTGAAGCCGAGCCAAAGCCCCCGATGGGGGCGGCGATTTCGCCGCCCCTTTGGGGTCAAAATGTTGGGGAATTACTTGCCGTTGTTGTTATAAGCAGCAACAGCCTCATCCACCGTGTTAAAACCATCCGCCTGGATCGCGTAAGCGGTCACGATGACTTCCCAAGAAGCATCCGCAGAGATCGGATCGCCAGCGGGCAGGATGTACTGAGTGCCATCTTCATTCGTGGTCACGCGCCAATCCATGTAGACCTGAGCGAGGCAGGGCAGAGAGGTCTTGCCAGCGGGAAGCGTCTTGGCCATGGTGGTGCGGATCACAACGTACTCCGTGCCGTTTTCGGTCACTCTGCCGACATACTTGTAGTCGTTCCAGAGGCCGTCACCGACAGCAACCATCTTCGGGTCAGTAACATTGTGGTCTGCGTCGACAATGCCGTCGCTGGTGGCAAGCTTCCAGTAGTTACCGGCGTTGTACTCAACGTTGAAGCAGCCGTAGCTGTTCCAGTGCAGAGCGTTCTTGCTCTCGTTGGTGGGATATTCCTTGCTCACAAGATAGGCAGGAATCTTAAGCTCGACCCAAACCCAAGCATCATTCGCACCCGTGTTCTTAACCGTAACGATCTTGGAAACGGCATTGCCGTCGTTGGACTTGCCGGGAACGAGCTGCTTGTTCTGCTCGAACGGCTCAAGACCGTTCTCGCCCTTCTGCTGCTCGTTGAGGTCGATGCTCACATTGCCCATGGTGAACGTATTGGTCGCGGACTTCGTATCGGTGAAGTACGCCAGCGTGCCGCCGACGACCAGCACCGCGACGAGCATGACTGCAATCGCAGCCATCAGAATGGATTTCTTCTTCATAAGTAGCGTTCTCCTTTTCTTTTTTATGTACAGCTCTCTGTACAAGGTATTCAAGGGATTGGCTCAGGGAAAGCTGCGAGGGAGTTGCTTAAAAGCACTCGGCAAACGCGGCCGCAGCATCCGCAAAACCAGCGGACTGGCACAGATAGCCATAGAACGTCAGGCTGGCAGTCGCATCCGAATTCACGTCAAAATCGTTAACCTCGACAAGGTTGCTCGCCAGAATGCTGGTCGCGGTGACATCTGCAGTCACTCTGTTGCCATCGTTCGTCTTGTAAACGTAAACCGCGCCGCCGTTCTTGCCCGTAACACCAGCAAGCAGCTCCCACGTATCGGCCACACTATATTTCAGAACGTTCTTCGCGTCCGAAGCCACGACCTCAATATAAAGATAGCAGGAAGCGCCGGCTTTCAGGCCGGTGACCTTAACAAACGGGTCTTTTTCGATCTTCGTGCCGGGGAGCAGGTTGTACTCGTTGCCCGTCACCTCTTCAGTGTTGACCTTGTAAGAATACTCGCCGGAAGTCTGTGCAACCGCCTTGTGCTCTTTCAGCGTCAACGCGCCGTCCTGATCAAACAGCTTGCCGACCGTGAAGGTGTTCGTAACCGCCTCGGTCTTCGCCGTCAGATACGCCCACGTCGCGCCGACCGCAAGCGCCACGACAAGCACGAGCGCGATGGCGATCGTCAAAGTTTTCTCCTTCATTTCGTGTTTTCCTCCCTTACAAAAACATCATGTTCCGAACTTACCATGTCCCAACAGCGTCCAACGTGCGCTGTCAGCGTTCATTGAGTTAATGCACGGAGATTTGAAAATATTTCATGCTCCCGTGAAAATGTTTAAATCCGACGGTTTTTGCCGCCATTTTCTGTGCATTTTGCCGCGTTTTCTGCCTCTGCTCGGCGCGCCGCATCGCGGGCATCGGCCTCAGCCGCCTTGCGCAGCATGTCCGGCAGGAACGCCAGAACGACGAGCACGATCGCGATCGCAATGGCCAGATACATCCCCGGCGGGTTCGAGACCCAGTGCGAAACATAGCCCAGATACGGGATGGTGAACACCGGGCGGCCGATGAGGTTCTTGAAATAGACCGGTGCGCCGTCGGGCGCGTCGTTCGCGTCTCCCTGCGTGTAGAAATGCTCGTTTTCCGCATCGATGGAGATCACGCGGTGTGTGACGACATCCAAGTCCTCATTGAGTACGAACGTGATCGCGTCACCGACCTGCACGTCCTCGGGCGCACAGGGCTTGACATAGATCAGCGAGCCGGTGTGATACGTCGGCTCCATGCTGCCGGACAGGACGCACATCGGCCGCAGACCGACCAGCCGCACACCCACCAGAAGCAGCGCCAGAATGACCACCAGCACCACCGCAGCGGTGGAGATGGCATTGCACACTTTCTGAACCTGTTTTGACATCTTCGTTCTTCCTTTCCCTTCGCGGGCATCCCCCCCCTGTTGATCCCGGCCGGAGGGCAGACCTCCGAAGCGCAGCCTGTCCGAACCGGAAACGCGCACGGCGGGGCGGGGCGGGAACGCTTCGGAGTTTCCCGCCCCACTTCAGCCGTCACGCTTACTAACCAAAAGGATACCACGTTTTATTGCACACCGATAGGGGTATTATACACAAACTTCCAGCGATATTTTTGTAAAAATCAAACAGCTTTTCCTTTTGCTGTACAAAAAGCTGTACAGTTATCCAACACCCATTGTACGTTTTGGCTGCGGGTGCGTCAAGTGCGGAGCGCGGGCGCGCGGGAATCTTACCTTTTCTTAAAACTGTCGCGGTTTTGCTTGTTTTTAGCGGGGAAACATGATAGGATAATTGCCGATTATGGATAGATAACAGGAAGGAGCTGCACGCATGGATACAAACGTGCTCGACTGGCTGGAAGTCACCGCCGCAGCCTGTCCGGACAAGCCCGCCTTTCTTGACGAGGACGGCGCGGTGACCTTTGCCGACGTGCGGCGCGAGGCGCGCATCATCGGCACGGCGGCGGCAAGGCTGCGCGCCGGACGCAAGGCGCCCATCGCCGTGATGAGCGGGCGCAACGCACACACCCCGGCCGTGTTTCTCGGCGCGGTATACGCCGGCTGCTGCTACGCGCCGATGGACGGGACGATGCCCGTGCACCGGCTCAACTCTATTTTAAATACGCTCGACACCGACCTGATGATCGTGCAGCGCGCGTTTTACGACAAGGCCAGGACGCTGGAATTCAGCGGCGAGATCCTCATCGCGGAGGACCTGCTCGAGGGCTGCGAGGACGCGGCGCTGCTGGCTGACTGCCGCGCGCGCGCGCGTGAGCTCGACCCGCTGTACATCATCTTCACCTCCGGCTCGACCGGTACGCCCAAGGGCGTCATCACGGCGCAGCACTCGCTCATGTGCTACATCGAGGACTACGCCGGCGTGATGGGCATCGCGCGCGAGGACGTGCTCGGCAACCAGTCGCCGCTGGACTACATCGCCGCCGTGCGCGACATTTATCTGCCGCTGCGCTTCGGCGCAACGACGGCCATCATCCCGAAGGAACTTTTCATGTCGCCGGAGCGTCTGTTCGAATACATGAACGACAAGGGCGTGACGGCCGTGGGCTGGAGCGTTTCGGCGCTGACCGTGCCGGCCGCGCTGGGCGCGTTCGAGTGCAGCGTGCCGCAGCACCTGCGCAAGGTGTGCTTCTCCGGCTCGGTGATGCCGTGCAGCTGCCTGCGCCAGTGGCAGCTCGCGCTGCCGCAGGCGCGCTTCGTCAACCAGTACGGCCCGACGGAGGCGACCGCCTCGTGCACGTATTACGTCGTGCCCGGTCTGGTCGAGGACACCGACGTGCTGCCGATCGGCAAGCCGTACCCGCACTACGAGGTGTTTCTGCTCTCGGAGCAAAACGAGGCCGTGCCCGACGGCGAGATCGGCGAGATCTGCGTCAAGGGGCCCATCCTCGCGCTCGGCTACTACAACAGCCGCGAAAAGACCGCCGAGAGCTTCCTGCAAAACCCGCTCAACCGCGCGTATGACGAGCGCATCTACAAGACCGGCGACCTCGGGCACTTCGCGCCCGACGGCAACCTCATGTTCCACGGCCGCAAGGACCGGCAGGTCAAGCACCTCGGCCACCGCGTGGAGCTCGGCGAGATCGACCTCGCCGCGGCGAAGGTGTCCGGCGTGGAGGAGGCCTGCGCGCTCTACGATCAGGAGCACGAGCAGATCTGGCTGTTTTACACCGGCGCGGACGTGACCAAGCGCGACATCGCCGTGGCGCTGCGCGCCGACCTGCCGGGCTTTATGGTGCCGCGCAAGATCGAGCAGCTTGACGCCATGCCCCGGCTCGACAACGGCAAGACGGATATGCGCGCGCTGGCCGGGCGCATCGCTGACGCCCACCGATAATCGTTTACATTACTCACATTTCAGGAGGTATTTTATTATGGAACAGGAACTGATGGACATTCTGACCGATCTGCGCCCGGACGTGGATTTTGAGACCGAGGCCGCGCTCATCGACGACCACATTCTCGAGTCGTTCGACATCGTGTCGCTCGTCGCGGCGCTCAACGACGCGTTCGACATCGAGATCGGCGCAAAGGATCTCGTGCCGGAGAACTTCAACTCCGCCAAGAGTCTGCTGGCCATGGTGCAGCGCCTGCAGGACGAGGACTGATGGACAAGACTGCTCTGAAAACGGCGGCCGCCGAATACGGCACACCGCTGTATCTGTTTGATCTGGATGCTTTCACGGCGCGCGCTGAAAAAGTGCGCGCCGCGTTCGGCTCTCACGTGCAGCTTTGCTACTCCATGAAGGCAAACCCCTTCGTGCTGCGCGGCCTGCCGGACGTGTTCCGCTGGGTGGAGGTCTGCTCCCCGGGCGAGCTGACGATCTGCGAAAAGCTCGGCATCGCGCCCGAGCGCATCCTCTACTCCGGCGTGAACAAGGGCGCGGACGATGTCGCGCGCGCCGTCGCGCTGGGGGCAGACCTGCTCACGGCCGAGAGCACGCTGCATTTTGATCTCATCTGCGCCGCCGCGGCCGCGCAGGGAAAGCACGTGCGCGTGCTGCCGCGCCTGACCGCCGGCAGCCAGTTCGGCATGGACCCCGCCGTGCTGGAGGAGCTCGTTGCGCGCCGCGCGGAGTTCCCGAACGTGACGATCGCGGGCATCCACTATTTTTCCGGCACGCAAAAGCGCAAGGACGCCGTGATTGCAAAGGAGCTTGCGCATCTGGACGAATACCTCACGATGCTGCACGACAAGTACGGCTTCACGGCGCAGCACGTGGAATACGGTCCGGGGCTGAACGCCGAGTGCCTGCGCGACGATGCCGAGGCGCGCGACGGCGCGCTGCTCGACGCGGCGGCGGAGCACATCCGCGCCTTCGGCGAAAAGTACCCGCTCACGATCGAGATGGGCCGCTTTTTCGCAGCGCCGTGCGGCACATTTCTCACCGGCGTGGCGGATGCCAAGTGCAACCTCGGCGTGAACTATGCCGTGTGCGACGGCGGTATGCATCAGGTGAAGTATGACGGTCAGCTCATGGGCATGCAGTCCCCGCCGCTGACGCTCCTGCGCGAGAGCGCGGACGCCGCCGGGCCGTGGATGCTCTGCGGCAGCCTGTGCACGACCGCAGACGTGCTGGTGCGCGAGGCGCAGCTGCCGCCCCTGCGCGTGGGCGACGTGATCGCCTTCGGACGCTGCGGCGCCTACTCCGTGACGGAGGGCGTGGCCGTGTTCCTCTCGCGTGACATGCCGCGCGTGGCGCTCTGCCGCGGCGGGGACTTCACGCTCGTGCGCGACCGGTTCGCGACCGACGTGCTCAACACCTGCCGGACGCCGGAGGACGAAGCATGACGCTGACATCGCTGCCGTTTTACCTGCTGGTGCTCGCACTGCTGGTGCTGTACTACCTCGTGCCGAAGCGGTTCCAGTGGGTGGTGCTGCTGATCGGCAGCTACGCGTTTTACGCGTTCGTGTGCCTGCGCTACATGGGCTTTATCGTCGTGACGACGCTCACGACCTACTTCGGCGCCCGCGGCATGGATGCCATGACCGCACGCATGGAGCAGACCGTCGCCGCGCACAAGCAGGACTGGGAGCGCGAGGAGCGCAAGGCGTACAAAAAGCGCTGCAAGTCCCGCCGCAAGGCGCTCATGATCGCCATCCTGCTGCTGAACTTCGGCATCCTCGCCGTGCTCAAATACTATAACTTCTTTGCCGAGTCCATGGAGGCGCTCTTCGCGTCCGTGGGGCTGACGGTCTCGCTCGGCCACATCGGGCTGCTGCTGCCGCTGGGCATCTCGTTTTACACGTTCCAGTCCATGGGCTATGTGCTCGATGTCTACCGCGAAAAAGTGCCCGCCGAGCGCAACGTCGGCAAGCTCGCGCTGTTCGTGTCCTTCTTCCCGCAGATCATTCAGGGTCCGATCGGCGTGTACGACCAGCTGGCGCACCAGCTCTATGCCGAGCACAAGTATAACTTTGACAACATCCGCTTCGGCGCACAGCTGATCCTCTGGGGCTTTTTCAAAAAGCTCGTCATCGCCGACCGCGCCGTGGGCATGATCCACACCGTCGCCGGGGCGTACACCGACTACGCCGGCACGTATGTGCTGCTGGCGGCGATCGTCTACGCGCTGCAGCTCTATGCCGACTTCTCCGGCGGCATCGACATCTCGCGCGGCGTGGCGCAGATGTTCGGCATCACCATGGGCGAAAACTTCCGCCGCCCGTATTTCTCGCGCACGCTCACCGAGTACTGGCACCGCTGGCACATCTCGCTTGGCGACTGGCTGCGCAACTACCTGTTCTACCCGCTGTCGATCTCGAAGGCGTTTCTCAACTGGGGCCGCCACGCCAAGCAGCACCTCGGCAACCACATCGGCAAGGTCCTGCCGACGGCCGTGGCCTCGCTGATCACGTTTCTCATCATCGGCATCTGGCACGGCGCGAGCTGGAAATACGTCGCCTTCGGCTTCTGGAACGGCATGGTCATCCTCGTGTCCACGCTGCTGCAGCCGGTGTCGGACAAGGTCGTCGCCGCGCTGCACATTGAGCGCAAGAGCGCGTGGTATCAGGTGTTTTCCATGCTGCGCACGTTCGTGGTCGTGCTCATCGGCTATTACTTTGACATCGCCGACGGATTCCGCGCCGCGATGGGCATGATGTTAAAATCCGTGACCGACCTGCACCTGTCGCAGCTGCGGCCGGGCGCCGTGCTCGAGGCCCTGCCGCTGACGCGGTATGACTGGGCCGTGCTGCTGTTCGGCACGGTCGTGATCTTCACCGCCTCCGTCATTCAGGAGCGCTCGCAGCGCACCATCCGCGAGATCCTCGACGAGAAGTGTCTCGCCCTGCGCTGGGCCGTGCTGCTTGCCGGCATCTTCGCCGTCGTGCTCATGGGCGTTTACGGTCCCGGCGTGCAGGCATCCGAATTCGTGTATATGCAGTTTTAAGCTATGACAAAACGACCGATCTCCAAATCCCGCACAGCGGTACGCGCGATCGTTTTCGTGCTCATCGCCGTGCTGGGCATCGGGCTCATCTCCCCGATGCTCGTCGCGAATAACGACTGGGACAAGCGCCACGTGCACGGCTTCTTCCTCGAACCGGAGGACAGCCTTGACGTGGTGCTCATCGGCGCGAGCCAGCTCTACACCGGCTACAGCGCCCCGCTCGCGTGGCAGCAGTACGGCTACACGAGCTATCCGCTGACGGTCTCGAACATCCCGGCGCGGCTCTACGGCTCCCTGCTCACGGAGGCCGTGGATCGCCAGCACCCGAAGCTGATCGTCGTGGATATCGACGGCTTCATCAACGACGAGAACCCGGAAACGCTGGAGGCCAACCTCCGCAAGTGGATCGACAACATCCCCTGGTCGCGCAACCGGCTCGAGACCATCCGCACCTGTGTGCCGCGAGAGCTGCAGGCCTCGTTTTACTTCAACATCGCCAAGTACCATGCCAACTGGTACCAGGTGGGAAAATGGGTGCCGGTGCAGCGGCGTCTGCACATCATGGATGAGACCGGCTGCTCGCTGACCAAGGGCGTGGAGACGGTGTGCAAGTCCCTGTCCGCGGATTTTGAGCCCGATGTCCGGCCGCTGACGCTCAGCGCGGCGAACGAACAGTATCTGCGCGCAGGCGCAGAGTCTCGGCGTGCAGACGCTCTTTCTGCGCACGCCGCACCGCACGCAGACGACCGACCCCGGCGTCTTTGACGACGTGGCCGCCGTCGTGGGCGAATACGGCTACGACCTGCTCGACCTGCACGACGCGTTTGACACCATCGGTCTTGACCGCTGCGCGGATTTTATCGACTCCGACCACCTCAACACCGCCGGCATGGAGATCTTCACCGCGTGGCTCGGGCAGTATCTCACCGCGCATTATGACCTGACGGGCACGTACAGCGCCGAGCTCACCGCCATGTGGGACCGCTGCGCCGCCTTCGTGACGCAGACGCTGCCGCTGTGCAAGGAGCTGGCCGCTGCGAACACGGAGCAGAATCTCAACGAGTTTTCGCCGCAATTTGCCGCGTGGCGCTAACACAGCATGTGGAGAACATCAATGAATCCAAAACAACACGCAAAAAGAAATACCGTCGTGCGCATGATCGCGTTTCTGCTCATCGTGGCGCTGGTCTACGGCGTGCTCACGCGGCTGCTGACCGTCAACAACGCCACCGAGCAGCAGTACATCCGCAGCTTCTATCTGGAGCCGAAAAACTCGCTCGACGTCATGATCCTCGGCGCGAGCGAGACGTTCACGGACTACTGCGCGCCGCTGGCGTGGCAGCACGCGGGCTTTACGAGCTATCCGCTGGCCGTATCGGCCGCACAGGGGACCATGTACCCCTCCATGCTGCGCGAGAGCGCCAAGCGGCAGAGCCCCGCGGTCTACGTGGTCGAGGTCAACGGCTTTCTCTACACGGAGGCAGAGCGGGATGAGCTCGGCAAGGCCGCAACGCGCGAGTGGCTC
>OGZR01000546.1_pt1 | contig 15909 bp, 13 predicted proteins | sample 1576851 | NCBI WGS metagenome assembly OGZR01 (sample SAMEA3541492, study PRJEB24748) | human gut metagenome | biome: human gut; feature: human-associated habitat; material: faeces | place: China | collected 2012
TGCTGCCGTGGAACACGACGAGCTGACAGGGCTTTATACGGAGCAGGCGTATGGCACAGCAGTTGTGCTGCTGGTTCTGGTGGTCTGCATCAACGCATTGTCCTCCTTTGTTGCAAAGAAAGCCGGTGTGAAAGAGAAATGACGGAAGTGAAAAGAGAAATGAAAGAAAAGGAAAAAAGTATGAATCAGACAAAGCTATCTGTATCCAATCTGGATTTATATTATGGCAATTTTCATGCGCTGAAAAACATCAATCTGGAGCTGCCGGAAAAGGAAATTACGGCATTCATCGGGCCCTCCGGCTGCGGCAAATCCACTCTGCTCAAGAGCCTGAACCGTATGAATGATTTGATTGAGGGCTGCCGCATCACAGGGCAGGTGCTTCTGGACGGCGAGGATATCTATAAGGGCATGGATGTGAATTTGCTGCGGCGCAGAGTCGGCATGGTGTTCCAGAAGCCGAACCCCTTCCCGATGTCCATCTATGACAACATCGCTTACGGCCCGCGCACCCACGGCATCCATAATAAAGCGCAGCTGGATGAGATCGTGGAAAGATCCCTGCGCGGCGCGGCCATCTGGGACGAGGTCAAGGACCGCCTGAACAAGAGCGCCCTGGGCATGTCGGGCGGCCAGCAGCAGCGCCTCTGCATTGCGCGCGCCCTGGCCGTTGAGCCCGAGGTCCTGCTGATGGATGAGCCGACGAGCGCCCTGGACCCCATCTCGACGTCCAAGGTCGAGGAGCTGGCCACGGAGCTGAAAGAAAATTACACCATCGTCATGGTCACCCACAACATGCAGCAGGCCGCACGTATCAGCGATAAGACGGCATTTTTCCTGCTGGGCGAGCTGGTGGAGATGGGCCCGACGGAGCGTGTGTTCGCCACGCCCGTGGACAAGCGCACCGAGGATTACATCTCGGGCCGCTTCGGCTAAGGAGGTACGACAAATGGGTACGAGTGTACGAAAAATGTACGACGCCGAGCTGCTGCAGCTTGACACAATGCTGGCCCGCATGGGCCACGCCGCCGGCGGCGCGATCGAGAGCGCCATGACCGCCCTGCGCACCGGCGACACCGAGCTGGCCCGCAGCGTTATTGCCCGGGACAGCGAAATCGACTCCGCCGAGCATGAGATCGAGCACCGCTGCTTAACGCTGTTTCTGCGCCAGCAGCCCGTGGCGGGCGACCTGCGCAAGGTCTCCACGGCGCTGAAGATGGTCACCGACATTGAGCGCATCGCCGACCAGGCCAGCGACATTGCCGAGATAACGCTCCATCTCCACCCGGACGGCGCACGCACCGTCGGCGTGCTGGACGACCTGTACGCGATGGGCGACATTGCCCTGCACATGGTCAAGGACGCCATTGCCGCCTACGTGCAGGTGGACCTGTCCACCGCCGCGCAGGTCATTGCCCGCGACGACGACTGCGACGCGATGTTCAGCCGCATTTCCAAGGAAATTGCGGCCTACATCGCCGCCCACCCCAGTGATGCCGAGACGGCGCTGGACTTATTTATGATCGATAAGTACCTTGAGCGCCTGGGCGACCACGCCGTGAACATTGCGGAATGGGTCGAGTTCCTCAAGACCGGCGTCCACAAATCCCGCAAGATCGTGTAATGCGGGGATAAACAAGCCATTTTCTTATTATTTTCCTATACCAACCAAAACGGGACCTGCCGAAAAGCGGGCCCCGTTTTGGCGTGGAGGAAGGTTTTTTGTAGGGGCCGGGCGGCAGACACCGGCTGCCCGGAGGGGTCAAGACCCCTCCCTACAAGGCACCCGTGAGCGGCAGTTCGTAGGGAGCGGTCTTGACCGCTCCGGGTGCTTTGCGGCAGCGTCAGCTTCCCTGTAGGGGCCGGGCGGCAGTAAAAAAGCAGCCGTCCCTTTCCGGAACGGCTGCTTGCTATCATTTCGCCCCTTTCCCCGCGAACACAACATAAATCGTTTTGAACAAAATCTTTACGTCGCCCCAGAGGGACCAGTTGTCGATGTAGGCTACGTCGAGCTTGACGACCTCCTCAAAATCCTCGATGTCGCTGCGCCCGCTGACCTGCCACAGGCCGGTGATGCCCGGCTTCATCGACAGGCGGCGCTTGTGGTGGCTCTCGTACTGCTTGTACTCGTCCACCGTCGGCGGGCGGGTGCCCACAAGGCTCATATCGCCCCGCAGCACGTCAAAAAACTGCGGCAGCTCGTCAATGCTGGTGCGGCGGATGAATTTGCCCACCTTGGTCACGCGGGGGTCATCCTCCATTTTGAACATCAGGCCGTTCATTTCATTCTGGGCCATCAGCTCCTTCTTGCGGGCCTCGGCGTCCACGTACATGCTGCGCAGCTTGTGGATGTAAAAATACCGCCCGTTGCGGCCCACACGCTTTTGTTTAAAAAACAGCGGGCCGGGGCTTTCGAGCTTGAGCGGGATGGCGACCACCGCGATGATCGGGATGCTGATGATACAGCCGATGACAGCGCCCACCACGTCCATGCAGCGCTTGGCGATCTGGTCGCGCAGCTGCAATTCAACGGTGCCCATCGTGACGATGTTGCCCCCGGCGCAGCGCCCCAGGGACCGGCTCAGGCGCGCGGCGCTCGTCTCGTCGCAGCAGGCTTCCTCAATACGGTCCAGCAGCGGCAGACGGAAGTGCACGGTCAGGCCCATGCTCTCCATCTCGTCCAGATAGGGGATGAAGCTCTCGCCGCTGTCCATCGGCACATCGACATAGACCTCGTCGAGCGCCTCGCGCCGGATCCAGTCCATGAAGTCGTCGAACGTCGCCTTGACCTCGACGCCGCAGACTCTGGTGGAGATCGCGGCGGGCGTGGCCTCCAGCAGCGAGACGCCCACGACCCGGCGGGACCAGTCCTTTTGAATCTCGGGGATCAGCCGCTCGGCCCGGTCCGACGTTGTGACGACGCCGACGAGCGTCTCCATGCCCCAGCTGCGCTGGAACCGGATGAGCAGCCGCTTTAAAATCGCATGGGAGAACGGCAGCAGCACCGCGTTGACCGCGGGCACTGTGACCGCAAAATAACGGGAGTCCAGCATCGTGGCCTTGGCCAGCAGCATGCAGCCTGCATAAACAAGGCCGAGCGCGATGTTGAACCGGAGGGAAAGGCTGATTTCCTCGTTTTCAGACCGTGTTACGATGTTTTTGTCCTGGTCAAAGAAGAAGAAGGTGACGACGAACGCCACAAACAGCAGGCACAGGGTCTGCAGCCAATCGGTGCTGGTGTAGGGGATCAGCACGCCGAACAGCCCGTCGGTGATGAGCCACGCCAGCAGCACGCTGACGGCCATCGTGAGCAGATCGGCGAAAAATACATAAGCGTATTGCAGCTTTTCGCGTTTACTTGTCATGAAGAAGGAGAAGTCCTCTCTAATAGTTATCTTCTTATTTTACCATAGACAGAGGATATTTTCAACAAAATCCGCAATATCATAACAATTACACAATTTATAGTGGCGCGGTAGGGGAGGTTTCCGCCGTCGCGCACGGGCACGGAGCGGTCAAGACCGCTCCCTACAAACCGCTCGTTATCGTGGCATCGTAGGGAGGGGTCTTGACCCCTCCGCAGCCTTCCGCCGCCGCCCCGTCACCGCTTTGCCGCCCAATCCACTCCTAACTCCTCACTCCTAACTCCACCCCCCTCCCTTTCCCCAAACTTTACAAACTTTACACGCTCTACACAAAACCAGCCCTCTCTTTGCAAAACCTTTACCGCGATTGTACCGTACTATGGTCGAAACCGGCGCAAAACCGCGGTACAATTAGCTTGCTTCCGGTGAAGCACTGGCAAAACATCCAAACTATACCACATAAATTTGGGAAAAAGGGAGAATACACACATGAAACGTACTTCTGCAATTGCTGCCGTTACCGCTGCTGCGCTGGCTCTGAGCCTGGCTGCCTGCGGCTCTGCCGATTCCGCCGCTGCTTCCTCTGCCCCTGCCGGTGACTTCGACGCCGACCAGGACATCACGGTCATCTCCCGTGAGGACGGCTCCGGCACCCGCGGCGCCTTCATCGAGCTGACCGGTGTCGAGGAGAAGAACGCCGACGGCAAGAAGGTCGATAACACCACCGAGGCCGCCGCCATCCAGTCCAGCACCAACGGTGTCATGACCGCCGTCGCCAACGATGAGACCGCTATCGGCTACATCAGCCTCGGCTCTCTGAGCAATGACGTCAAGGCTGTCACCGTCGGCGGCGTCGAGGCCTCCGCCGAGACCGTCAAGGACGGCACCTACGTTCTGTCCCGTCCGTTCAACATCGTCACCAACGGCGACGCGACGGACCCCGTGGCCGTCGATTTCATCGCCTACTGCCTGAGCAAGGACGGCCAGGCCATCGCTACCGACAACGGCTACATCGGTGAGGACGGCGCGGACTTTACCTCCGCCCAGCCAGAGGGCAAGATCGTCGTCGGCGGTTCTTCCTCCGTCTCTCCGCTGATGGAGAAGCTGATCGAGGCCTACAAGACCGTCAACCCCAACGCCGAGCTGGAGCTCCAGACCACCGATTCCACCACCGGCGTCTCCGGTGCGCTGGAGGGCACCTACACCATCGGCATGGCCAGCCGTGAGCTGAAGGACTCCGAGGTCGAGGGCGGCGCCAAGGCTACCGTCCTGGCGCTGGATGGCATCGCCGTCGTCGTCAACCCCGGCAACACCACCGACGACCTGACCGTTGACCAGATCAAGGGCATCTACACCGGCGAGCTGACCGTCTGGGCGGATGTGCAGTAAAAAGAAAAAGGCTTCCCCCTAGGGGGAAGCTGTCCGCGAAGCGGACTGATGAGGGGCGGGTTTCCCAAGATAACCCGTTCACGGGTTGGTAAGGCAAGGCCGCCCCTCATCCGGCGCTGCGGCGCCACCTTCCCCCCCTAGGGGGAAGGCTTTTTGGGTATCATAACCAATCTACGAGCATAAGGAGTATAGGGAAATGACCTCCAAGCTGAAAGAAGGCGTTATGCAGGGCGTGTTCACCCTCTGCGCCTGTGTGTCCATCCTGGCGGTGGCACTGATCTGCATCTTCCTGTTTGCCAACGGCGTGCCCACCCTGTTCAAGATCGGCCCGCTCAAGTTCCTGCTGGGCACGACATGGAAGCCCGGCAACGACATCTTCGGCATCCTGCCGATGATCCTGGGCAGCATCTACGTCACGGCGGGGGCTATCCTCGTCGGCGTGCCCATCGGTCTGCTGACGGCCATCTATATGTCCAAGTTCGCGCCGCCCCGCATCAATAAGGTCATGCTCCCGGCGGTGCAGCTGCTGGCCGGCATCCCGTCCGTCGTCTACGGCTTCTTCGGCATGATCGTGCTTGTGCCCGCCGTGCAGGCTATGGTCAAATCGCCGTTCTTCAAAACCGTGCTCCACGTCAAGAGCGGCAAGGGCATGAGCCTGTTTACTGCTGCCGTGCTGCTGGGCATCATGATCCTGCCCACCATCATCACGGTCAGCAAGACGAGCCTCGACGCCGTGCCCGACAGCTACTATGAGGGCAGCCTTGCCCTTGGCGCGACGCATGAGCGCAGCGTGTTCTACGCCGTGCTGCCCGCCGCAAAATCCGGCGTGCTGTCGGCAGTCATCCTCGGCATTGGCCGCGCCATCGGTGAGACGATGGCCGTCGTCATGGTCGCGGGCAACCAGACCTGGATGCCCAAGGGTCTGTTCCAGGGCCTGCGCACGATGACCTCGAACATCGTCATCGAGATGGGCTACGCCGCCGACCTCCACCGCGAGGCGCTGATCGCCACCGGCGTTGTGCTGTTCGTATTCATCCTGCTTATCAACCTCTGCTTCAGCCTTGTGAAAGGGGGGAAGGACTATGCCTGAGATCGCCGCAGCGCAAACAGCCGCCGATATGACCTACGCAAAACCGCATGCGTTCATGCCCACCGGCGGCAGCAACCGCCGCGCCGCCCGTATGCAGGCCGCCGCGCTGCGCTGGCTTGTGCGCATGGCCGCCCTGCTGACCGCCGCGGTGCTGGTGTTCCTCATCGGCTATATTCTGGTCATGGGCATCCCCAATTTGAAGCCCGAGCTGTTCGCCTGGGAGTATAACTCCGAGAACGTCTCGCTGACGCCGGCGCTCATCAACACGGTGCTGATGACGGCCTTCTCGCTGGCGATCTCGACGCCGCTGGGCATCTTTGCGGCCATCTGGCTGGTCGAGTACGCCCACCGCGGCAGCAAGCTGGTCAAGGTCGTGCGCGTCACCACCGAGACGCTGCAGGGCATCCCGTCCATCGTCTACGGCCTGTTCGGTATGCTGTTCTTCGTCACCAAGCTGCACTGGGGCTATTCGATGATCGCCGGTGCGTTCACGCTGGCCATCATGGTTCTGCCCGTCATCATGCGCACGACGGAGGAGGCGCTGATCGCAGTGCCCGACTCCTACCGCGAGGGCAGCTTTGGTCTGGGCGCGGGCAAGCTGCGCACGGTGTTCACGATCGTGCTGCCGTCCGCCATGCCCGGCATTTTGTCCGGCGTCATTCTGGCCACGGGCCGCATCGTCGGCGAGACCGCCGCGCTGATCTATACCGCAAGCTCTGTGGCAAAGATCCCGTCCGGCGTGTTCAGCTCCACCCGCACCCTGGCCGTACACATGTACCTGCTCTCGAACGAGGGCCTGTACATCGGCCAGACCTACGGCACGGCAGTGGTCCTGCTGGTGCTGGTGCTGGTCATCAACGGCCTGTCCGGGCTGGCAGCCGGGAAGTTGGCAAAACGGTAAAGGGCAATGCCCTGCACCGTAGGGGCGGATTCTATATCCGCCCGTGGGAGTATGCGGCAGCGCAAACCCCGCGGAGGGGTCAAGACCGCTTGGCGGCGCACAACGAGCGCCGCCAGCCAGCAAAGCTGGCCCGCTCGTGCGGTTGTTTGCCCCGCGGGGGCAAACATTGTTCGCTCCCCGGTTTCGCTCCGCTCAACCGTGGGCCCACGCTCACAACCCCGCAGTGCCCGGCCCCTACGGGGAGGCGGTAATCCCACAAATTTTGCAAAAAATTCAAAATTTCCCGCGCAAAATGGCGCAAAACCCCTTGACGTGTTTGTTATAATAGTATTAGCAGTTAGTGTAATAGATTGCCAACCAACTGAACATCTGAACACATCTTGAATAGAGGTACCCAACTATGGCTGAAAAGAAAACCAAAATCGACATTTTCTCCGGCTTCCTCGGCGCCGGCAAGACCACCCTTATCAAAAAGCTCATCAAGGAGGCCTTCGCCGGTGAGCAGATCGTCCTGATCGAGAACGAATTCGGCGAGATCGGCATCGACGGCGGCTTCATGCGCGAGGCCGGCATTCAGGTCAATGAGCTGAACTCCGGCTGCATCTGCTGCAGCCTGGTCGGCGATTTCCGCGAGGCACTGAAGAAGGTCGTCGAGACCTACCACCCGGACCGCATCCTCATTGAGCCGTCGGGCGTCGGCAAGCTGTCCGACGTGACCCGCGCCGTCGAGGGCGTCGCCGAGGATCTGCCCGTCATCCTGAACAGCTTTGTCACCGTCGCCGACGTGAACAAGGTCAAGATGTATATGAAGAACTTCGGTGAGTTCTATGACGACCAGGTCAGCCATGCGTCCTGCATCATCCTGAGCCGCACCGGCAACGCCAGTGAGGAGAAGGTCGCTGCCGCCGTCGCCCTGCTGGCCGAGAAGAACCCCACCGCCACCATCGTCACCACCGACTGGACCGTCCTGACCGGCGCACAGATCGTCTCCGTCATGGACGGCAAGCGCGACCTTGTCGCCGAGCTGCTGACCGAGGCCCGCGCCGCCAACGTGGCCCATGCCGACGAGGATGAGCACGAGCACCACCATCATCACCATCACGACCACGATGAGGACGAGCACGACCACGACTGCTGCTGCCATCATCATCACGACGAGGACGACGATGAGGACGAGCACGAGCATCATCATCACGACCATGATGACGATGACCACGACCACGACTGCTGCCATCACCACGACGACGAGGACGAGCACGAGCATCACCATGAGCACCACTACGACGAGCACGGCGTCTGCTCCTGCGGGCATCATCACCACCATGACCACGACGCCGACGAGGTGTTCACGAGCTGGGGCAAGGAGACGGCCCACAAATACAGCCGTGAGGATCTGGACAAGGCCCTGCACGCGCTGGACGAGGGCGCTTACGGCATGATCCTGCGCGCCAAGGGCATTGTGGACGGCGGCGACACCTGGTACGAGTTCGACATGGTCCCCGGCGAGCACGAGATCCGCCCCTGCGGCCCCGACGTCACCGGCAAGCTCTGCGTCATCGGCTCCCAGCTGAAGGAGCATGAGATCGCGGAATTGTTCCACGTTTGATAAGAATGCCTTCCCCTTTGGGGGAAGGTGCCCGAGGCCCCGCCCGAGGGCGGATGAGGGGCGAGCCTGCCGCAGCAGCCCACGAATGACAGGCCGCGATCAGCTCTCCCCTCATCAGTCCGCTTCGCGGACAGCTTCTCTCCCCGGGGGAGAAGCCTTTGACTGCTACTAACCGAAAGGACGTCCCCTATGCCTAAACAAATCCCCGTATATCTCTTCGTCGGCCAGCTGGAGAGCGGCAAGACGAAATTCATTCAGGAAACGATGGAGGACCCCAACTTCGACTCCGGCGACAAGACCCTGCTGCTGGTCTGCGAGGAGGGCGAGATCGAGTACGACCCGTCCAAGTTCGCCTTCGGCGGCGTGCACGTTGCCCAGATCGAGGATAAGAGCGAGCTGACCGCCGAGAACCTGACCGCGCTCGAAAAGAAGTCCGGCTGTGGCCGCGTCATCATCGAGTACAACGGTATGTGGCTCATTCAGGAGCTGTACGACGCCCTGCCCGACAACTGGCTCATCTACCAGAGCCTGGCCACCGCCGACGGTACGACCATCAAGACCTACGCGGGCGACAGCGCCATGCGCAGCCTGCTGCTGGACAAGCTGCGCGGCAGTGAACTGCTGGTCGTCAACCGCGCCGAGGCTGTCAACGACGACGAGAGCCGCCAGCTCATCCACAAGCTGGTGCGCCAGGCCAGCCGCCGCTGCGATATTGCCTACGAGTTCAAGGACGGCAGCGTCGCCTATGACGACATCCCCGACCCGCTGCCCTTCGACGTGGACGCGCCGGTCATTGAGATCCCCGAGGAGTTCTTCGGTATATGGTACATGGACTGCATGGACGACCCGAAGAAATATGACGGCAAGACGGTCAAATATCTGGCTCAGGTCTGCCAGACCCCCCAGGCCGGCAAGGGCGCGTTTGTGCCCGGACGCTTTGCCATGACCTGCTGCGTGCAGGACATCCAGTTTGTGGGTATGCCCTGCAAGTACGACGATTACAAGTCGCTGGAGCAGCGCAGCTGGATCAACATTACGGCCAAGGTCAACGTCAAGTACCACCCCATCTACAAGGGCCAGACCCCCGATTCCACCGGCCCTGTCCTGACCGCCATCTCCGTCGAGCCGGGTGAAAAGCCCGCGCAGGACGTGGTGATGTTCAGCTGATATTGCAATAGAAAAGCACCTGCCTTCGATAAAAAGGCAGGTGCTTTTTGATTGACAGGCATTTTCCGAAATGTGCCGCGGAGCGGTCAAGACCGCTCCCTACGGGCTGACGTTCACGGGTGCTTTGTAGGGAGGGGTCTTGACCCCTCCGTCGGGTAGACAGGGCGCTGATGTGGCGTCTGCTAACGGAAAACCTCCGGGCCGGGCATGCCCGGCCCCTACGGCGCAAAAATTACCCTCTCGTCCCCGCGATCTTGGAATCGGTGCTCCACCCCTGCAAATCGGTGGGCGTCAGGCTGCTCATCCAATTTTCGCGCTCGGTCTCCCACTGGTCCCAGGCGGCCTGGCTGCGGATGGCGGTGCCGCTCTCAAAGGCATCGTCCCACGGGTTGGCCGGGTCGGGGTCGGTGGGGTCCCAGCCGCGCTTCTCGGTGTCGGCGGGGTCGGTGTAGATCGTGCCGGGCTTTCCCATCGGGCCGGGGTCGTCGGCGTCGTTGTAGATGAGGACCGGCGTGCCCAGCGGGCAGTTGTCGTAGATCCACTTCACGTCCACCACGGCCAGCCGGATGCAGCCCAGACTGGCGCGGGTGCCCAGCAGGTTGAACTCGTCGTACTCCACATCGTCCTTGTGCTGGCTGTAGTAGGGCACGCTGTGGAACAGGTAGCTGTCATAGATGCGGGTCGCGTACTGGCCGTAGCTCGGGCCCATCAGCAGCCGCCAGCTGTAGTCCACCGGGGTCGAAAAATACCCGGTGGGGGTGTCCATGCCGCCGCTGCACACCATCGCCATGAACGGTACAGCGTACTTTTTTGTGGCGGAATCCACGGCGTAGACCGTGACCACGCCGCCTGCGTTGTTGACCGCCAGCAGGTAGGGGTAGCCCTCCTTCGCGTCCAGCGTCAGGCCGTAGGCGGCAAACTGCGCTTTCAGCCCGGCCAGCGTCTTGGCGGCGTTGTCGTCCCAGGTCGTCGGGTCCTTGATCTGCGGCGCGTCCTTGGTGGCGTTGCTCGTGGCCGTCGCCATCGCGGGGGCCACTGTCGGCTCGGGCGTCGGCGTGGGGCTTGTCTCCGGCGTGGCGGTGGGGGCCGCCGTGGACTGCGGCGTCGGGGCGGGCAGCACGTCCTGTGGGGTGTTGGGCATCTGCACGCAGGCACACAGCAGCGCAGCTGTCAGCAGAAACGGAAAAATGCGGCGTAGAATCGACATAAAATCTCCTTAGTGTTTGGTGACGCCGTACTCCTCGGCCACGAATTTCTCCAGCGCGGCAAAGCTGCGGCGGACTTTTTCGGTCTCGATGCAGTACGCCATGCGGAAGTAGCCGGGGCAGCCGAAGCTGTCACCGGGGACCAGCGCCAGGTCATATTTCAGCGCCTTTTGGCAGAACGCCTTTGCGTCGTCCTCCAGCGCCTTCGGGAAGATGTAGAACGTGCCGTCCGGCTTGACGACGGTGAAGCCCAGCGCAATCAGCTCGTCGTAGATCAGGTTCATGTTCGTCTCGTAGACGGACAGGTCGCTGGTCACGTCAAGGCAGCGCTCGACGGCCATCTGGATTAGGGACGACGGGCAGTTGTGGCCGGTCCCACGGGAGATCTGGCCGCACATCGGCACGATGTACGCGGCGTCCTCGCACCGCGGGTTGGCGGCCACATAGCCGATACGCTCGCCCGGCACGCTCAGACTCTTGGAAAAGGAGTAGCAGGTGAGCGTATCATCGTAGAATTTTGCGGGGTAGGGCGTGACCCTGCCGCCGAACGAAATCTCGCGGTACGGCTCGTCGGAAATCAGGAAGATGTGGTGGCCGTACTGGGCGGACGCCTGGGTCAAAAAGTCGGCCAGCTGCTGCAGGGTCTCCTTGCTGTAGGCGGTGCCGCTGGGGTTGTTGGGGCTGTTGATGAGCACGGCGGCGGTGTTCTCGTCCACGAGCTGCGCGAACGCCTCAAAGTCGATCTGAAAGTCCTCACACCGCGGCGGCGTCACGCGCAGGGTAAGCCCCGCGCCCTCGATGTACGGCTTGTACTCGGGGAAGAACGGCGCAAACGTTACGATGTTCTGCCCGGGCACGCCGACGCAGCGCACAGCATGGGCCAGCGCACCCGCCGCGCCCGTCGTCATAAAGATATGGTCGGCGGTGTAGTCCATGCCGAACCGGCGGTTCAGGCTTTCGGCCACGGCCTTGCGGGCGGACGGCAGCGTCAGCGTCGGCGTATAGCCATGCAGCCTGACGGGGTCGGTGTGGGCCAGCAGGTCCGCGCAAGCCGCGGTGAACTGCGGCGGGCAGGGGACAGACGGGTTGCCCAGCGAGTAATCGAACACGTTCTCATAGCCGATCTCCGCGCCGCGGGCGGTGCTCCATTCAGAAATCTGACGGATAACCGACTTGGAGCCCAGCATATCTTTATAGTGCTGTGCAATCATAATAACAGCTCCTTTTTGTGAAAAATGTTGTAATTTGACCCGTTCACAGCAGTCCGTAGGGGCCGGGCATGCCCGGCCCGCAGCCTTGCCGTTGTGTCCCCTTTAACGGTTTGCATCGTAGGGAGGGGGCTTGACCCCTCCGCGGGGCGTCGGGGACGCCGCCCCCTACAACGATCCGCAAGGCTTCTCCTTATCGCAAACGGGCACGGCGGCCTGTGGGCAGGCCGCCCTACGTATGGTCCGTAAACTTCTGCTGCGCGGGCGTCGGGGTCGCCCCAGAACGGTCCGGTCAAATCCCGTCTCCGGGCAATCTCCCGGCATTCCGGGCGTATCGGGTGCCCTGGTCACTCACGTCACCCCAAAACAACCTTTTCCAACCCCTGGGTATCCTCGGCCAAATATTCTGCCCCGGCTTCGGTCAGCTCCTCGCGGGTCCGGAACCCCCACAGCACCCCGCAGCAGGGCAGGCCCGCGTTGTGGGCGGTCTCCACGTCCACATTGCTGTCACCGACGTACAGCACACTGCCGTCGGCCTCGACGCCAAGGCGCGCCATCAGGGCGCGCGTCCCCTCGGGGGCGGGCTTCGTGGGCACGTCGGGCAGCGCACCGCGGACGACCTCAAACAGGTCGGCGTCAAAGTACCGCGCGACCACGGCGCGGGCAAACTCGTCCGCCTTGTTGGAGAACACCGCCATCCGCACCCCGGCGGCCTTCAGCCGGGCCAGCAGCGCCGGCATACCGGGGTACGGCGCGGTCTTGTCGTGCATGTGCGCGCCGTAGACCTTATCAAACTCGGCCAGCGTCGCGGCCAGCTGCTCCGGGCTGCGGCAGCTTGCGGGGCTGAACCGCTCCACCAGCTTCGGGATGCCGTTGCCCACAAAATAGCGGTACTGCGCAGTTTCATACTGCGGCCAGCCGTGGGCGGCGCAGACGCGGTTCGCGGAGTCGGCCAGGTCATCAATCGTGTTCAGCAGGGTCCCATCCAAATCAAACAGTACGGTTTTATACATTTCTCAAAACCTCTTTGCACAAGAAATCACTCTTATTATAGTTGCATTTGACGAAAACAGCAAGCCGCCGCGCCCATTTACCGTAAAAAAGATGTAAATTCTCAAAAAGCTGTTCCCATTTGCACGATTTATGGTATTATATAAGGTAGCACGTAAGGAGGTTTCTCGAATGGATTTGTTTTTTGATTTGCTGCGTTCGGTCATCTACGGTGTGATCGAGGGCATTACCGAGTGGCTGCCCATCTCCAGCACCGGCCACATGATCCTGGCCGAGCAGGTACTTAAATTCAGCTTCAGCGCCGAATTTATGAAGATGTTCCGCGTCGTCATCCAGCTGGGCGCGATCCTGGCCGTTGTGGTCATGTATTTCAAAAAGCTGTGGCCCTTCTGCGTTGACAATGGCCGCGACTCCGGCCTGGCAAAGCACATCCGCTGGCCGGTCATGCGGCTGTGGTTCAAGATCATCGTCGCCTGCCTGCCCGCCGCCGTGCTGGGCCTGGCGCTGGACGACTGGATCGACGCACATTTTTATAACAGCGTCGTCGTCGCGGTCATGCTGATCGTCTACGGCATCGCGTTTATCCTCATCGAGCGCCGCCCCCGTGTGCCCACCACCACCAAGCTGAGCCGCATCACCTACAGGCAGGCGCTTATCGTCGGTGCGTGGCAGGTGCTGGCGCTCATCCCCGGCACGTCCCGCAGCGGCTCCACCATCATCGGCGGCCTGCTCTGCGGTATGAGCCGCGCCTGCGCGTCCCAGTTCACCTTCTTCCTGGCCATCCCGGTCATGGCGGGCGCGTCGGGCCTCAAGCTCGTCAAGTTCCTGGCGGGCGGCGGCGTCTTTACGGTTGGCGAGATCGGCGCGCTGCTCGTCGGCTGCATCGTGGCGTTTGTCGTCTCCATTCTGGCCATCCGCTTCCTGATGGACTACGTCAAGAAGCACACCTTCACGGCCTTCGGCTGGTACCGTATCGCCCTGGGCATCGTCGTCCTGGGTGTCTGGGCCCTGCAGACATTCGTGCTGGCGTAACATTGTAAATAAAAAGCTGCTGCTCGTGGGAGAGCGGCAGCTTTTTTGTTTGGTGCGTGCATTTGTAGGGGCCGGGCATGCCCGGCCCGCGGCCTTCCCGCAGACGCGATTTTGCCTTTCTGTTGCAGGCCGGGCATGCCCGGCCCCTACCGCGTTGCGAAGTTACGAATTTTTCGGGAACGTCACCCGTATGGTCGTCCCGGTGCCGACCTGGCTCTGCAGGTCAATTTTTGCGTCGTGCAGCAGGGCAATGTGCTTGACGATGGCAAGCCCTAAGCCCGTGCCGCCCGTGGCCTTGGAGCGGCTCTTGTCCACGCGGTAGAACCGCTCAAACACGCGGGTCTGGCTGTCCTGCGGGATGCCGATGCCGTTGTCCTCGACCTCAAAATACGGGCAGCCGTCGCCGCCTACACCGCAGCGCAGCTCCACATGGCCGCCCGGGCGGTTGTAGCGGATGGCATTGTCGCACAAATTCTGCGTCAGTTCGCTCAATTGGTCGCGGCTGCCGCGCACAGTGGCGGGTCTGGCGTCGTATTGCAGCGTCACGTAGGCCCGGCGGGCGTTGACCGTCATGTTTTGGGCCGTCTCCTTGACCAGCGCGGCCAGATCCACAGGGGCCATCTCGGTCACAGGCTCGCGGCTGTGGCTGGCCTGGGTGCTGTCCAGCTCACTCAATTGCAGAATGTCGCTGACCAGCGCGATCATCCGCTGTGCCTCCTTGTGGATGCGCGCGGCGAAGGTCGGCACGTCGGCGGGCTTTGCCATGCCGGTCTCGATCAACTCGGCATAGCCGGAAATGCTCGTCAGCGGGGTTTTCAGCTCGTGGCTGACGTTGGCCGTGAACTCGCGGCGCATCGTCTCGTTGTCCTCGCGCAGCTTGCGGTCCGTCTGGATCGTCCGCGCCAGCGGGATCAATTCTTCATACGGCACATCGGCCTCAATCGTGTCCAGATGCTCGGCCAGATGGTTGATGGGCTGCACCATGCGGCGGGTCAGCCACCAGCTGAACAGCGTGGCAGCGAGCAAAATCAGCACGACTGCGCCGCACAGCAGCGGCAGGGTGTCGGTGCTCAGGCCCCAGATGTTCGCGACGTCCTCGCCCACGCGCAGCACCTGTGCGCCCTCCGGCAGGTCGATGCGCACGGCGTAGTAGTGCGTCTCCAGCTGCAGCGTCTCGCTCTCGCGGGTGATGCACGCGGAACCGCTCGCCATTGCCTGTTGAAATTCCGGGCGGTCGGCGTGGTTGGGCAGGTCGGTCTGGGCCGCGTAGATGTCGCCGTTTACGTCCACGATGTAGGAACCGAGCTTGGTGTCGTACAGCACCGTGCCGTCTGTGTCGATGAGGGTGATGCGCAGGGGGCAGTTCTCAGGCAGCAGGTTCAGCAGCGTGGTAGCGCTGTGGGTGTCCTGTGCCTCGTAGGCTGCGGCGTAGCCATGGCAGATCTGCATCAGGTAATTGTCAATGCGTTCTGCGTAGCTGCGCTGAAAAAGCGCCGTCGCCGCCGTCAGCACGGCCAGTGCGCAGAGCAGCCCGGTCAGGATCAAGCCGCGCCGGTAGCGGCGGGTCATGCTGAGGGGCTGGCGCGTGCGGCGTTCGTCGTCAGTCATCGCTGCCCTCCGTGCTCAGCTTGTAGCCCACCTTGCGCACGGTGCGGATGGCCTCGCCTGCCGCGCCGAGCTTCTGGCGCAGCGTGCGGACGTGCATGTCGATGGTGCGGGATTCCAGTAAATCGTCGGTGTCCCAGACGTCCTTCATGATGCGCTCGCGGGCCAGGACCTCCTCCGGGTGCTCCAAAAACAGATGCAGCAGCGCGTATTCCTTGAAGGTCAGCTCCACGGGCACGCCGCCCACCCGGACGGTGCGGGACACGTCGTCCAGCACGATGTCCCCGAAGCGCAGCGTGGACGCGGCGGGCGCGGGGGCGGCAGCGGCGG
>OGZR01000550.1_pt1 | contig 15752 bp, 16 predicted proteins | sample 1576851 | NCBI WGS metagenome assembly OGZR01 (sample SAMEA3541492, study PRJEB24748) | human gut metagenome | biome: human gut; feature: human-associated habitat; material: faeces | place: China | collected 2012
AATTCTGTTTTAATATCACTTAACCCTAAACGATGCGCAATTGGTGTATAGACTTCTAATGTTTCGCGAGAAATACGTTTTTGTTTTTCTGGGGGCATGAATTGTAATGTACGCATATTGTGTAAACGATCAGCAAATTTAATCAAAATAACACGAATATCTTTTGCCATGGCAATATAGATTTTACGGTGATTTTCCGCATAAACATCCGCTTCATCTTTAAATGGCATCTTAGAAATCTTAGTAACTCCTTCAACAAGAGTTGTCACTTCTTCACCAAATTCTTGGACCATTTCTTCGCGTGACACATCGCAATCTTCCATGACATCATGTAAAAGACCCGCTGTAATTGTAAGTGGACCCGTTTGTAAAGTAGATAAAATATAAGCAACCCAAATCAAATGAATGGTATAAGGTTCCCCACTTTTACGTTTTTGCCCTTCATGTTTAACCATGATATAATCATAAGCTTTTTTTATAAGTTTCATATCATCTTCATTGGTAATATAGCGTCTACATGATTCATAAACATCTTCGATTGTAACTTTATCTCCGGCTTTTTTTAATTCTTTCATATTATAACCCCCTCATATGATAAAAGAGAGTTTCCTCTCTTCTACTTAATAAGTTAACATTGAATAAACGTTGTAGTCTTTTAATCTTTCTCTTCCTTTTAAAGCTTCAAGTTCAATTAAAAAAGCAATTCCTACAACTTTACCACCAAGTTTTTCAGCAAGTTGAATTGTTGCTTCTACTGTCCCACCTGTAGCAAGTAAATCATCCACGATAATAACATTTTCACCTGGTTTAATACTATCCGCGTGAATATGTACTTCATTTGTTCCATATTCTAAAGCATAACTTGCTGAAACAGTTTCTCTTGGTAATTTTCCTGGCTTTCTTACAGGAACAAATCCTGCATTGATTTTATAAGCAACAGGACATCCAAATAAGAAACCTCTGGCTTCTGGACCAGCAACAACATCAACGTTGACTTCCAATCCTTCAGCCCATTTTGCAAAATTATCAATTGTTTCTTTATAAGCTTCTTTATCTTTTAATAAAGGTGTAACATCTCTAAAGATAATTCCTTCTTCTGGGAAATCTTTGATGTCAGCAATATATTTTTTAAAGTCCATTTATGTACGCCTCCTACTTCTATTATATCAAAGTTTTAGAATCAATGAAACTATTTCATATCTTCAATAATCATATTTATTGATTCTGTATTTAAATATTTATTGATTTTCAATGTTCCAATTAAAGAAATTGTCTTTTTTTGTTGCAATTGTTCAATTTCTTTTGAACAATTAAAATATAATGCTTGTAAATTTCCTTTATTTAAAGGAATATCAAAACGTAAATGCTTACCATCAGATAAAACACGACTGGTAAAATTGGTAATGTCTTTTAAAATAAATTTCATTTCCTCATTACATTGTCCATAGGGTTCTAATAATTCTAATTCTCTTACCGCTGGTAAAGTCAATTCATTTAAACCAATCTCAATTCCTTCTAAGTGTTTTTCATCAGAAAAAGTATGTGATATTAAATACGTATGTAATGCTTCTTTTAAAGTTAAAACTTCATCTTTAGCTACTTGAAAACCACCCGCTAAAGCATGACCACCGTATTGTACAAAATGCTCTTTTAAATCATCAAAGATTTGATTTAAAGGAATACTTTCAACACTTCTAGCACTTCCTCGATAGACTTCATTTTTTTCATCATATTTCATCACAAAACTTGGTTTTTGAAATTCATGAGTATACTTACCAGCAATCAAGCCAACGATTCCTTCATGAACTTCTTGATTATAGCTGTATAAAAATTCATCTTTTGGGCTATTTTCTAAAATATTTTTGTATTGTTCATTTGTAAGAGATTGTCTTTTACTATTGATTTTTTTAGCATATTGAGAAATTTGAATCGCAAATTTTTGATCAACATCCTTTAAAAAATATTTAACTAAATGATTTGGATTAACAAGTTCTGGTAATCTTCCAAATGAATTGATTTTAGGAGCAATATTAAATCCTAAAGTTGTTGTATTATATTTTTGATTTTCTCCAATCAACAATTCTAATTGAAAATATTTTTCTTCATTCATAAATTGAAGACCACGTGAAACAAGGGATTTATTTTCATCAACTAAAGGCATCATATCTGAAATTGTCGTAATAGCTGCTAAAGAAAATAAATATTTATCATGTTTTCCAAGTAAACTGCTCGCCAATTTATACGCTAAGAAGCCTCCACATATTTCTTTAAATGGATAATCAGATGACATTTTTGTGTGAATGATAGCACAGGCATCAGGAAGTTCGTCATAATCATGATGATCAATAACAATGACATCAATGCCAAGTTCATTAGCTAAATCAATGGCTTCATACGCTTTAATTCCATTATCCACCGTAATTAATAATGTATACCCTTTTTCATACATTTGTTGGACTCTTTCTTTATTTAACCCATAACCATCTTCAAAACGATTAGGAATATGATAGCCTACTTTCTTACCTAATTCTAAAAAGGCTTGAACAAGAATCGTTGTCGATAAAATTCCATCGCAATCATAATCTCCATAAATGCATATTTTTTCATCATTTTCCAAAGCTTCTTGAATCCGGTCTAAAACTAAGTCTGCATCTAAAAACAATGAAAAATCATGATATATTAATCTTTTTGAGGTATGTCCTTGAACATCTTGTTCATTATATTCTCTTTGAGCAAAAATCTTTGCAAGTAAAGAATGAATTGAATACTTTTGCATATATTCATTATAGTTATGTACTTCTTTTATATCCCAGTTCATAAAATCTCCTTAAATAAAAAATAGTTGTTACCAACTATTTTGAAATGAATTCTTGAAATGCTTTTAAATCGAGTGTGCTTGCTTCTTTAACTGCTTGTACACTTAAATAATCAAAAATCTCAGAAAATTGTAAATTCATTACATCATCAATAACATCACACATTGGTAGACTCTTTTGAGATTTCCATTTAATATTAAACAAATAATCTCTTATTTGTTTTTCTGATATATTATCTATATTTTGCTTACGAAAATCATGCGCTTTTAATTTAATTAAAAAATTTAAATCATACTTACCGAATTTATAATCCAGTTTTTCGTTCATCACAAATCAACTCCCACTTCATCTATTATAGATGAAAATTCGACATAAAGGAAGTCTTTTATGAAAAGAAAACTTATCAATTCATTTATTATTCTTTCTGCGAGTTCTGCCATTTCCAAAATATTTAGCATTTTAAACAGAATGTTACTTTCTAGGCTTCTTCCTCTAGAAGCTATGTCTCTTTATCTTGTCATTATGCCAACACTTTCTTTATGTTTGACACTGGGGCAAGTTGGCATTCCTTCTGCTGTTTTTCGTCTTATACTACATCCAAATTATAAAAACTATAAAGTTATTATTACAGCCATACTTTTATCATTTTTTTCAGTCATTGTTATTTGTGGCACTCTCTTTATTTTAAGTCCATTCATTGCTCATTCTTTACTTAAAAATGAATATACTCTTTATCCAATTTTATCCTTTTTAATTTTTATACCATTAATTGCCATCAGTGGTATTATTAAAAACTATTATTTAGCAAAAGGACATGTTTATGTTATTGCTAAAAGTCAAATCGTTGAAGAAACTTCACGTTTATTATTTACGTACTTGTTTTTAAAGAATCCTTTAAGTTCCTCCTTACCTTTTTTGGTAACAATCGCTTATTTATCAATGAGTTTTGGTGAATTAATGTCCATTATCTATTTACTTCTTTTAAGTCGTAAAAAGTATTCTTTTGCTCCTTTAAAAAATATCAACAAGCAAAATTTAATCATGAAAGATCTTTTAAACATTTCTTTGCCTTTAACAGGATCTCGACTTTACCATTGTTTTATGAATTTTTTAGAACCCATTCTTTTAATCCATGTTTTAACTCAACTAGGTTTAACTCAAAATTTCATTCAGGATCAATACGCTATCCTTTCTGGCTATGTTGTTTCCCTACTTGTCACACCAACCTTTTTTTGTACGATTATCTATCGGCTTTATTTGCCTATTGCCACTGATGATCTATATTATCATAAAAGCACTGCTTTTTTGCATTTACTCTATGCCTTACTTATTTGTCTTCTTATTGGTTTTCCTTTTACTTTAATTTTCTATTTTTTTCCAAAACAATCCCTTATGATTCTTTACAATACAACGAGCGGTTATCAACAATTAAAATACATGGCTTTTCCTTTTTTGCTCTTTTATTTACAAACGCCCCTTTCAACTATTCTACAAGCTAAAAATAAAAATAAAGTGATGTTTATTATTTCTATAATTGAATGTACTTTAGAAATCATTTTAACCTACACCTTATCTCATTATCTTTATGTCAATGCAATTTTAATTAGCTTATTTACAGGATTAATTACCACTTTAACATTAAGTGCAATATATTGTTTTAAAATTATAATAAAAGACACTTCTTTATCTTGAAGTGTCTAATTTTTTTAACCAATTTGAAAATACTTCTAAACCTTCTTTGACAAGTTGTGGATCATTGGCAAGTCCAAAACGCAAATGATTTTCCACGTCAAAACAACATCCTGGAACAAAGAAAACACCTGTTTCTTCTTGTAATGTTTCACAAAAAGTATTTGAGTCTATTTGATAATCATATTTTAGAAAACAAACTGTTCCATATTTTGGTATAACGCAAGAAAAATGCGGATGATCTTTTAACCATTTTTTTAAATAATTTTTATTTTCTTCTAAAATTTCACGATTCCTAGTTAAAATTTCTTTACTGTATTTTAAAGTAAGTGCCCCTAAATAATCATTGATTGGTCCACTACTAATAATTGAATAATCACGTCTTTCATTGATTAAACGAATCAGTTCTTTATCTTTTGTTTTAATCCAACCAATACGAAGTCCAGCAGTTGATAAAACTTTAGAAAGCCCTGAAGTTACAATCCCTTTTTCGTAAAGATCACTTATAGATTCTTCTTGGTAAAGTCCTCTATAGATTTCATCAACAAGAACATAGAGATCATGTTTTTTACATATTTGAATAAGTTGTTTCATTTCTTCATGATTTAAAGTTGTTCCTGTAGGATTGTTTGGTAAATTCAAACAAATCATTTTTGTATTTTCTTTAATATTTTTTTCTAATTCTTCAAAATCAATTTTCCAATCATTTTCTTCTTTTAAATGAATAAAATCAACTTCTACTCCTAAAGATTCAGGAAAACTATAGAGTTGTTGGTATGTTGGTAAAAAAGATAAAATATGATCATTTACAGAAAGTAATGTCATTAATACAAGTTCATTAGCATTGACACCACCATGACAGATAGCAATTTCTTCATCATCGCCACTTTGATACAAATCCAAAATACCTTTTTTTAAAGCATGAGAACCTTCAATTGCACCATAATCTAAAGAAAGATTCATTAAATACCCTAATGAATCTTTTTTTTCAAACGCTAATAATTCTTTTAAAGTTAGAGGTTTAGCGCATGTATCCGCCAAATTATAACGACAGTTATTTTCATGTAAAGTCATATAAGACTCTACTTCAAAACGTTGTAGTTTCATTAGTGCATAACCTTCTTTAAGAAATCTTGAGCACGTTCAGTTTTAGGATTTTCATAGAAAGCTTTAGCATCGTTTTCTTCCACAATTTTTCCATTTTCTAAGAAAATAACGCGATCAGCAACAGTTTTTGCAAAGCCCATTTCATGAGTAACAACAATCATTGTCATTCCTTCTTTAGCAAGCTGTTGCATAACTTCTAATACTTCAATAACCATTTCTGGATCCAAAGCACTTGTTGGTTCATCAAAAAGCATAATTTCAGGATTTGTACATAAACTTCTAGCAATGGCTACCCTTTGTTTTTGTCCTCCTGAAAGTTTATTTGGATATTCATCTTTTTTATCTAATAAACCAACTCTTGTAAGATAGTTACAAGCAATTTCATTTGCTTTTTCTTCATCCATATGACGTACTTTTGTAAGTGAAAGTGTTAAGTTTTCTAAGACTGTCATATGTGGAAATAAATTAAAATGTTGGAAAACGAATCCCATTTTATTTCTTAATTCTTGATAATTAGATTTCTTTGGATCTAAAGCTTCTCCATTAAGGTAGACATATCCTGTTTCAGGTACTTCTAAACCATGAATACATCTTAAAACTGTACTCTTACCTGAACCAGAAGGTCCAATCAAACACACAATTTCTCCTTTTTTAACTTCAAGAGAAACATCGTCAACTGCTTTTACTTTTTTAAATTGTTTTGATATATGTTCAACTTTAATCACTTTCAGCTAACCTCTTTTCTACATATCTGCCTAAATAAGAAATACTAATTGTCATAATTAAATAATAAACCGCAACAATACAATAAGGCGACATAACATCATAATATTGAGCTCCAACTACTTGAGCTGATTTTAATAATTCAACGGCACCAATACAACTAATTAACGATGAATCTTTAATTAATGTAATAAATTCACTGATCATTGGTGGAATAATTCTTTTGAAGGCTTGTGGTAAAATAACAAGTCTCATTGTTTGTTTATAAGAAAGCCCTAAAGTTTCACAAGCTTCCCATTGTCCTTTATCAACTCCGTTGATTCCACTACGAATAAGTTCTGTCGAATAAGCCCCACTGTTAATAGACATAGCAATAGCACCAATTAAAAAGACATTAATTCTTAAAACATTTCCTGTAAACGCTGTATAAATAGATGGAATAACTGAGAATAAAATCAAGATTTGAAGTAACATTGGTGTCCCACGAATGACTTCAACATACACATTTCCAATAATTCTAAAAATTTTATATTTAGATCTTTTCGCTGAAGATCCTAAAATCCCAAAAACAATACCAAATAAAAGGGATACAGCAGCAAGTAAAAGTGATACTACTGCACCCTTAGCAAAGTAAAGTAAGTTTTCAGGAGTAAACACTTTTGAAAAAGCTACAAACATTTCTATACCCCTTTTCTATAATTTTTTATTTTTCTAATGGTGATAAATCATATTTTTTACATAATTTATCGTAATCTTTTGAAGCTAAGAATTTTTTAATACATTTGTTGATTAATTTAATTGTTTTTGTATTACCTTTTTTAGCGATAACATAGTTCTTTTCATCCATTAATGAACCATCTAATTGTGTAAAGTTTCCACTAGCTACATATTGTTTAGCAACACCTAAGTCAACGATTGCTGCATCATATTGATTACTTGCTAAACCATTGAAAATATCTTGAACATTTTTCATTGAAACAACTTCAGCATTTTCAACTTCTTTAGCAGCTTGTTCACCAGTAGCTCCAGTTTGAGCAGCTAATTTTTTACCAACTAATTGATCATTTGAAGTAATTGCAGAACCTTTTGTTACAACAGCAACTTGTTGAGTTCCTAAATATGGATCAGACCATTCAACAACTCTATCTTCACTATAAGTAAAACCAGAAATACCTAAATCAATTTGATCCCCTTGAATTTGAGTAACGATGTTATCAAAATCCATTTGTTTAAATTCTAATGAATAAGTTTTACCTTCCATATCAGATAAATAACCTTCAAATAATTTTGCCATATCAACGTCAAAACCAACAATTTCACCTTTTTTATTTAATGATTCATAAGGTGCATAATCAGGTGATGTACCGATTGTAATTGTCACATCGGCATCACTTTTGCTGCTTGATGAACATCCAGCAATAGCACAAGTCATCACAAGTGCTAACATTAATTTTAATACTTTTTTCATAATCTTTTCCCCTTTTCTACTCAATAAAAAACGTCTCCTAGCGATTGCTAAGAGACGAAAGATTCCGCGGTACCACTCTTGTTGATATGATAAACATATCCACCTCACCGTTAAAGCTGGTTAGCTTGTTATCCTATGTATTCAGATAACCCTCTCCAAAGTGCGCTTCATTTTATTTTCAATACCTAATTTCCACCAACATAGGCTCTCTAACATATCCAATAAAACTACTCTCTTTTTCATTGAGTTTATTTATATACCTGTATTATAGATAATATTTAAGCTTTGTCAACATTCCTCGATTATTTTTTTGATAAAACTTTATCGTTGAAAGAACGCACAATCTTCATTGCTTTTTCTAAAGGGGTATTCATTTCTTGTAATTGTTCTAAAACATCATCAAGTTGTTGATTGATTTCTTGAATACTCTCTCTTGTATCTTGAATTGTTTGTTTTGTTTTCTTTTTAGCATCACCACTATGAAGCAAAAAGTAAATACCTAAAGACATACATACAAAAATACCAACAATGATAAAAAAATCTTTAACTAGTTCCATAATCTCACCCATCAATAGTATAGCTTATTTTGTTTAATCAATCCAGCCAAAATGACGACAAGCATATTCAATACCATCATCATCATTTCTTTTAGTTACAAAATCAGCAACTTCTTTAACTTCATCAATCGCATTACCCATAGCAATACCTAAGGGTGCTTTTTGAATCATTGAAATATCATTTAAACCATCACCAAAAACGACAATATCTTTTTCATCTCCTTTTAATAAATGAACCATTTCTAAAATACCTTGATATTTCTCTGCTGGTTCCACAATAATTTGTCCTTTAAAATAACGCATATAATCTAAAGTTCCTAAATCTAATAATTTTTCTTCTTGTTCACTACATTCAATAAAAACCTTATAAATTTCCTTTACTTGGTGAAAATCTATACTTTCATCAACAACTAATTTTACCGGAAGTTTTTGATTTTTTTGATCACTTTGATTCGTATACAAAACAGCTTCATTTCCTAAAGCAACCGCAAATGGTAAATGATGTTCAATACATTGATCAATCACACGATTAGCTTGAACAAAATCAATCGGTTTTATATATAGAAGTTTATTATGTAAAGTAATACCATTGCCACCATCTGTTACTAAACAATCAATATGTGCTTCCCTAGCAGCATCCATCGCCATATATTGTGCTCTTCCTGTGGCAATAGCAACAAAATGCCCGTTGGCTTTTAATTGTTCAAGTGTACGATAGGTACTTTCTAAAATCTTTCCTCCTGGATTAGCATCTGTAAGTGTGCCATCAATATCAAAAAATATGTATTTTCTTTCCATGTTATTCTCCTTTAAATTGCATATTATACAATCTTGCATAATTCCCTTTTAACTTCATTAACTCTTCATGACTGCCTTGTTCTTCTATCCCATTTTCTGTTAGAACGCAAATATGTTTAGCATTTTTAATCGTTGATAAACGATGGGCAATAACAAAAGTTGTACGATCTTTGGCAAGTTTTTCTAAAGATTCTTGTACAATGCTTTCACTTTCATTGTCTAATGCACTTGTTGCTTCATCAAAAACAAGAATTGGTGGATTCTTCAAAAAGACACGTGCAATCGAAATACGTTGTTTCTGTCCTCCAGATAATTTAACACCTCGTTGGCCACAATCCGTATCGTACCCTTCCTCTAATTCCATAATAAAATCATGAGCATTCGCTTTTTTAGCAGCTTCAATGACTTCTTCATCACTCGCTTCTAAATTTCCATAACGAATATTATCCATGATTGTTCCAGTAAATAAATAAACATCTTGTTGAACAATACCAATATTTTCTCTTAAAGATTGTTGTTTGATTTCTTTAACATTGATTCCATCAATCAAAACATTTCCTTTGGTTGCTTCATAAAAACGAGGAATCAAAGAACAGATCGTTGTTTTACCAACTCCTGATGAACCAACAAAAGCAATATACTCTCCTGGTTTTACATCTAAATTGATATTATTTAAAACATAAGGTGTTTGTTCATTATAACGGAATGAAACATGATCAAACGTGACATTTCCTTCAATATGTTGTAAGGCAAGTGCATCTGGGATATCTTGAATATCTGGTTCAATTTCCAATATTTCCATAAAACGTTCAAAACCTGTGACACCTTCTTGAAATTGTTCCGTAAAGTTTAAAAGTTTTTTTACAGGATCTATCAAGTTCGTGACATAAAGTAAAAAAGCAATCAAATCTGCCACATCTATACTTCCATAAGAAATAAATAAAGTTCCAAAAAAGATAACAGAAACCGTAATTAAACTCGTAAAAGAAGTAAGTCCTGCATTATATCTTCCCATATAATAATAGCTATTTTTCTTAGCACTTACGTATTGTCCATTTTGTGCGTCAAAACGCTCTAACTCTTGATTTTCATTGGCAAAGCTTTTAACAACACGGATTCCTGACAAATTATCTTCAATGCGTTCATTGATATCTCCAATTCTTTCTTTATTTCTTTTAAACGCTGTTTTCATCTTTTTATTATAGTACCAAGCAAATAAAAACATAAATGGTAAAATCGCAAATAAAATCAAAGTTAATTTGACATTAATATAAGAAAGTAAAATAAAAGCACCAATAAACTTAATAATAGAAATGACGATATCTTCTGGTCCATGATGATAAAGTTCGGTTAAAGAAAATAAATCATTAGTAAGTCGTGACATCAATTGTCCTGTATTTTGTTCATCATAAAAACGAAAAGAAAGTTTTTGATAATGACTAAATAATTCATTACGTAAATCTCTTTCCATATAAACACCCATGACATGTCCTAAATAACCAATAAAGTAATTACAAAAATATTCAACAACAATCAAACAAAGCATAAAAAGTCCTAAGAAATAAATCTTAGAATAATCAATCTTTGGTTGATTTAAAATCGTCCCTGTAATATAGCGTGTTAGCATGGGATAAACGAGCGTAATGGCTGCTGAAATCATCGCACAAAACATATCTTTAAAAAACAAAACCTTATAGTTTGTATAATAAGATAAAAATTTCTTCCATCTTCCTTTCATATTAAAACACCTCCTTCATATATTTTTACAAAGAAACATTATTTTTTCTAGTTAAAAATGATTATTTTTAAAATATGAAAAAGGAGGCTTTTTCATGAACCACGTTTTATGGACTTCTATTTTAATCGGTCTTGCACTTTTTTTATTTGGTATTGACTATTTATCACTTTCTTTGCAAGAACTTTCTCCTACCCGTTTAAAAAACCTTCTTTCTAAATGTACCTCTTCTACTTTTAAGGCTATTTTAATTGGCTGTTTTATTACTTGTATCATTCAATCAAGTTCTGCCACTACTGCTTTAACAGTGAGTTTAATCAATGCAAACCTCATGACCTTTTCGCAAAGTATTGGCATTATTATGGGAGCCAATATTGGCACAACCATAACCGCTTTTATTGTAGGTTTTGATCTTTTTCAATATGCTTCTTTCTTTTTAATTATTGGTGCTTTTTGTTTATTATTTTCTAATCATCCTAAAATAAAAGGCCTCGCGCAAATTCTTTTTGGGCTTGGTTGCTTATTCTATGGACTAGAATTGATGTCCTTACATCTTGAAGCTATTACTAAACTTCCTGAATTTATTCAATTAGTTACCCTTTTTACCAACCACCCTATTCTAGCCATGTTTGGTGGAGCCATCACAACTGCTCTTATTCAATCATCAAGTGCCATGATTGCTATTGTCCAACAAATGTATCATTTAAAAGCTATTTCCCTTTATGTTTCTATTCCGTATATCTTTGGTTGCAATATCGGTACAACCATTACCGCTTTTCTCTCTGCCCTTAAAGCTAATTCTTCCGCAAAGAAAGCTGCTTTTTTTCATTTCCTATTTAATGTTATTGGAACAACTTTTTTTATGATTTTTCTGACTCCTTTTTATCATCTTTTCTTAATATTTCGTTTTTACGTTCCTGTCTCACCTCGCTTACAACTTGCTTTTATTCATGGATTCTTCAATATTGTCTCCACATTCCTTGTTTATCCCTTTTATAAATATATGATTTCATTTACTGAAAGTTGTTTTAAAATGAATTGTTAAGCTTTTGTAAAGAAACTTAACATAATCTTTACACAAATTTAACATTCCTTTAAAATGAGATGTATAGGAGTGTGATTTTATGACATTAGCGGATATCAACTGGCCTTTAATTCTAGCAGGGCTTGGTTTATTCTTATTTGGTATCGATTATATGGGTGATGGTTTAAAAAGTTATGCTGGAGATAAATTAAAGGACATTATTGATAAATACACCTCAAGTCCTTTAAAAGGAATTTTAATTGGGGCCTTGGTAACGTGTTTAATTCAATCAAGTTCTGGGACAACAGCCCTTACAATTGGGTTGATTCGTTCTGGTTTAATGAATTTAAATCAAGCAGTTGGAATTATCATGGGTGCCAACATTGGAACAGTTATTACTTCTGTTTTAGTTGGTTTAAAAATTTCTAAATATGCCGTCTATTTTATTATTATTGGTGCCTTTGTTTCTATGTTTTCTAAAAATAAAAAATCAAAATATTTATCACAAATCATTTTTGGATTTGGTTGTTTATTCTATGGATTAGACTTAATGGGTAACAATTTATCAATGATTTCTGAAGTTCCAGAATTTACACAAATTACAGAATTTTTAATGAAAAGCCCATGGCTTGGTTTACTTGGTGGAACAATTCTTACATGTGCTATTCAATCATCAGCTGCAACGATTGCAATTGTTCAACAAATGTACGGTGCTGGTGCCATTGGTTTAAATATTGCTTTACCATTTTTATTCGGATCAAATATTGGAACAACGATAACAGCAGTTCTAGCCTCTATTGGTGGATCTATTCCAGCTAAAAGAGCCGCTTTCTTCCACGTTTTATTTAACGTTATTGGTTCTGTTTTATTTATGATTGTTTTATCACCATTTACAATATTGATTCAATATATTAATTCAGTAAGCACCATGTCTCCTGAATTACAACTTGCAGTAGCTCACGGTATCTTCAACATTGTAACAACCATCTTGTTCTTTCCATTTATTAATAAGATTGTTGTTATTATTAAAAAAATCATTCCAAATCATTCAAAAGAATTACAAATGGATTTATCAGAATTAGATCCTCATGTGGTTCAATTGTTCTCTTCTCATGCTTTAGCAATTGCTAAAAATAAGATTTTAGAAATGGGGTCTATTACTGTTGAAGCTTGTGAAAACGTTAGAGAATACTTTATTTCTAAAAGTTCTACTGCTAAAGAAGCAGTCGAAGAATTAGAAAACGCAATCAACTTATTAGATAAAAAGATTTCTGAATATTTATTACTTATTTCTCATGAACAATTAAATGATCATGATTCTAAAGAATACTTTGCCGATATGAAATCAATTAAAGATCTAGAACGAGTTGGTGATTTATGTATTAACTTAACTCAATTCTTTGAAGCGGTTTATGATGAAAAAGATGATTTTTCATCAGAAGCTAAAGATGATATTATTGCGATGATTAATATGGATATTGAAATGTTGAATCATGCTATGGTTGCTTTTGATAAACATGATTTAGATGATATTATTTATGTTGATGATCGTGAAAGTAACTTAGATTATTATAATAAAAAAGCAAAACAAAGACATATTCAACGTGTTACAAACAAAACAGAAAAATCAGTTATTGTTAATTCTACATACGTTGATATCTTATCTAACCTTGAACGTATTGGTGATCATTGTCAAAACATTGCTGAATCTTATATGTTAGAAGAAGAAAACTTCAAACCAGATTATGAAGTTGATTCTGCATTTAATCAATAGTCATGGAAATCCATGACTATTTTTGTTATGATGTAACAGTCAAAGGAGTCATATATGTATAAATTATTAGATTATGATATAACTGAATATAAACAATTAGAAAACACTTTAAATGAATTATCTAAACAAGGCTATAATCCTACCTCTTTAGGTAAAATCAGTCGTTTTAAAAAAAATGATAAACATTATCATTATCATGTCGATTTATTTATAAAAAAAGCAACAACCCCTAAAAGAAAAGCTTTACATGATTTTATTAATGATTATGAAAGAAATATGTTTGATTATTATGGAAAAATGGGAAAGTTTATTATTTTTACAACTGAAAATAAACGTACTTTGCCAAAAGAAAGACAAAAAGCGATTGATGAATATTTAAGTACACGCAAAATTAGTGCCACTACTTATTTTGTTTTATGGATTTTCTTTGCCTTTTTTGTTGCACAGCTTGTTTTACAAAAAAATCAAATCCAAGAATTTCTTACAAATGGAAGTATTTTAATTCATTACTTACCTCTTTTTCTATTTGCGACAATACTTGTACGTTCTCTTTATAAAATTGTTCTTGCCTGTCAAAAGAATTTTAGTAAGCTCATAAAAAAACTTTTCTATATTATGAGTATCTTAACATGTCTTGCAGCTCTATTTGGCTGTGTTTTAGATATTATCGAAAGAAAGAACACGCCATTAAATAAAAATATTCTTACTCTAGAAGTTTTTGATAAAGAAACAAACAAAAAAGAATACCCCCAATATAAACAAACAAAGAGTATTCTCGTGAAATCATCTTCTTATTTTGAAAAAAATAAACAAGGTGATCTCATGTATAGTAAAGATTATCATTTTAAATCCAATGAAAAAACAAATACATTTTTCAAGCGTTATTTAGATACCTATGCTGATGTACCTGTTATTAAAATAGATAAGAATACGTATCTCTTTAAACTGGATACCTCTTATGATACTTTACTTTATAAAAATGGAAATCATTTCTATTTTGTATCCGCAAATTTCAGTTTAAAAAACTATTATCAAAATATTATTCAATTTTACAAATAAAAAATCCACCTCAAACTGGATTTTTTTATTTTCCTGTAATAATAAGATAGATAAGAAGCAAGGAAATAATGACCATTGTTGAAATAAGTACACGCCTTTCAAACGCATTATAATCATCATGACAAAGATAATGGGCTAAATAGTTAAGAACTAATGCTATAAGCAAGAAAACTCTTCCAATCATAAAATAAGACGTATTCATAACTACAGGTTCAATAAGCAATAAAATATCAGCAACATTGATTTTATATTTGTGATGTGGTTTACAAATCTTATACAGTAATTTCTTCATTAATAAAATGTACTCACTTCTTCTATTGTTTTTCTTTTTGGCATACTTGGTTCAATATCTGGATAACCCACACCTATTACAGAAACAATTGTTTCTTGTGCAGGTATTTCTAAAAACTCACGGATTGTTCTTTCATCTCTGATTCCCATAACAAGTGTTCCTAAACCAAGTTCTGTTGCTTTAAGAATTAAATTTTGGTTAGCTAGTCCACAATCATAAATTCCCCATCCATTTTGTAATTCATTATCAGGACTTCCATTTCTTAAAAAACCAGCACGGTCTTTAACAAATGTTGTCACAATTAAAATAGGTGCATCCGCTACATTTTTTTGATTAAATTCAGGTAAACATTTTTTCTTAAATTGTTCTAACATTTCTTTTGATTGAATAACATGATATCGTGGCGTTTGACTATTTTTCCAACTTTCAGCAAAAATAGCTGCTTGTATCATTTCTCCAAGTTTTTCTTTTTCTACAGGTTGTTGTTTATATTTTCGAATACTTCTTCTTTGTTGTAAAACATTTTGTAATTCCATAATTTTCACTCTCCCCTATTGCTTATTATAAAAGAAAAGACTATCAATTGATAGCCTTACTTATTTAATTGGTATATTAAATTATCCGGTGCTTAGAGGTTCGCTCTAAATTATTAGGCGGAGTACCCTCTAAATTATCGTGGGGATGTGAATCATCCCCTTTTTTGATACAAT
>OGZR01000570.1_pt1 | contig 15179 bp, 18 predicted proteins | sample 1576851 | NCBI WGS metagenome assembly OGZR01 (sample SAMEA3541492, study PRJEB24748) | human gut metagenome | biome: human gut; feature: human-associated habitat; material: faeces | place: China | collected 2012
AGCCTTCCAAGCTGACTACGTGGGTTCGATTCCCATCACCCGCTCCAAGTGGTTATAAAAGGTCGTAATGACCTTTTTTATTTTAAATAGTAATTTATCGGTGTTCAATAAAAATAATGATCCCTATTTTTTAACAAATTACTTTATAATATCTTTGAAAGGATGAATTTTATGAAGAAAATAATAACTCTCTTTTTGTCTTTAGTAATGCTTTTTTCTTTTTCTGGATGTAGTCAAAAGCAAACGGAAAAGACAATGCAAAATATTACACTTTCTCTTAATGTAGAAGATCAAAATGAAACAAGTAATGTAGATGTTTATGTAGATTCTAAAAAAATTGATACGATTGAAAACAATAGTCAGGGAACCTATCAATTAGAATTAGTACAAGGAACCCATCAACTTAAAGCAAAACAAGATGATAAAGAAGCAACAAAGTCATTTCAGGTAACCAATACAAATTATTATGCATATCAAATCAATATTAATGATGTCATTACTTTTTCTTCGTCCACAGCTTCTTTAGACAATTTCCCTGAATATAGTGGTCAACCCTATGTAGAACTTGATGATAACCAACCTACTTTTTCTAAAGAAGACTATCAAACCGATACCTATATTCAACTTAGTGATTTAGATTATCTTGGACGAACTGGTAGAGCTATTGCTTGTCTTGGTCAAGAAACCATGCCAAGTAGTAAAAGAGAATCCATTGGGATGATCAAACCCTCAGGTTGGAAAACGCAAAGATATGATGATTTGATTTCTACGAAATATCTTTATAATCGTTGTCATCAAATTGCCTTTATGTTATCAGGATTAAATGCTGAAGAAAAAAATTTAATGACGGGAACACGTTATTTCAATGTAACAGGGATGCTTCCTTTTGAAGAAAAAGTCAGTGATTATATTAAAAATACCAGTCACCATGTTCTTTATGAAGCCATTCCAATTTATCATGATGATGAACTTGTTGCTCGTGGGCTTGTTTTACAAGCTACTTCAATAGAAGATGAAGAAATTCGTTTTAGAGTTTATATTTATAATGTTCAGCCAGGAATTACGATTGATTATCAAACCGGTGATTCAAGAAAAGCTACTGAAGGTGAATGTACTTACGGTATAAGTGAAGAAAAAGATCCATTCGATTATCATCAAAATGATACCAATGAAAAAGAATATGTTTTAAATATAAAAAATAAAAAATATCATGATCCTCATTGTTCAAGTGTTTCTCGAATGAGTGATTCTAATAAAGAAGTTGTTACTTCTACAGCCAAACAATTAAATGAACAAGGATATAGTCCTTGTGGTATTTGTCAAAAATAAAAACAGGAGCATAATAAAATTATGATAAAATACTTATTTAAATTCTTTCATATAAACCATTCAATAGATGATATAATTTTAGAAAATGCAAAAGAAGAATTTCCTTATTTAAAAAGCAACTACAACTATGTTCAATTACGAAAAGAAATCATAAAATACTTAATGCGCCTTTCTAATACAGAGAGAGAAGAATATAAATTGTCTACTCTAACAGAAATAGACTATATTAAGCTAAATGATTTTTCAAATTTTATGTCTCTCCGTTTTTCATACTATGCTGTTTTATTATCAATATTTGCTGTTGCTAATGTTAAGACTCCATTGCATGAGTTATTCCATTTATCGAAATCATTATTTTGGAAAATAGTTTTATTTGCATTAACGTTATTATTAGTTTCTATGGCCGTAACAATCAACCATCAACATGATAGACTTCTATATTTAAATTTTAAAGTACTATGCTTTGAAGAACTAGAAAAAAATAACTCGACATCTGTACATAAAACACGTAAATAACAAAAGATATACTAATATGTTAACTATAAAAAAACAGCATATTGCTGTTTTTTTATATATGATCAATAATTTCATCGAGGTCAATACCTAGATTAAATCCTAGTGAAAAATAATCATCAATAGCGTTTTGATAATCGGTACTTGAATAAGATGACGATACAGAAACAATTGCTTGATAAATTTTTAAAATCAAATCTTCTATCGAAGATGTATTAGGTATTTCTGTATGATTTTTGATCGTATCGATTCTAAGTTCATAGCCAATCGACATCAACATTTTTAAGCCTTCCATATAATGGCCTAGCAGTTCTTCATGATTGATGGCTTCTTCCTTTTCCCAAAAAAGATAACAACGGGAATCAAGTGATACTTCTCCTAAATCATGTAAGAAAGAGAGCGTTTTTTGTTTGAGTCTTTCTACATTTAGAATTTCATTTTTACCTACTTGTAGTTCCTTGTTAACATATACTTGATACATTTTACTTAATTCATTCATAAAATCACTCCTTCATGTCTTTATTATACCACTTTATATGAACTGCATATGAAAAAAAGAGCTAACGCTCTTTAATCAAATTGTTTTTTAAAATCATTCCATTTATTTTCTGTGTAGCCTTTAATATTTTCTAAACCTTGTTCAACATCATCCACTGCTCCATCATAATCACCATCACCATTTCCATAATAGTGCATCATAAGAGTTTTCATACTTTTTCCTAGTTCTAAAACTTGTTTTTGTTCTTCTGTCAATTTTTTATCGGTATTTTCTTCAATGTATTGTAGACGTGATGCTGCTTCATAGATTTTTTTGGCTTCTTCTTGATTATCTTGAGTAACTCCACCTTTGATTTTATCGTAACCTTCTTGAATTGTTTTGGTGAGTTCTTGAATATCATCACCTTTTATATTACTTACATAGGTTGTATCTTTTTTGATATTTTGATCAATATCATTAAAATCATCTTTGACATCATCCCAAGCAATTTCAATGTCTCCTTTAAAGTTATTTGCTGTTTTATCAACTTGTCGACATCCTGTTAGCGTAAAGGCAAAGATCATCAGAAATAGATATATGATTAGTTTTTTCATTTAATTAACCTCTTTTCGTTATTAGTATGTACGTTATACTTTTATTTAATACGTGTTTTAGGTAAAATAGTAACAAAAGAGGGATGAAAAATGACAAATAAAGAAAGATTTATTGAAATTTATAAAACATATATTAAAAGACCTGGAAGTGAAAAGCTTTTAGAGTATTTATTATCGCCCCATTCTGATTTTTTTGAAGCACCTGCCAGTGCAAGATTTCATGGAAATTATGATGGTGGTTTATTGGATCATAGTTTAAATGTTTATGATTGTTTAAAAGATTACTTACAAAGAGAGCGTGTAAGAAGTACTTATGGTATGAATTATAGTGAAGAAACAATTGCGATTGTTTCTTTATTACATGATTTATGTAAAATCAATTGTTATAAAAAAGGAACACGCAATGTCAAAAAAGATGGTCAATGGATTCAAGTACCGAACTATGAATTTGATGATCAAATGCCTTATGGACACGGTGAAAAAAGTGTCTATATGATTAGTGGTTATATGCGTCTTACACGTGAAGAAGCTTTTGCGATTCGTTATCATATGGGCTTTGCTTCAGTAGAAGATGCAAGAAATGTTGGAAAAGCTTTTGAAATGTTTCCTTTAGCTTTTGCTTTATCTACGGCAGATATGGAAGCAACTTATTTTATCGAGGGGAAAAAAGATGAATAATGAATTTTTAACTAGAATGCAGAATTTATTAAAGGATGATTATGAAGCTTTTATAGATTCTTTAAAACAAGAAGAGGTCAAAGGTTTTTATTTAAATCCTTTAAAACAAGATGTTTTAAAATATTTAGATACGAAATATATTCAAAAACATCCTTATATTAAAGATGGTTATTATTTTGATTATAAAAACTATCCACTAGGTAAAAGTCCTTATTTTATGTGTGGGCTTTACTATATTCAAGAACCAAGTGCCATGGCTGTTGCCTCTTGTTTAGATATTCAAAAAGATGATTATGTTTTAGATATGTGTGCAGCCCCTGGTGGGAAGACATGTTATGTGGCAAGCCGTTTATCAAATGAAGGGTTAATGATTGCCAATGATATTTCTAAATTAAGAGCAACGATTCTATCAAGCAATATTGAACGTTTTGGTTTACAAAATACCATTGTCACAAATGTGGATCCTTTAAAAATGAAATTTAAAAGTTTTTTTGACAAAATCATTTTAGATGCTCCTTGTTCAGGGGAAGGAATGTTTCGAAAAGATCAAGAAGCAATCAATACATGGTCGATGCAAAAGATCAATGAATGTGCCTATATTCAAAGAAATTTAATCAATAAAGCTTATAAGATGTTGAAAAAAGAGGGAATCCTCATTTATTCAACATGTACGTATTCTTTAGAAGAAAATGAAAAACAAGTTGAATACATGATTAATGAATTAGGGATGAAACTTATTCCAATTGGAAAACAAGATGGAATGTCTGATGGTTTTGTCGATGGTACAATTCGTATGTATCCTTTTAAAAATAAAGGAGAAGGTCAATTTATCGCCCTACTTCAAAAAACATCAGAGACTGCAAGTTCTAAAGAAAAAATCTTAAAACCAAACTTAAATAAGGAACAAATGATGCTTGTAAAAAAATTTTATGATGAAAATTTAAATATACCTGTTCCTTTATATCTTTACCAATCGAATAATCATGTATACGCTATTCAAAATCATTTTCCTGATTTACCTTTAAAAGTTTTAAGAAATGGTCTTTATTTAGGAGAATGTAAAAAAGGAAGATTTGAACCTAGCCTTTCTTTAGCACTTACTTTAAGTAAAGAAGATGTTAAAAGATCTTATGATTATTCATGTGATAGTCAAGAAATCAAAGATTATCTTTCTGGTCTTACTTTAAAAGGTGAAGGTAAAAAAGGTTATGGTGTCATCTTTGTCGATGGTTATCCGCTCTCTTTCTATAAAGAAAGCAACAATCAAGTAAAAAATCTCTATCCTAAAGGATTAAGACGATGAAACGTTATATAGAAATTGAAAAACAAGTCTATCAAGAACTTGAAAAAAACTGTTTTGGCAATAAAAAAAGAAATGGCTATCGGCATCTCTTTGGGGTGAGTCAACTTTGTCTTTTATACAGTATCCGTTTTCAACTTGATCAAGAACTTTGTGCCATCATGGGATTACTACATGATTATTCTGTTTATAAAAATAATACTTCTTTTAATCATGCTGTTTTATCAAGTGAACTTGCTGAAAAATTATTAAAAGAAACATTATTATTTGATGAAAAGGAAATAGAAATAATTGTTGAAGCAATCAAAAATCATTCAACTAAAAATAAAAGACATGACACATACAGCGAACTTTTAAAAATGTGTGATGTGGTAGATTCTTATCTTCATGAACCAGAAATGATGTTAGATCATGATAGAAAATATTATTTAGAAAAATGGAGAAATTTGTAAAACCGAATCATGAGGATTCGGTTTTATAATTTAGAAACAACTTTTATTTTCTTACCAGAAAATGCAATTCCTAATTTTATAAAAGTATCTGCCTCTTCTTTCATTTCAATATCATATCTCATTTCATCAATTTGATATAAGGCTCTTTCGGCAAGTTTTTGTAGCTTTTCTTCATCAAGACCTTTTTCCCATTTCAACTCCATAATAATACCTGGATATTTCCTTATTCTAGGAAACAAGCAGATATCATAACGTCCATCACCTGATTCTCTATTTGAACGAATTTTATATTGATTGTCCATCAAAGCAATGAGTCCTAAAACAAGTCCATGATAAAAACCTTCTGCACTATAATCATGATAACTTATGGATTTATCTATATATTCTTTTAAAGCTATCTGTAACTTTTTAAAATCCATCACATAGAGACTTTCAGCAATTTTATTAGCTGTTGTTTGCATAATTGTTCCTCTTTGTAAGAAATAAGATAAGATTTCACTTTTATAGACCGTCATAATTTCTCTATTAGGAATAGCAATTTCACATAAATAAGAGCCATCCATTTGTAATTGTTTTGTGACTATTTTTAAATATCCCGCCATCAATAATAAATTATAAACATTGGCTGGCTCTTCTAGTAAAGAACGATAAACAACGTTTTGATCAATCCGTGCTACAACTCTTTGTTTCATCAAAAGATCATGAAGCTTTTCAATAATATCATCAGTCGCCACTTGTAAAACATCTTCTAAGATTTCATTTCTTCCCGTATTGACCCAATAAGCCTGTGGTAAGCATCCTTTATAGATATAATTAATAACTGACCATGGATTATAGATTTCAACATTCCCAAATAAATAACCATCATACCAGCTTTGAAGCTCAACTTCTTCATCTAAAACATTATAATATTCTAACATCTTACGAACTTCTTCACTGGTAAAACCAAAATACTGATCATATTCTTCATCCATAATTGTATTAACTGTTAAGTTATTTAAACCACTAAAAATACTTTCTTGTGCAATACGAAGAATACCCGTTAAAAAACCATAAGATAAGTATTTATTATCTTTAAAAGCTCCAGAAAAGAAATTTCTCATGAAATTAATAATTTCATCATAAAAATCTTTAGAATAGCCTTCTTGAATAGGTGTATCATATTCATCAATAATAATAATAGGCGCTTGATGATAATGTTCCGTCAACATTCTTGATAAATTTTCTAAAGAGAATGTAAGATCCACTTCTGTTGCTTTATTTTCTAATATTTTTAAAAAATAATCTTTTTCATATTTTTGGATAGCATTACTTTCTAACAATTCGCTATGCCTTCCATATTCTGCTTGTAAAAGTCTTCTCATTTTATCAAGAGTCATCTCCCAAGTATCAAATTTAACATCTTTAAAAGTAAGAAAAATAACAGGATATTTTCCTTGATGATCTTGATAGTATTTTCCACATTTCCAAATCTCTTTATCATAAAAATAATGACGGGTATCTTCTTTAGATATTTCAAAAAAGACTCTTAACATATCCATATTAAGTGTTTTTCCAAAACGTCTGGGTCTTGTAAATAAAGAAACAAGTGGTTTTGAATCTAAAAATTCTTTAATAAGTAATGTCTTATCAACATAATAATAATCTTCTTGGGCTCTTATATAATCAGAAATACCAATAGGGAGTTTTTTCTTTTCAGTCGCATACTTTTTGATATATTTTCCACTGGTAACACGCCCGTCCTCTGGTTTTGTCGCATCATCAGGAATTTGCCAAGTTCTTTCAAACTTGATTGCTCCTGGAATCTTTCCACTTCTACAAAGTGATGTTACTGTTCTTACTGACACATTCCATACTTTAGCCATTTCTTTACATGTTTTCATAAGCAGCCTCCTTATAGTTATTATATACATTAATTATAAATAATATGCGGAAGTTTATCAATTTATTTTGATATTCTTCCGCATATTGTAAGTAAAAAGCACTTTATTATAAAAAGTGCTTACCTAGATAAAATATTGAATAATAAGATCTGCAATCTTATCATTATGTATAATATAACTACTATGATCTTCACCATCTAAAATGACAAATTTACTGTTTTCAATATGATGAGAAATACGTTCAATATGATCCAATTTAATTAAATCATCACTTCCCGCTAAAAGAAGTGTTTTTGCTTTTACTTGATGGAGTTGTTTATTAGAAATATGTGGTTCTTCTAACATTAATTTAATTAATGGATTCTTTGTTTTTTGATACTGATTTTTCATATCTTGATAAACTTCATCAATCACACCGTTAGGCTTGACATTGACTCCCGCAAGAATAAGATTTTTAATCAATTCTGGTTCATCACTTGATGCAAGTAAACCAATAATGGCACCATCACTACTACCCATTAAAGTAACCTTTTTTAAATCAAGTTGTTTAATGAAATCTTTAATATCATTTGCCATATCTTGATAATGATATTCTTTGACTTTTTCACTTTGTCCATGACCTCTTGAATCGATGGTATAAACTGTATAATACTTTTTTAATTTTTCAACCGCTTCATCAAAAATAAAGTGATTTTCTTCATTTCCGTGTAAAAGAATGAGAGGGTTCCCCTCTCCATGTTTTTCATAATATAAACGAATGTTATTTACATTGATAAACATTATTTAAAACCTCATCCATACAAGCTTGAATACGACTTTGAACAAGTGCAGCAATTTCATTGGTTTTTAAATCTTTGTATTCTTCATATTCAATAGGTTTTAAATAATGAATTTGTGCTGTAACGGGTTTGATTGTATTGTTATCAAAGACTTGATAACAATCGATCATTGCGACTGGAACAATTGGACAATGTGTTTTTAAGGCAATTTTAAAGGTTCCACCTTTAAATTCTCCCATTGTATTTCCTTTTTTAGAACGTGTTCCTTCAGAGAAGATGACATAGTTTGTTCCTTCACTGATTTCTTTAGAAACTTCTTTCACCATTTTTGCTCCATCACGAATACTTGTACGATCCAATGAATAGTAATTTAAAGTTTTAACAACATCTTTAATTAAGATAGTTGAAGCTAATTCTTTTTTTAAAACAAATTTTGTAGTATTTTTATCTGTTTTAAAAAGTGCAACAATATCAAATAAACCTTGATGGTTAGGAGCAATAAGATAACCATTTTCTTTTGGTAGGTTTTCTAAACCATAACATTTTAAATCAACACGTGCTTTTTTAACGATTTCATCAGCAACATTATGTATAAATTGATAACCTTCATCAATTGTTGGATATTTTTCTTTATTTTGATATTGTTTTAATTTATAGAACCACCAATAAGGAAGTTTAAAGATACATCTTAAGACAACTAAAATAATTCTTTTCATATCATCATCCCTTTTTATAGATTTGTAAGACAAATGTTTCCATTTGTGTTTCTTTTTCTAATTGAAAATTATATTCTTCAAAACTTGGAAAATAAGTTTCTCCTGTATGTTTTCCTGGTATTCTTGAAATAATCAATTCATCAACATAAGGTAAAGCTTGTTTATAAATAGAAGCTCCTCCAGAAATATAAAGATCTTCCTTTCTATCCTTATATTCTTGTATCACTTCAATTAAATCATTTCTAACTTCAACACGATCATCATCTAAACCACTTTTTGTTACAACAATTGTTTTTCTATTTGGAAGTGGTCTTCCAATTGCAAGATAAGTTGTTTTTCCCATTAAAATTGTTTTATTAAGTGTTGTTTTTTTGAAATGTTGGAGATCTTCTTTATTATGCCAAGGCATTCCGTTCTTTGAATCTTTTTTTCCTATTAATAAATCATCATCTGTCGCTACAATTATTGAAATCATTAGACACTCACCTTTCCAACAAGTTTTCCATGAGATTGATAATTTTCAATCTTAATATCATCAATCGTAAAATCAAAGATTGATTTAACTTCAGGGTTTAAAACGAGTTGACATTTTGGATAAGGTGTTCTTGAAATTTGTTCCTTCACGACATCAAAATGATCTTTATAAATATGAGCATCTCCAATAGTATGCACAAATTCTTTAGGTTTGTAACCACATACTTGAGCAAGCATAGCTGTAAACAAAGCATATGAAGCAATATTAAATGGTACACCTAAGAAAGTATCTGCACTTCTTTGATAAAGTTGACAACTTAAATATTTCTTATCATTACTTACATAGAATTGTAAGAAGGCATGACATGGTGGAAGTGCCATTTCATCTACTTCTGCTGGATTCCATGCACAAATAATATGTCTTCTTGAAAATGGATTGTTTTTTAAAGAGTCTACAAGTTTAGCCACTTGATCAATACCTTCATTATTAAAATTACGCCATTGTCTCCCATAGACAGGTCCTAATTCTCCATATTTGACTACAAAAGGATCATCTGCCGGTAATTCTTTGATTTTTGCGACAAATTCTTCTAAAGTTTCACCATGAAAATCTTCACTTTTCTTAAATGCTTCATAAGGCCATTCATTCCAAATTTTAACATTACGATCTACAAGATATTTAATGTTTGTATCCCCTTTAATAAACCATAATAGTTCTTCAGCAATAGGTCTTAAAAACATTTTCTTTGTTGTAAGTAAAGGAAAACCATCCGTAAGATCATAGCGTGTTTGGTACCCAAAAACACTACGTGTTCCTGTTCCTGTACGGTCATCACGATCTTGTCCGTTTTCTAATATATATTGACACATATCTAAATATTGTTTCATTTTTATCTTTCACCTCTTGTCTCATTATATAGAAAAACAAATAAAAAGTCATCAACCATGATGACTTTAAATAAATTATTTTTATGTGAATTTCACATAATTAAAAAGCAAAATTTATCCTAATAAAAAAGGAGAAAATAAAGACTAAACATCATCCTTATTTTCCTCTTAAATATCTATATTTAATTTTATTACTTATTTAAAAAATTCTGATTCATTTTCAATTAAATATTCCGCCAAATATTTTGCATCCATATTTTCTATTCCATAACGATCATTTGATATCTGTTCAGCTAGTTTACTGGAATAATAAATATCAAAAGCTTTTCGCAAATCTATTCCTTTTATTTTTGAAATTTCATTAATAATATCATTTTCCAAATATTGCTTATAAACTTCTTCTAATTGCGTCTTATCTACCATTATTTTCCACCTCATATGCTCTTTTAAAAGTAATAAATCGATTCAACGTTTCTTAGTTTACAATACATATTTGATTATTCATCTTGTAATATCGTAATTCACTCAAAACTTTTTTCTTATCCCACAATCCTCTAAAATACATATCCACTGTCTTAAATACATCATCATCTGCAACATTTCCTATAATAATATCGTATTCTTCATTTAATGGTTGACCTTTTCTACATGCACATACAAAATCAAGCCATTTCTCATTTTCTTTTTCAAAAGATAACACCTTTAAATCATTCCATTCTTCAGACAATTCATAAACATTAACTATTGCCGTCTTTTCTTGTCTCATCCCTTTTCGAACTGCCCATTTCTTTGCTTGATTTTCAAAAGTTGTAATATAAAATTCTTTGCCAAAATCCAAATACTTTTTTGAATGTACAACATCTAGACTTTTTATAATTTCTGTTGTTCCATGATAAACAATCATACATTAACTCCTTTTTCTCTGACATAATCGGTAATATCTTCTACTAGATACTCCTTTCCCTGTGTATGAAGAACATCATAACATTTAATAATATAATTATCCAAAATTCCCGTTAAATTTAATATTTTATATACTTTGGCTGGAGAAATCTTCCATTTATCCGCAAGACCATATAACATGAATATTGAAAATCTTAATTCTTTTTTCTCACACATAAGCACTACCAACCTTTCTATACTATTTATATTCATACACCCTATTTTTTAATTATTATTAAATAATGCAGCTTGAAAAACAAAAAATTTTCTAATATCAAATACCTTTCCTAACCTTTTTTTGCAAAAGCCTTACCCAAGTTAAATGTTGGTAACTAAAGCTAGAAAACTATTTGTTTATAGTAAATTATAGAAATAACACTACATTTTTAATATTTTAAGTTGGTTTAATGATAGTGTCCATAATCATAATGTTGTCCCCTTTTGGATCTTAACGAACTATATGAACTTTGGGCAAATTGTTAAATTTTATAAACACTTGAAAACTCCTTTGCAAAACAAAATTGCTAAAGATTTCTCAAAATTTCTTAATGAAAATTTAAATACAACTAAAACTAAATTAACACCTACCCAACTTTTATCTTACTTAGAAAATGTTGTAGAATTAAGAAATATTGTTGCTCATAATAATAGAATTCTTGGTTTCAAATGTCGAAATAATACAATTTATCTAAAAGAATTACATAGCATGTATATTTCTAATCCAAATTCACAACGTCAGGATGTTTTTAATGTATTTATCATTATGCAATGTTTATTGTCTAAAAATCAATTTGCACAATTACATAATACCATCCATAAAAGAATAAAAAATCTTAATCACCATTTAAAAACGATCCCTGTATCCATTATATTGAATTCTATAGGTTTTTCTCAAGATTGGTATAACAATGGAAAAATCAAGCAATAAAAACTATCTAAAATTATTAAGTGTTATACATTAAAAAAGTAAGTTCTTTATATTTTTTGTAATAGATAAAAAGGGGGATATGCTTGATATGTATCACCTTTTTTTATCTATTTAATTACTATTTTTACCAACGTATATTGTGTTTAGAATAATTTATCGATTCAGATGCTTTATTATAATTTCTCAATAATAGGTATTCTTTTAATGTATCTTTATACATATCTATATTTACTGGTAAATTCTTTGTAGCTGGTGAAATAATAATTTTTTCGATGAGATTATTAAATTCCTCATTGCTTCCTTTTAAAGAAATATATGGACTTAATAAATTACCGAATGGTGTATGTCTTATGTAATAATCAATATTTTTATTTTCCTTATTTTCAATATCATATTTAAAATAAACAACTCTTATTTCATTTTCACTTTCATAAGAATTACTTTTTATTAATGATGACAATAATATCATAAATAATGAAAGATCCCTTTTCCAAAGCATATTTCTATTTTTTATTTCAAAATCTTTTGTATTTTTAAATACCGCTTTACATATTGCTTCTTGGCTATCTTCATTAGATATCACTTCCTTTTTTAATAAGTAATCTAATGATAAAAGATAACCTTTATAATATATATGAATAAACGTTTCTAAATTATCTTTTTCAAAAAGATTTTTTATATCTTCCTTATTTTCTTCTTTCCTTATGTTTTCATTTTCTTTTAGAAGATCATCATATTCTTTACTATATAAATGAAAACTATTAAAGTTAGGAATTTTATCACAAGTATCTTTTTTTGTATAGATTACATTAGAAATAGTAAAGAATTCATCATTTTCTTTTAAATTATTTTTCATTACTTGAATTAATTGATCTTTTGATACTTTTAAGGAAAAGCCTCCTTTTCCATAATAATTCCACATAGTTAGATCATCATCTTTACTTGAAAAGGACATAACATATAATTTAATGTTTTTTTCTAAATATTTTATATAATCTTCAAAAGAACATTTCTTATAAATCTCTAAAATTTTATCTTTATTATCCATTAAAGTTTTCATCTTAGTTGATTTCATAAAAGATTCTGGATCATTTATATTTTTGACTAGAAAATCATTAAATAATTTACAATCATCTGGATCATTTAAAAATGATGATTCTGATAATCTAAAATAATGATTTTCTATGATACTTTTAAACCCATCTACACTAGTATAATGATATAAGTTTTCTATATTCACATTCATTTCAACTACCTCTTACTTATTCAAAAAATGTAACTCCTCTTAATTCCTGACAAAGTCTTTTAGCATAACTATCCGTCATTCCTGAAATATAATCAATAACCAAATGCAATTTTAGATAGATCTTATCACCTTCACTAACACATTTTTCTTTTTCCCTATTATAAACATTCATATGATTTTGAGATAATAATCCAATAATTTTCTTATTTTCTTTAGTCATTTTTATATTTTTTTCATCATATTCCAATATAGCTCCTACAAATTTATTTAATAGAAATTCTAATATTACTGATCCTGATAATTCAACTTTATTGATTTCTTTATTAGCAAATAAATATTCATTTGCAACCTCTTTAAGAACTTTCAATATATTTTCATTAATAACCCCACTCAATAGTTCTTTTGTATAAGTTCCTTTCATAATAGCATTATAATTAGATGTAAAACTATAGACTGCATTATATTCTAACCAATCTCTTACATTATCCAACCATTCTTGCATTACTTGTAATTCATTTTGACTATCTTTTTTTAACTGCTCTTTTAAATTTTGCAATAATAAATAATTTTTTCTATTTTTTTCATCTTTTTCATCTTTTTCATCAACGATTTGTTCAAAAACATTTATAAAATCTTGAACACTAATATAATTCTTTTTTAATCCATCTTCTACATCAGCAGTTGCATAAGCAATGTCATCTGCAGCTTCTAATAAATAAGTAAGTGGATGTCTTGCATATTCGTTATCTAATAGTTTTGTACCTGTTGATTGAGCAATATCATCAAACATATCAAAGTCTGATGCATAATATCCTAGTTTATGATATTTAATGTCATCTGCACCTTTGTCTATTTCAGTAGATTTAACAGGATATTTTACAAGTATGTTTAATAATGATTTTGTAAGGTTCATCCCACTTTCATTATGTAAATCATGCAATTTTCCTACAACACGTAATGCTTGAGCATTACCATCTAAATGATATAAATCTTCTAACTGTTGTTTTGTAAGTACATCTTCTAATTGTTTACCTTTATATTTTAAATGTTTTATATTATCTTTAAACCAATCAGACATAACAACTTCACCAAAATGTCCAAACGGCGGATTACCTATATCATGAATCAAACCTGCACATGCAAGTAAATCAGGGATCGTACTCATTTCTTCTTTATTTTTTTGATAGTCTTTATAACTATTATTATTTTTATTTTTTTCTAAAGATATATTTGCAAGTACCATATTTCCTAATTTTTTAGCAATAGCTGATGTTTCTATTGAATGAGTAAGTCGTGTTCTTACAAAGTCATTTTTTTCTAGTGGAAAGACTTGTGTTTTATCTTGTAATCTTCTAAAAGAAGCACTTCTAATAATTGTTTGATAATCATCATCAATACATGTAAAATTTCCTCGATTATACTTTTTAAAACTGTATTCTTTTTTAGCGTCATTTTTTGAAAAACGATTTCCATCTTCAGAAAATCTTTCTGTTGTTAATAAATTACTCCAATCCATTTTATAACCCTCTCTTTTTACTGACTTGTGCTTTATTATAAAACCTTTAATTATTAAAATCTTATTCTTTTACTAAGAGGTTCTATATCATAACCGAACGGAAAGAAATTGTATTATTAGTATTCTAATTATATAAAAACCCCTTATAACTTTTTTAAATAATTCAGCCTCCTTACACACTTTTAAGTATAATAGAAATGATTATATTTGCATGTTATACAATTCATTAAACACCTTTATTTCGTATTTAAAATACGAATTTTAAATATAAATTTATTAAAAATAAAGTATAATTATTATTTACTGTATAAATGTGTCCTCTTTGCCATTTTTAAACGTAAGCGCCAAATAAAATAGTGGCTAGAAATATAATAAATCATCATTGATGATTATAGTAGTTTTAGAGAACTAAAATTACTATATCAAGTATCTTTAGGTACTCA
>OGZR01000575.1_pt1 | contig 15062 bp, 10 predicted proteins | sample 1576851 | NCBI WGS metagenome assembly OGZR01 (sample SAMEA3541492, study PRJEB24748) | human gut metagenome | biome: human gut; feature: human-associated habitat; material: faeces | place: China | collected 2012
CTCTAGCGTGACAGGCTAGCGTTCTAACCAACTGAACTACCGGGCCATACCCAGCCTGCGCGGCGTTGTGTGACGTGCACCTCACGACCAGCGCAGGAACTATTATAAGGGATACCGACAGAAAAGTCAAGGGATTTTTGCAGATTTTTTTATTATTTTTGCAGCTGCTTTGTAGGGGCGGATGCTCGCATCTGCCCGCGGGTCGATGCAAGCATCGTCCCCGGCAAAAGTACAATCACTGCTTCTGCATCCGAATCAGGCTGTACGCCATCAGCGGCGTCTCGCAGGGGATGGTGTACTGCATCATCGGGTGCGGGGTGGCGTCCACGCGCTCGCCGTCGGCATTCTCGATCCACGCAGGCGTCAGCTTGACGACGCTGCCGTCGGGCTGCAAAATTTCGATGCTGTCCCCCACCGCGAACTTGCCGCGCTGGGTGCAGTGGGCAACGCCGTTCTCCCAACTGTCCACCGTGCCGATAAAATCCCAGTCGCGCACATAGGTGTGGCTGGGGGTCTGCTGGGCCTGTTCCTTGCCGAAGTAGAATCCCGGCGAGTAATGGCGGTGGCTCGTGCGGTTCAGCTCCTCAATGACGTCGTCGGGCAGCTCAAAGCTATCGTTGTACGGGTCCGCCAGGAAGGCGTCCAGTGCGCGGCGGTAGGCGCTGACGACAGATGCAACGTAATAGAACGTCTTGGCGCGGCCCTCGATCTTCAGCGAGTCAACGCCCGCTTTACAAATCAAATCTATAAACGGCGCGGTGCACAGGTCATTGGCGTTCAGGATGTAGCTGCCGTTGTCCTCGCTCTCGCCGATCTCCATGTACTGACCGGGGCGGTGCTCCTCCACCAGGCTGTACTTCCAGCGGCAGGGCTGGGCGCACTCACCGCGGTTGCCGCTGCGTCCTGCCATGTAGCTGGACAGCAGGCACCGCCCGGACACGCTCATGCACATGGCGCCGTGGACGAACGCCTCCAGCTCCAGATCCTGCGGGCAGTTGTCGCGGATCTGCGCGATCTCGGTCAGGGGCAGCTCGCGGGCCAGCACAACGCGCTTGGCTCCCAGCTCGTAGCAGACCTTCGCGGTCTCATAGTTCGTGATGCCTGCCTGGGTCGAGACATGACGCTCGACCTGCGGGGCGTACTTTTTGGCCAGCGCCAGCACACCAAGGTCGGCAATGATGAACGCATCCACGCCCGCCTCGGCAGCGTCCTGAATGTACCGGGGCAGCTTGGAAAGTTCCTCGTTCGTGGGCAGGGTGTTCAGCGTCAGATAGACCTTTTTGCCGCGGGCATGGGCAAAGATGCAGCCCTCGTGCAGTTCGCCCACGGTCAGGTTGACGGGAGCGGCGCGCATGCCAAATTCCGGCAGGGCGCAGTAGACGGCATCCGCGCCGTACATGACGGCGTATTTCAGCGTTTCCAGGCTGCCCGCGGGGGCCAGCAGTTCCGGCTGTTGCAGCATAGTGATTTCCTCCGTTTTGCGTAAAAAGCGCCCGGTAGGAAGCGGGCGCTTGGGGATTTGATGTGTGGTGTGCCGTGGGTCCGTGCTGTAGGGGCCGGGCATGCCCGGCCCGCGTGTTTGCCAAAGCACAGCATTCCACGGGAAGTTGCGGGCCGCACATGTGCGGCCCCTACAGGGCAGCTTGCGCGCTTACGACGCCCACCCGGCCTTGACGCAGTTCTGGTAGTGCTCGTCGGCGGTCTTGGCATAGAAGTACTGCCCTGCCACATCGGTGCCGGGATGGCCCGTGACAAAGAAGTAGTACCCCTCGTTGATATACTCCTCATCGGGGTTCAGCGCGGCCTCCATGGCGGCGTAGCCCGGGCAGGAGATGGGGCCTGCGGGCAGACCGCTGATGGCGTAGGTGTCGTACAGGGCCAGCACGTCATCGGGGATCGCGCCCTGCTCCGGCCAGCCGAAGTACTCCGCCGTCGGGGAGTTCCACAGATAGTTGTTCTCGCTGTCCTGCATGATATAGCTGCTGGCGTTGGATTCCAGCTTGTGCTCGGCCCACTGCGGGTCGCTGGATTCCAGGCGGTTGTGGAAGCAGGCACTGACCCTGGCATCCTCGCTCTCCAAACCGGCCTCCTCCTGAATGAAGCTGGCCAGCTTGACCACGTCGTCCAGGCTCGTGCCCTTGGCGGCGATCGTGTCGGCCAGAGCGGCGGTCTTGGACGCAAACTCGCCGTAGAGGGCATCTACATAGTAGGCGACGCTCTCGTCCTTATAGAGATTGTAGGTGTCCGGGAAAAGGTAACCCTCGCACTTCATCAGGCGGTCATTGTCGGGGATGGCGTTCCAGAAATCGTACTTGCTCCAATCCGTGCCGTCGTTGCCGTTGGCGCAGGACAGGAAGGTGTCCACGTCGTCCACAAGGCCCGCGTCCACGAAAATCTGCGCCACGCCGACGGCTGTCGTGCCCTCGGGAATCGTGACGTTCACCGTTGCACGGCGGGTCACGACGGACAGCGCCTTGATGATGTCGTTGTAGGCCATGCCGGACTGGACTTCAAAGTCGCCGTACTGGATCTCACCGGCCTTGCCGCTGTACTTGACGTACTGCTTGAACAGCCAGTCATACTCGATGACACCGGCGTCCTTGAGCTGGGTCGCAATGCCGGCGACGGACGAACCCTCGGGCACGGTGATGGTCTGGGTCGGGCCCAGCGTTTTCTGGCCGTCCAGCTCGGCGTAGAACTGGCTGACCTTATAGCCGCCAAAGCCGACCAGCGCCAGAATGACGAGCACGATCAGGCAGCCAAACGGGAAACGGCGGCGGGGCTGCTCGTTCTCCTCGTCGTCCTCGACCTCCTCCACCGGCTGGCGGCGGGGCTTCTTGGCGGTTTTTTCCTTTTTGGGCTTCGGCGGCTTTGCCGCCTTCGGGGGCTCCTTCTGGTTTTCCTTCGGGATTTCCTGCTCGGGCAGTTCAAAGCCGTTTACCTCGGTCTGCGCCTTGAGCGGTGCATGGCTCTGCACCGGCTGAGTCGCAGGCTGCTCCGGATTTGTGCGATTGATCCTCATGGGAGACTCCTAACTTTTTTATAGATTCCTTGCTTTTTGCAGCCAATAAGAGCGGCAGTCTGTAGGGGCCACATGTGCGGCCCGCAGCCTTTCCCGAAATGCCCGGTTCCTACGGTACAGGCCTTCCGTGGCTTGCCGGTAGGGCCGCCTCTTACAGCAGCATCCTGAAATACGCATCGGTCACGGAGAAGGGGCGGCCTAAAAAGGCGATCATTCCGTAGCCGCAGCGGCGGCCTGCGCCGAGGTAAAGCGTCTGGTTCTCGGCCAGCAGGATGCGGGCGTTGGCCGCACCGGTCTTTTCCCGCGCGGCCTGCAAAAGCTGGTCGGCGCAGTGGTCGTTGTCGGCCTGTAATTCCAGAAATTGCAGCGTGTCGCCCTTGGTAAAGTACAGCCCGTAGCCGCGCCGGGTGGACACCACGGTCAGCCCGCGGCGGTAGAGCTGGGTCATGGTTTCGTTCATGGCCTCCTCGGGCAGGCTGATGCAGCCGGGCTGGTAGATGTGCCGCCGTTCCAGCAGTTTGTGGACGGTCAGACTGTCAAACGCCGCCTGGGCGAACAGGTCACGGCGGATGGGCGTCTGTATGACCCGCAGCGGCAGCTGGCTTTTGAAGCCCAGCGTTTTCAGGTCCTCGGCGCGCCGGGCGTCGTCGGGCGTCGTGACGGCAAAGTCAAACCCGCTGGCCCCGTAGGCACGCAGGCAGCCCTCCATGATTTTGGGCAGCAGGCGGTCCATCGGCACGCCCTGCACCCCGGCTGCGCCGCACAGCCAGACGCCGCGGTGCTGGCCGTACTTGACCGGCACCGCCGCCAGCATGGCCGCGGGCTGGCCGTTTTTTTCCAGCACCAGAATATTTTCCAGCCCGGCGACGTTTTGCAGCCAACCTGCCGCATCGACGGGGTTCGCTTTGGCAGCCCCGCAGCGCAGCGCCGTCAGCGCGGGCAGATCATCAGCGGTAGCCTTACGCAGCATGGGCATCACCTCTTTTTGTAAAGTAAAACTATTTTTATTGAGCGGTAAGCGCAGGGGTCGGCGTCCCAGACGCCCTCGGAGACTGAATGGCGGCGGGAACAAACGGAGCGGTCAAGACCGCTCCCTACAAGCTGCCCGTTCACGTCATTTCGTAGGGAGGGGTCTTGACCCCTCCGGGCGTGTGCGGCGGGAACAGTCTGGTGTGCTGCCACGTAGGGGCGGATTCCATATCCGCCCGGGCCGTTCGCGTCAGCACGAACCCCCGCGGGAGGGATAAATTCCTCCCCTGCGACACTCCCAAAACATACCTACTTATTTTACAGTATTCCCGCCAATTCTGCAAGGATTTCTGCGTTAATATCCTCTACGGAGCGCATGGTTTTTGCACCGTTTGCGTCGGCGGCGGTACATTCGATGCGGTGCCAGCCCAGCGTGCGGGCGCAGTACTCGGCGGCGGCGCGGCTGCGGGCCAGATACTCGGTGTCCTTCTCCTGGATATCCTTCTTGCTCTCGTCGCCGTGGTATCGCTCGGTGATGAGCCGCTGTGACACCTCGGGGTCAACCGCTAAATAAATCACCGCGTCGGGCGCGGGGATGCCGAACTTCTTGTACTCAAAGTCGAACAGCCAATTCAGAAAACCGTCCCAGTGCATCGGCGGCAGCTTTGAGCACTGGTGTACGGCGTTGGACGTCGTGTACCGGTCCGACAGCACCAGCCCGCCCTCACGGTAAAACTCGCCCCAGTCGGTCTTGTAGCTGGCAAAGCGGTCCACGGCGTAAAAGCTCGACGCCGCGTAGGCGTTCACGTCGTCGGGCTTGTCGCCGAACGCGCCGGATAGGTACATTTTGACGAGCGCCGAGGACTCGCTTTCATAATCCGGGAAGGTGATCTGCCGCAGTTCTCTTCCCTGTTCTTTTAAGCGCTGAGCCGTCAGTTTTGTCTGGGTGCCTTTTCCGGAGCCGTCCAGCCCCTCAAAAATGATAAGCTGTCCCATTTATACTGCCTCCTCCTTGAGCTTGGCGTATTTTGCGCGTACTTCCGTTTGTTTGCCGCAGCACATGCGGCCCTCCGGGCAGGGGCCGACGAGGCACCGCGGGCCGGCGCTCGCGAAGATGTGCGGGGCCAGCGGCAGCACCAGCCGCAGCATCTCGTCCGCGACGGCGCGAATCTCCCACTGGGCGCGGTTGCAGCAGCGCAGGTTGAAGAAATTCTGCAAGCTGCGGCAGTTCATCGTCATGACCATCTTCGTCTCGCAGGCGTTGGGCAGCACAAAGCGGGCGTCCTCGTTGGCCTGCTTGGACGCCTTGGCGCGGGCGGCCTTTTCATCGAGACCATCCGCCATAAACCGCGCTGTGTGGGCATTTTCGAGCGTCTGCACCAACTCAAGATACTTCTTCGCGTCATCGTTCATCGACGCAATGAACTGGGCTCTGGCCTCGGGGATGGCCTCGATCTCCGGCGGGATGACGTAGCGGAAATCCTCCAGCCGCACGTAGCGCTGGCTCTGCACGCTGAAGCTGCCGATGCGGTGGCGCGTCACCTGCGCCAGGAACGTGCGGGACACGCCCTCGATGCCGAACGTAAAGCTGGCGTGCTCGATTGGGCTGGCGTGGCCGACGTCGTTCAGCCGCTGCAAAAACGCCTCGGTTTTTTCGGGCGTCAGGCCGTCCAGCAGCGTCTCAATGTGCGCATCGGAGTAGCAGAGCTTTGCCGCTGCAGCGATTGTTTTTTCCGGGTCATTTGTATGGGCAATGAGTTGTACCAGCATATCATTCCTCCACTTTTTTCAGCGGCGCATAGTTTGCCATCGTCTTTTTGACGCCGACGCGGTCAAACTGAATCTCGACAATGCAGTCCCCCGCAATCGGCGTGGCCTTCAGCACCTTGCCGCGGCCAAACACGCGGTGCTCCACAATGTCCCCCGCCGCGTAGCTGGCGGCAGCCGCCTTCTTCTGAGGGGCAGCGGACGGCGCACCGGCCAGCGTGGATGTGCCCGCGCCCGCGGGGGCCGTGTTGCCCGCGCTGCGGCTGCGTCCGTAGCCCGAGCCAAAGCCCGTGCTCTGCACTTGATGGCGTCCGCCGTAGGAGTTGGGGCTTTCGTGGCCGCCGCTGGCAAAGCCGCTGCTGTAGCCGCCGCCAAACCCGCCGCGGGGGCGCGCGTTGTACTCGCTGTTCAGGTAGCCGCGGGACGCACCGGAGTATCCGCTGCGCCCGCCCGGGACGTTGGTGCTGTAGCTGCCGTACCCCGCACCGAAGCCGCCACCGTAGCCGGTCAGCTCGGGGCTCTGGGTCTCATCCAGCAGACCGGGGTCGATTTCACTCAGGAAGGCAGACGGCGGGTTGCGGCGCGTCTGGCCGAAGATCATCCGCGTGCGGGAGGTGGACAGGTACAGCTCCTTCTTGGCGCGGGTGATAGCCACGTAGCAGAGGCGGCGTTCCTCCTCCATGTCCTCCTCATTATACTTGGCCATCTCGCCGGGGAAGATACCATCTTCCATACCTACGACAAAAACATACGGAAATTCCAGGCCCTTCGCCGAGTGGATCGTCATCATCGTGACGCTGTCGGCGTCGTTGTCGTAGCTGTCCAAATCGGAAATCAACGCGACCTCCTCCAAAAAGCCCGACAGCGTCGCGTCCTCGCCGTTTTGGTCGGCGTAGGTCTTGATACTGCTGACCAGCTGGCCCAGGTTCTCGCGGCGGGTCTCGCCCTCCTCCTTCATGGCTTTGAGCATTGCCTCGTAGCCGGACTTGGCGATGACATCACCCACAAACTGGTCCAGCGGCTCACTTACCGACAGATCGCACAGCTCGCGGTACATCTCATAGAAGCGCTCGAGCGCCGCGGCGGCGCGCTGCAATTCCGGGTAGTCCCGCACATGGGCAATGATTTCCATCATCGGCACGCCCTTGGAGGCTGCCAGCTCACCGATCTTTTCAATCGTCGTCATGCCAATTTTACGCGCAGGCTCGTTGATAATGCGGCGCAGGCGCACGTCGTCCCGCGGGTTTACGATGACGGCCAGATAGCTGTTGATGTCCTTGACCTCCTTGCGGTCAAAGAAGCGCTGGCCGCCCACAATGCGGTACGGGATGCCCGCGCGGGCAAAGTAGGTCTCGATCGGGTTGGACTGAGCGTTCATGCGGTAGAGCACGGCGTGGTCCTTCAGGCTCGCGCCCTCTCTCAAATGCTCGCCGATGACGTCCGCAATGTGGCTGGCCTCGTCCTGCTCGTTCGTCGCGGTGTAGTGGTGGACCTTCTCGCCGTCGCCGTGGTCGGTCCAGAGGGTCTTGCCCTTGCGGCCCATGTTGTTCTTGATGACACTGTTGGCGGCGTTCAGAATATTAGCGGTGGAGCGATAGTTTTGTTCCAGACGGATCGTTTTTGCCCCGGTGAAAACCTTCTCAAAGTTGAGGATATTTTCAATCGTAGCACCGCGAAATTTGTAGATAGACTGGTCATCGTCGCCAACGACGCAGACGTTGTTGGTGCCGCCCGCCAGCAGCCGCACCAGATGGAACTGCGCAATGCTCGTGTCCTGGTACTCGTCCACGACGACATAGCGGAAGCGGTTCTGGTAGTATTCCCGCGCTTCCGCGTCATTTTGCAGCAGTTTGACGGTGTGGAAAATCAAGTCGTCAAAGTCCATGGCGCCCGCGGCCTTTAAGCGGCCCGCGTAGGCCGTGTAGATTTTGGAGACGAGCTGTGCCTTCGTATTGGCGAACGGCTCCCCCGCCACATCCTCGGCGGACAGGAGCTTATCTTTAAAGGAAGAAATCTGCCCGATGGCCGACTTGACGGGCAGGAATTTGTCGTCGATCATCAGGTCTTTGTAGATCTGCTTGATGACGCGCTGCTGGTCGTCGGAGTCGTAGATCGTGAAGCTCTTGGGGAAGCCGATGCGCTCGGCGTCGCGGCGCAGCATCCGCACGCAGGCGGAGTGGAAGGTTGACGCGTTGACGTCGCCGCCCAGCGTGTCGCCCAGCATGGCACGCAGACGCTCCTTGAGTTCGCCCGCGGCCTTGTTCGTAAAGGTGATGGCCAGCACGTTCCAGGGACGCGCGGGGCGCACGGCCAGATAGGCGGTCTCCCGCGGCAGGTCGCGGCCCGCGGCAACGGCATTGCGCAGGTCGTTGAGGTCGGCCTCGGTCACGGGGCGCGGCAGTTCGGTGCTGCCGTGGGCGGAGCCGAAGCGGATGATATTGGCAATGCGGTTGACCAGCACGGTGGTCTTGCCGGAGCCCGCGCCCGCCAGAATCAGCAGCGGGCCCTCGGTGGCAAAGACCGCCTGCCGCTGCACGGGGTTGAGCCGCGCAAACCGGCTCTCAATATATTGGTCGCGCAGCGCGAGATATTCCTTGGTGATGTCAGCCATGGAGTTCACCTTTCGTTTTGATTTTATTTAAAAATGCGCAGTAGGGGCCGGATATGTCCGGCCCGGGGAGTGTCCCGGTATCGGGCGTTTGCGGGGAAGCACAGGGCCGGGCGTGCTCGGCCCCACGTGCACAGCGTATGGTTCACGCCCGCTTCCATCGGCATAAGCCTACCGGGTCGGTCGCTCAGTCAACGGTTCCTCACTCCCCCGTAAACGGGTCGTGACTATGGTTCAACCGCCGGTTCCACACCTTCGGCGTGGCATCCCGGAACCCGGCGCTCAGATACTTGCCCTCGCTCAGGCTGATGGCCGTGCCGCGGGCCACGCAGTTCAGCGGATCGGGGGCGATGGCCACATCGGTGTGCAGCTCGCCCGCGATATACCCGGCCAGCCCGCGCAGCAGCGAGCCGCCGCCCGTCAGCAAAATGCCGGTGCCGGACACATCCGCCGCCAGCTCGGGCGGGGTGCTTTCCAGCACGTTGCGGGCTGCGTTGGCAATACGGGCGGCCAACTCCTGCACGGGTTCGTACAGGTCGCGGGTATAGATGATGCGCCGCGCGGGCAGGTTCGTCTCCCACGAGTGGCCGCGCACCTCCATAACGCCCTCAAACTCACTCCTGGTGCAGCAAGCGACCTGCTTTTTCAGCTGCTCGGCGGTCAGCGGGCCGATGGCGATCTGGTATTTTTCCTGCACGTACTGGGCAATGCAGCTGTCAAAGGCGTTGCCCGCCACAGGCAGGCTGGCGGCCTTGACCCGCCCGCCCATGCTGATGACCGCAATGTCGGTGGAGCCGCCGCCGATGTCCACGACCATGCAGCCGTGGGGCTGGCGGATCTGCAAGCCCGCGCCCAGCGCCGCCGCCACAGGCTCGTCCACAAGGTAGACCTGCCTGGCGCCCGCCGCCATGACGGACTCCACAACGGCGTCCGCCTCGATGCCGGTGATGGCCGCAGGCACGCAGACCGCAATGCGCGGCTTGAAGATGCGCGAGCGGCAGACCTGATTGACAAACCGGACGATCAGCTCGTTCGTCATGCGGTGGTCCTGGATTATGCCGTCCCGCAGCGGGCGCACCAAGTCAATGTGCGCGGGTGCGCGGCCCACCATTTTTAATGCCTCGTCCCCCACCGCAAGGATGGAGTTCGTCCGCGTGTCCACCGCGCCGATGGTCGGCTGGCGGAACACAACGCCCTGCTCCTCGGTGGCAATGATAATGGAGGTCGTGCCCAGGTCAATTCCGATGTCGTATTGTTTCATGGATGGTTCTCCATTGGTAAAATATCGTCGTTCTATCGCCAGTATGCCCCTACGTGCGTGGCTTTCCCGTCAACCCCAGCCCCCCCGCGGAGCGGTCAAGACCGCTCCCTACAGGCCGGGGTGAACGGGCGGTTCGTAGGGAGGGGTCTTGACCCCTCCGTGCCCGCTCACGTCGCCGAGAGCTGTTCCTGCTTCTCCTCTGTCGGTGTCGCCGCGTCCTTCAGCAAATACCGCAGCCCGCTGTACCGCATATTCTGCCGCACATTCTCGACCATGGTCTGCTCGGTGCGGGCGGTGCCGGTCAGGACGCAGAGCTTCCGCGCTCGGGTCACGCCGGTGTACAAAAGGTTGCGGTAGCACAGCCGGGCTGGCACGTCGGCCACGGGCAGAATCACCGCGGGGAACTCCGAGCCCTGGCTCTTGTGGACGGTCACGGCGTAAGCGGGCTCCAGCTCGTTCAGCTGGTCGGCGGTGTAGGTGTACTTTTTGTCATCCATCTGGACCGTCACACTGCGCGCGTCCACGTCCACCGCCGTGATGATGCCCAAATCGCCGTTGTACGCGCCGACACCGGCCTCGGCCCCGGCACGCTCAAATGTGATGTCGTAGTCATTCTTGACCTGCATGACTTTATCACCCAGACGTAATATTTTGGCACTCTCCGCCGTGCCGATCTGCCCCTTGCCCTTGGCGGGCGGGTTCAGAATATCCTGCAGCCGTCTGTTCAGCTCAACGCTGCCGGTGGGGCCGACCTTCGTCGGGCAAAGTACCTGAATGTCCCGTACGGGGTCAAAGCCATAGGCTTTCGGCAGCCGCGTGCTGACAAGGTCGCAGACCAGCTTCTGGCAGGCAAGGCCGTTGGACTCGATCAGGAAGAAATCGTCCTTCGGCCCGCCCTTCTGCGGCATCTGCCCCTCCACAATGCGGTGGGCGTTCTGGACAATCAGGCTGCGCTGCGCCTGACGGAAAATATCGGTAAGACGTACCGTCGGCACGACGCCCGCCTTTAAAATCTCGCCCAGAATGTTGCCCGGCCCGACGCTGGGCAGCTGGTCGGCGTCGCCCACCATAATGATGCGGCAGTGGTACCGCGCCGCAGCCAGCAGCGCCTGAAACAGCTTGACGTCCACCATACTCATCTCGTCGAGGATGATGACGTCATATTTTAAAAGGTTCTTTTCGTTGTGGATGAACCGCACGCTGCCGCTGCTGTAGTCCACCTCAAGCAAGCGGTGAATCGTCGATGCAGCGTGGTTTGTCAGCTCACTCAGCCGCTTGGCGGCGCGGCCCGTGGGGGCACACAGAGCCACGCGGTCATACAGTGCCTCGTACAGGCTCAGAATCGCGTTGACGGTGGTCGTCTTGCCGGTGCCGGGGCCGCCGGTCAGCACCATGACCCGGCTGGACAGCGCCAGGCGTATGGCCTGCCGCTGCAGCGGCGCGTATGCAAAGCCCTGCGCCATTTCCAGCACGCGGATGTCCGCATCCAGCGTCGGCGGGGCCTCGGTGGGGAACGTCGAAAGCTGGCCGAGCCGCGCGGCAATGTCCTCCTCGGCGGAGAGCAGGTCGGGCAGGTAGATGTACTCGACGCCGTCAAACGTGCGGGTGCGCAGCTCCTCGGAGGAGAGCAGCTCGTCGAGCGCGGTTTCCAGGTCGTCCAGCGGCAGGCGGAGAAATTTCGACGTAGATTCAAGCAATTTATCCCGCGGCAGGCAGGTGTGGCCGTTGCCCGCGTTGTGCCGCAGCGCGTAGAGCAGCCCCGCCGCCACCCGCAGGCGGCAGCCTGTCTCAAATTGCAGCGCCGCCGCGATGGTGTCCACCTGACCGAACTTTAATTGCAGCGGCTCGCCGCAGAGCAGATACGGGTTCTGGGTCAGCGCCTCGACGGTGTGCGGCCCAAGCGCGCGGTAGCAGGTCACGGCCTGCTGGGCGGTCATGCCGTACCGGGCAAACCAGGCCACGACCTCCCGCACGCCGTACATGCGGCGGAACTCGTTGGAGATGATAGCCGCCTTCTGCTCGGTGATGCCCTTGAGTTCGCAGAGCCGTTGTGGGGTCTCGGCGATGACCGTCAGCGTATCATCGCCGAATTTTGCCACGATCTTCTTAGCGGTGGACGGCCCGATGTAGGGCAGCACGCCGCTGGACAGGTAGCTTAAAATGGCGGTGCGGTCCTCGGGCAGGCGCGCTTCGATAGTCTCGGCGCGGAACTGCTCGCCGTAGCTGGGGTGGTTGACCATGTGGCCGTAGACGGTCACGCTCATGCCGTTGTCCACCCCGCCGACGTTGCCGGCGACGACCACATCGGTGCCGCCCGCGTCCACCTCGAACACCGCGTAGCCGGAGTCGGCGTTCTCGTAGATGACGTGCTCGACGGTGCCTTCCAGCTTCATAAGCTGTTGTTCCTGCTGTTCCATAGCCGCCCCCCTTCCCGCAAAATCGCCGCACTTTCACAGATAAGGATATTATACCGCATTGCGCGGCATTTGGCAAATTTATTTGCAGTAAATGAATGTATTGGCCGCCCCGCGCCGCCGCACACGCCCCGGGCGGATATGGAATCCGCCCCTACCATAGGGGTCGGCGTCCCCGACGACCCGCGGACGTTCATCGTGCCGCCAACATCCCGGAGCCGTCAAGACCGCGCCCTACAAACCGCCCGTTTACCACAGCCCGTAGGGCGGGGTGCCCTCACCCCGCCGCGGCCGTTCCCGGCGCCTACCGGTGCGCAACCCGGTGCGCTACGCACAAACAAAAATCCCCCGCGCATACGCTGCACGGGGGGACCGGAAAATTCCTGCTGATTTACTCCGCCACGGCGGCCTTCAGGGCGTCCACGCGGTCGGTGTTCTCCCACTTCACGCCCAGGTCCTCGCGGCCCATGTGGCCGTAGGCGGCCAGCTGGCGGTAGATGGGCTTGCGCAGGTCAAGGTCGCGGATGATGGCGGCGGGCGTCAGGTCAAAGACCTTCTCGACAGCCTGCACGATCTTCTCGTCGGCAACGGTGCCGGTGCCGAAGGTGTCCACCATGATGGAGACGGGCTTTGCCACGCCGATGGCATAGGCCAGCTCGACCTCGCACTTGGTGGCCAGGCCCGCGGCAACCACGTTTTTGGCGACCCAGCGGGCGGCATACGCGGCGGAACGGTCCACCTTGCTGGGGTCCTTGCCGCCGAACGCACCGCCGCCGTGGCGGGCATAGCCGCCGTAGGTGTCCACGATGATCTTGCGGCCCGTCAGGCCGGAGTCGCCCTGCGGGCCACCCACAACAAAGCGGCCCGTGGGGTTGATGTAGTACTTCGTGTTCTCGTCCAGCAGCTCGGCGGGAATGACCTTCTCAATGACCTCGCAGCGGATGTCCTCATGCAGCTGCTCCTGGCTGATGTCGGGGCTGTGCTGGCTGGAAATGACCACTGCGTCGATGCGCACGGGCTTGCCGTCGTCGTACTCCACGGTGACCTGGCTCTTGCCGTCCGGACGCAGGTAATCCAGCGTGCCGTTCTTGCGCACCTCGGTCAGGCGCTTGGCCAGCTTGTGGGCCAGGCTGATGGGCAGCGGCATCAGCTCGGGCGTCTCGTTGCAGGCGTAGCCGAACATCATGCCCTGGTCGCCCGCACCGGCCACTTCGTCGTTGGTGCCCAGCGCAATGTCGGGGCTCTGGCCGTCGATGTTGGTGATGACGCCGCAGGTGTCGCAGTCAAAGCCGTACTTGGCGCGGTCATAGCCGATGGAGCGGATGACCTCGCGCGCCGTGCCGGGGATGTCCACGTAGCAGCTGGTCGTGATCTCGCCCATGATGTGGACGAGGCCGGTGGAGCAGGTTGTCTCGCAGGCAACGCGGGCACCGGGGTCCTGCGCCAGGATGGCGTCGAGGATGGCGTCGGAGATCTGGTCGCAGATTTTGTCGGGATGCCCCTCGGTGACGGATTCGGACGTGAAAAGAACTTTGGACATTGGGGAAAGCCTCCTATAAAATATTCGGCAGAAACGCAACCGTGGAAACAAAAAGCGCGCAGCCGGAAAGACTGCGCGCGGTAACGCTTATCTTTCGGTTTCCCGCAGGACTTGGCACCTTGCGCATACACGCAGGTTGTCGGGCTTCATCGGGCCTGTTCCCTCAGCCGCTCTTGATAAGTTGCTATTCTGTTGTTGTGAAGTTAGTGTACCACAGGTTTTTGGCAAAGTCAACGATATTTCGTTGTGCAGTTCAGACGGTTTGCACAAAAGTGGGTCAGATGCGGCAGCGTGTGTGGTTTTGGAGGAGAGCCTTCCCCATCGGGGGAAGGTGGCCGAGGCCCCGCCCGAGGCCGGATGAGGGCAAAGCTCTCCTTGCCTCCCATAGACGAGTGGTTGCGTCAACTCGGCCCTCATCAGTCACCTTCGGTGACAGCTTCCCCCTGCGCGGGGGAAGCCTTTCTTACTTTCTCCCGTGCAGCACGCCGGACAGCGGCTTGTAAATCAGGAAGCAGAGCGCCGCGTCCAGCAGACCTTTAAACAAGGTAAACGGGAAGTTGAAGGTAATCAGGCAGGTCAGCAGGCCGTCCACACTGGGGTTGATGGCCTGGTACATACCGATGATGGCCTCGAGCGGCAGATGATACAAAACCACATAGGCCGGGTAGACGATGAAGTAGTTGTACGGCACGGACACAACGGCCATGGCCAGTGCGCCCAGCCCTGCGCCGATGAGTGCGCTGCGGCGGGTCTTGCTGCGCTTGTACACAAAGCCGGCGACGCCAACAAACAACGCACCCATGACGAAATTGAACAGTTCACCCACCGCAGCAGTGCTGGTGCTGGGCAGCTTGATAAGATTTTTGATCAGGCACACGGCGATGCCGGACACCGGCCCGTAGGCGTAGGCGGCCAGCAGCGCGGGCAGCTCGGACACGTCCAGCTTGACGAAGGACGGCATGATGGGGATCGGAAACTCCATGTACATAAGTACGGCGGCGACAGCGCCGAGCATGGCGGTGCCGGTGAGCTTGCGGATGTTGGTAGTCTTGTTTTGCATGAGAAGATGCCTCCCGTAAAAATTTGTGAAAGTCAGCTCACGAACCCGGGAGGCTCTGCCCTGCCCTTGCGAAAGCAAAACGCCCTGCCGCAAAATATACGACAGGGCGCAAAAAAAGCAAAGCAAACAGCTTTCCGTTTCTTTCATCCGGACTTTAACCGTCGGCCCCGGAATTACACCGGGTCAGCAGCCGCATTTGCAGCTGGTCGCGGGCTTGCGGGCCATGCCGCTCACCGCCGGTGGGGAATCACACCCCGCCCTGAAACAGACTTTCCGGGAAGTATTATAGCATAGATTTTACAAAATGCAAGGGGGTGTGGTATAATTAAGGAAATTCTTGCCCACCACCTTCTTGCCTCCCTCTGCGAGGGAGGTGGCCCCGCAGGGCCGGAGGGAGAGAACCTTGCCACAAACCGAAATA
>OGZR01000577.1_pt1 | contig 15036 bp, 15 predicted proteins | sample 1576851 | NCBI WGS metagenome assembly OGZR01 (sample SAMEA3541492, study PRJEB24748) | human gut metagenome | biome: human gut; feature: human-associated habitat; material: faeces | place: China | collected 2012
TTGAATTATTAGAAGCACTTTATCATATAAAATATGGTCGAGTATAACAAAAAGGGCGAAAGCCCTTTTTAAAATTGTTTTAAATATTCTTCATTTAAAGCGATGACTTTTTTCATCATGTCTTGACCACAGGCACCAATGGTATTTCTTTTATTGACACAAGTGTTGACATCAATTGCTTGATAAACATCATCTTCAAAAACATCAGAAATATTTTTGAATTCTTCTAGAGAAAGTTCATCAAGATCCTTGTTTTGACTAATGGCATATAAGACAAGTTGTCCAATAATACCATGAGCATCTCTAAATGGAACACCTTTGTTGACTAGATAGTCTGCTGCATCAGTTGCATTTGTAAAGCCACCAGTTGCTGATTTTTTCATTTTATCTTTATTAAATGTTGTTGATTTTAACATATCACTTAATAATTGAAGACATCCCTTAGTAGTATTTAATGCATCAAAATACATTTCTTTATCTTCTTGCATATCTTTATTATAAGCAAGAGGAAGACCTTTCATAGTTGTTAAAAATCCCATAAGGGCACCATAAACACGTCCTGTTTTTCCCCTGATCAATTCGCAAATATCAGGGTTTTTCTTTTGTGGCATGATTGAAGAACCAGTTGAGAAAGTATCATCTAAATCAATAAATTGATATTCATTTGTATTCCAAATAATCATTTCTTCAGATAAACGTGACATATGCATCATCATTGTAGACATTGCACTTAAAAGTTCAATTAAATAATCACGATCAGAAACACCATCAATACTATTTAAACAAGGTCCTTTAAAACCTAAAATGTCAGCACTGTATTCTCTATCTAATGGATAAGTTGTTCCAGCAAGTGCACCAGAACCTAATGGACAATAGTCCATTCTTTCATAAATATCATGTAAACGAGATTGATCACGTTTAAACATTTCAAAATAAGCACCCATATGATGCGCTAAGGTAATTGGTTGTGCTTTTTGTAGATGGGTAAAACCAGGCATGATGGTATCGACATGTTCTTTCATGATTTCATGAATAGTTTTTAGTAAATCAACAAGTAAAGTATTCAACATTTCGATTTGATCTTTTGTATAAAGTCTCATATCTAAAGCGACTTGGTCATTTCTACTTCTACCTGTATGTAATTTTTTACCGGTATCACCAATACGATCGATTAATGTGGATTCTACAAAGCTATGAATATCTTCAAAGCTTTCATCAATCTCTAATGTTTCATTTTCAACTTCATTTAAAATTTCTTTTAAAGTTTTTTCAATTAATTGACCTTCTTCTTGAGTTAAGATTTCTTGTTTTGTCAACATTTTTACATGACCAATACTTCCTTTGATATCTTGACTGGCAAAAGTTTTATCAAATTTAATAGAAGCATTAAAATCATAAACAAGTTGGTTTGTTGGTTTTGTGAATCTTCCACCCCATAAATTCATAAATTTCCTCCTTTAAATAAAAAGAGCAGTGGGCTCTTTTTATTTTTTGTTATTTAATTTCATTGCACGTACTTTAGTTGAAAGACCATATAAAGTAATGAATCCTTCAGCATCATGATGATCATATAAATCACCAGTTTTAAATGAAGCGATATCTTCATCATATAATGAGTAAGGAGAAGTTGTACCTTCTTTAATAATATTACCTTTATATAATCTAAAGTTTGTTGTACCTGTTACATATTCTTGAGTTTTATCAACAAAAGCAGTTAATGCTTCTCTAAGTGGTGAGAACCATTTAGCAGCATAAACAAGTTCAGCAAATTCAACAGAAACAAGACGTTTATATTTAAGTGTTTCTCTATCTAAAATAAGTTCTTCTAATTGTTGGTGAGCTTCCATTAAAATTGTTCCACCTGGTGTTTCATAAACACCTCTTGATTTCATACCAACAACACGGTTTTCAACGATATCAATAATTCCAATACCATGTTGACCACCAATTTCATTTAATTTTTCTAAGATTTCTCTTTGTGACATTTTTTCACCGTTTAAAGCAACAGGAACACCTTTTTCCCAATCGATTGATAAGTGTACATCTTCTTCTGGAGCTTTTTCTGGAGAATTTGATAATACTAATAAGTGATCATAATTGGGTGCACATGATGGATCTTCAAGTTCTAATCCTTCATGAGAAATATGCCAAATATTTCTATCACGTGAGTAACTATTATCAACAGAGAAAGGTAAATTAATACCATGAGCTCTACAATATTCGATTTCAGATTCACGAGAATCCATTGTCCATTTTGGATCACGCCAAGCAGCAATGATTTTTAAATCTGGAGCTAATGCTTTAATACCTAATTCAAAACGAATTTGGTCATTTCCTTTACCAGTGGCACCATGACAAATTGCTGTTGCACCTTCTTGACGAGCAACATCAACAAGTACTTTTGCGATTAATGGACGAGCAGTTGCAGTCCCTAATAAGTATTTGTATTCAAATACAGCATCTGCTTGAACAGTAGGCATAATGTAATTTTCTACGTATTCATCAACCACATTTTTGATATAAAGTTTACTTGCACCACAAGCTTTAGCACGTTCTTCTAGACCGTCTAATTCTTCTTTTTGACCAACGTCAATACAGCAACAAATAACTTCACAATCGTAGTTTTCTTTTAGCCATGGGATGATAGCAGTTGTATCTAATCCACCAGAATAAGCTAAAACAACTTTTTCTTTCATTTATAGTTTCCCCCTTATTTTTCTCTTATAAATTATTATTATCATAAACTACTTTTTTCAAATATGCAATATACTTGTCGAAATGTTGTAGACCCAAAAAATAAGTCCCATCTTTATTATATATATTAAAAAATTTTTTTCTTAATAAATCATTATTGACAAAATGGAAATTTGTCATATAATGATTTTAAACTCGATGACTAAAAGAGTAGTCTTTATGGAAATTAAAGCAATCCTATGTTGATGGAAGATAGGAATGGAAGTAAAGATGAAGCGCATTTACGAGAGGGAAGATGGAAATAAAAGTATATCTTTTGGTAGATCTGCCTTAAAGATGAAAGAGGTTGTAAGGTCAACTTGCAACAATTAGAGTGGTAACGCGGTCAATCGTCTCTATTTATAGAGACGATTTTTTATTTTTTATAGGGGGAAAAGTAAAATGATTAATGTCGGAATTGTTGGTTCAACTGGTTATGGAGGATGTGAGCTGGTAAGATTTTTATTAACACATCCAAATGTCAATATTGAATGGGTTTCATCAAGAACATATAGTAATCAAGAATATAGTGATGTTTATAAAAGTTATTTCACTTTATTAGATCAAAAATGTGTAGATGAAGATATTGAAAAATATTTAGATAATGTTGATGTTGTTTTCTTTGCGACACCTCAAGGGGTTTGTGCAAAGATGGTCAATGAAAATGTTTTAAAGAAAGTAAAGGTTATTGATTTATCAGCGGATTATCGTATTAAAGATGTTGAAACTTATGAATCATGGTATGGAATTAAACATGTTTCACCTGAATTTATTCAAGAAGCAGTTTATGGATTATGTGAAATTAATAGGGAAGATGTTAAAAAGGCACGTTTGATTGCTAATCCTGGATGTTATCCAACATGTTCCATTTTATCGATTTATCCACTTGCAAAAGCAGGACTTATTGATATGGATACATTGATAATTGATGCAAAGAGTGGAACAAGTGGTGCTGGTAGAGGTGCTAAAGTACAAAATCTTTATTGTGAAGTCAATGAAAGTATTAAAGCTTATGGTGTGGCAAGTCATCGTCATACACCAGAAATTGAAGAACAATTAGGGTATGCTTCTTCATCAAAAGTATTACTTAACTTCACACCACATCTTATTCCGATGAATCGTGGGATTTTGATTACTGCTTATGCAAAGCTAAAAGAAGGGGTTAGCGAAGAAGAAGTTAAAAAAGCTTATGATATTTATAAGGATGAATATTTTGTACGTGTCTTAAAAGAAGGAAGTGTTCCAGAAGTAAGAAATGTAAAATGTTCAAACTTTGTCGATGTTGCTTATAAAGTAGATCCTCGTACACATAGAGTTATTATGATGGGAGCTATGGATAATCTTGTTAAAGGAGCTGCTGGACAAGCAATTCAAAATATGAATATTATGTTTAGTTTAGATGAAAAAACAGGGCTTATGTTAGCACCTGCAGTATTATAAGGGGAAAAAAGTATGAAAGTAATAGATAATGGAACAGTTACTAACCCAAAAGGTTATAAAGGAACTGGATTACATATTGGGATCAAAAAGAAAAATAAAGATTTTGCTTTAATTGTTTCAGACGTTGAAGCAAAAGCAGTGGGAACTTTTACAACAAATATGGTAAAAGCAGCCCCTGTTTTATGGGATAAACATATCGTAGAAAATTATGAAACAGTCAAAGCAATTGCTATTAATAGTGGAATTGCTAATGCTTGTACAGGTGAACTTGGAAATCAAGCAAATGAAAAATTTGCAAGTATTGTAGGAGATGCTTTAGAAGTCGATAAAGAAAAAGTTCTTATTTGTTCAACGGGAGTTATCGGAAAACAACTTCCTACAGAACCAATTGAAAAAGGAATTGGGGATGCGTTAAAACAATTAAAAGATGATCATCAGGCAGGAATTGATGTTGCGACTTCAATTATGACAACAGATACCAAGCCAAAACATCTTGCTGTGGAAATTGAAGTAGGTGGAAAAACAGTAACCATTGGTGCTTGTTGTAAAGGATCAGGAATGATTCATCCGAATATGGCAACAATGTTAGGATTTATTACAACAGATTTAAATATTTCTAAAGAGTTATTAAATAAAGCTTTAAAATCAGTTATTCCTGATACTTTTAATATGATTTCAGTAGATCGTGATACATCGACAAATGATACGGTTTTATTACTTGCTAATGGTTTAGCAGGAAATGATGAAATCACAGAAGAAAATGAAGATTATCAAATATTTAAAGAAGCTCTTTACTATGTTAATGAATATCTTGCTAAATGTATTGCTGGTGATGGGGAAGGTGCCACAAAACTTTTAGAAGTTAATGTAAAAGGGGCGAAAGATGTTAAACAAGCAAAAGTTGTTGCCAAAAGTGTATGTACATCACCACTTGTTAAAACAGCTATTTATGGTAATGATGCAAACTGGGGTCGACTTTTATGTGCGATGGGATATTCTGGTGAAGAATTTGATCCTTATCAAGTTGATTTATTTATTGAAAGTGAATTTGGAAATTTACAACTTGTTGAAAATGGAATGGCTACTGATTATAGCGAAGAATTTGCTACAAAAATCTTATCAAGTGAATATGTTAAAGCAAACATTAATATGAAAATTGCGGATGGAAAAGCCACTGCTTGGGGTTGTGACTTAACTTATGATTATGTAAAAATTAATGCTGATTATCGTTCGTAGGGGGAAATGAGATGCAACAAGAATTTAAAAAAGAAATCGATAAAGCGGAGATTCTTGTCGAAGCTTTAGGATATATGCAAAAATACGAAGGGGATATCGTTGTTATTAAATATGGCGGAAGTGCCATGACAAATGAAATTATTAAAAAGAGTGTTTTAAAAGATATCGCTGTTTTAAAATCAGTTGGGTTAAAACCGATTATTGTTCACGGTGGAGGGAAAGACATCAATCGTATGTTAGATCGTGTACAAATTAAAAGCGAATTTAAAAATGGATTACGTGTAACAGATAAAGATACTTTAGAAATTGCAGAAATGGTTTTATCAGGTAAAATCAATAAAGGTCTTGTTACTCATTTGGAACAAATTGGAACACATGCTGTTGGTCTATCTGGAAAAGATGGCAATATGATCACAGTAGAAAAAGTGATGCCTCAAGGTGAAGATATTGGTTTTGTTGGAAAAATTACTCATGTGGATACAACACTTATCAACACTTTATTAGATCAAGGATATACTCCAATTGTTTCGACAATTGGTCTTGATGAAAAATATCATGCTTATAATATTAATGCCGATGATGTTGCAACCGCAATCGCTCGTGCTGTAAAAGCAAGTAAACTTGTTTTCTTAACAGATATTGAAGGTGTCTTAGAAAATCCAAGTGATCCAAGTACACTTATTTCTAAAATTGATACTGAATCTGCTAAAGAACTCTTTGAAAGTGGTGTTATTACCGGTGGTATGATTCCTAAACTTAAAAATTGTTTAGATGCGGTGCAAAATGATGTTAAACGTGTTCATATTTTAGATGGTCGTTTAGAACATAGTTTATTAATTGAAATCTTTACAAAAAAAGGTGTTGGAACAATGATAAAAAGATAGTGCAAATGCACTATCTTTTTAATGTAATTATATTCACTTCATCACGCGTTAAAAAACGATGATTTTCACTACTTTCTTTATTGAAACCATTAGAAATCAATAAAGTTGTCTTATTTTTTGTATGCTTTCCATTTACATAATTCTTACCTTTATCCTTCGTTTCAATCCCACCAATAAATGGTATTTTATAATAACCACCTAATGTATGCCCAGATAATTGTAATTGAATGGAGTACTGACTTATTTCTTTAAAATAATCAGGTTGATGAATAAGTGCTATTTTATAACTCTTTTCGTTGGTTTCGTTAATCAAACCAGAACAATCTCCAGTATTTTCTAAACCAATTAATTGAATAACATCTTCTTTATAATAGATATTTCTAACTTCGTTATGCAATACTTCAAAACCAGCTTCTGTTAAAATATTTGAACAGGTAGAAGAATCATTTTGATCTTTATCTCCTAGTACTGCAAATTTTCCATAATGACTTTGAAGTTTCTTTAATACTTTTGAAACTTGATTGTTTTCAAAACTACTTTCATTAAAAATATCGCCACCAAAAAGGATCATATCTAAGTTTTTAGCATTTAAATCTTGAATAATACTGTTTAATCTTGTTAAATCGTTTTTTTCAGATAAATTCAAATCTGAAAGATATCCAATTGTAAACCCATTAAATTGTTTTGGTAATGAATTTTCTGTAAATGTTGTTTTTGTAATTGAACAGCGATCTTGGCTTTGTTCATACCATTGAAAAATACATAAAGCAACAAGAACACAAAGAACAATAAGAAATAGTTTTTTAAATTTCTTGATTAATTTTTTCATTATTTTTTATTCATAATAACAGGAATAATCATTGGATTTCTTTTTGTTTTACGATAGAAATATTGAGACAATACATCACGTGTTGTATTTTTTATTTCACCAAAAGTTGTCTTACCTGCAAGTAATTGACTTAAAGCTTGACCAACAAGATTTTCTGCTTCACGAATCATAGGAAAACTATCTTTCATATAAACAAAACCACGAGAAATAATCACTGGTTTGGCAAGAAGTTTTCCTTCATGGGAATCCATAGAAATTAATACGGAAACCATTCCATCTTCCGATAATATTTGACGATCTCTTAAAACCTGTTGATAAACCAGATAAATCATTTCCATCAACATAAATATCATCGACATGGATTCTTGGTCCTAAACGGGCTGTTCCTTTATTTAAAAGAATGGTATCTCCATTACTTAAAACAAAGGAATTTTCTTTAGGAATACCTACTTCTTCAGCGAGTTCCGCATGAATCTTCAACATACGATATTCCCCATGTACTGGGAAGAAATATTTTGGTTTTGTAAGTAACATCATTAATTTTTGTTCTTCTTGACTTGCATGTCCTGAAGTATGAAGGTTGTTGAAAGCAGTATTAACTAATACTTTAGCACCTGCTCTAAATAAACGGTTAACAACAACATTAATACTTGAAGCATTTCCTGGAATTGGACTTGATGAAAAAACAACAGTATCTCCCGGTTTAATTTTAACGAATTTATGTGTTCCATTAGCGATACGACTTAAGGCCGCTAAAGCTTCGCCTTGACTTCCCGTACATAAAATCAAAATTTCATTATCAGGAAGTTTCTTTGCTTCATTATTACTAATAAAGAAAGAATCAGGCGCTTTAATATAACCCATTTGACGTGATACTTGGATATTGTTTTCCATAGAACGTCCAAATACTAAAATTTTACGATTAAACTTAACAGCAGCTTCTACAATTTGTTGAACACGATGGACGTTAGAGGCGAAGGTTGCTACAATTAAACGACCTTCTGTTTTTCTAAATTCTTCTTGAACAGCGTAAGCTACTTGTTTTTCACTTTTAGAGAAAGTAGGGACTTCCGCATTTGTTGAATCACTTAATAATAAAGTAACACCTGTTTCTCCTAAAAAAGACATCTTTTGAAAATCTGCTGGTTCTCCAACAGGAGTTAAATCAAATTTGAAATCTCCAGTAGAAACAATGCGTCCATTAGGAGAATTAATAATAATTCCTAAACTTTCTGGAATAGAATGGTTGGTTTTAAAGAAACCAATATTAAAATATTTTGTTTTAATTTGATATTCGTCGTCAATACGAATTAAATGTGTTGCATTTGTTAGACGTTTTTCTTCAAGCTTTCTTGTAATCATGGCGCAAGCTAAAGGAGAAGCATAAATAAATGGAATCTTTACAACTTGTAATAAGAAAGGAATTCCACCAATGTGATCTTCATGACCATGAGTAATTAATAATCCTCTAATTTTGTGTTCATTTCTTTTTAAATAACTATAATCAGGAATGACATAATCAATTCCTGGTAATCCTTCTTCAGCAAATTTAACACCTGCATCAATGATAATAATTTCATTATCATGTTCTACACAATACATGTTTTTACCAATTTCATTTAAACCACCAAGAGCATAAACCCTTGTGTCTTGACTTCTATTATGTTTAACAGGTTTATGAGGTTTATGTGTTGTGTTTTTGCGTTGATGATATTTGTTTGTTTTATTGCCACGCGTTTTATTATAATTTGGCTTTTCTTGCATATTTTTCCTCCTTGTTTTCTTGTTTTATTATAACATACACTTAAAATGTATTATAGACTATCGAAAGAAAAAAAGTCAAATGAATTATACCCTAATAAAAAAGATTCTCAAATGAGAATCTAAATTTTTTTACATATAGCGATTGCTAGTGAATGAGGTCCAATATGACATGAAACACTTAAAGAAAGTGGATCGCAAATAATCTCTTCACCTGGATACATTTCTTCAAGCTCTTTCTTTAAAGCAAGAGCAGGTTCTTGATCATAAGTGTAAGCAACACAGATATGGACATTATGATAATCATTACCAAAGCGTTCTTCAATATCTTTAGCGATCGCTTCTTTCATGATTTTTGTACCTTTTGCCATCGTTCTTGTTTTCGCAAAAGAATCTAATTTTTCTCCTTGAATTTGTAAGATAGGTTTAATCTTTAACATTCCTCCAAGAAGAGCAACTGCAGGAGTAATACGTCCACCTTTTTTTAAGTAATCAAGTGTATTTACTGTAATATAAATAGAAGCATTTAATTTATTTTCAGTTAAAATATCATAGATTTCTTGTCCGCTTTTACCTTCGTCAGCCATTCTTTTAGCATCAATAACATCATATTTTTGAGTGACGGAAATACGTTGACTATCAACCACAAAAACACGGTTGTCATATTCTTGGGCCAGCATACAAGCAGTTTGACATGAACCACTTAATCCACTAGACATCGGAATATGAACGATTTCATCATAATCTTTTAAGATTTGATCCCATAATTCTTTCACATTTCCTACAACAGGTTGTGAAGTGAAAATTTCAGCTCCTGAAATTTGTTTTTCAAAAAACTCCTCTTGAGTTAAATTGATATCTTCATAATATGTTTGATCATCAATAGTAAAAGGCATCGGTAAAACAAAAATCCCAAGTTCTTTTGCTTCTTCTTGACGTATACCAGCGTTACTATCAGTCACGATTGCGACTTTTTTCATAACATCACTCCGTTTCTAGTCTAATTACAAAGACATCATAACAGTTATAGAGATAAAATTCAAATATTATAAGCATATCCCTTGTAAAAAAAAGGAGTTTTGGCATAATATACATGAGGTGAAAAAAATGGAAATTATTAATAGTACACAATTTGATGAAGTAACATCAAAAGGAATTGTTGTTGTTGATTTCTTTGCAAATTGGTGTGGACCTTGTAAAATGTTAGCACCTGTTTTAGAAGAAATGGCAGACGAATATAAACAAGTAAAATTTGTAAAAGTAGATGTGGATCAAGATGTTGATTTAGCAAGAAGATATGGAATCCAATCAATTCCAAATGTTATTTTCTTTAAAGATGGTAAAGCCGTTGATCAATTAGTTGGATTTGCGGGAAAAGATGGCGTTTTAGAAAAATTGAATCCTTTATTATAATAGTATCAAACCTATTTTCTTCTATGATAAAAAATATAGTTTTAGATATGGGTAATGTTTGTTGTAAGTGGGATGTTGATTATATTTCTTCTAAGCTTACAACAAACAAAGGAGATCAAGAATTTTTAATCAAATATCTTTTTCAAAGTCCACAATGGCTGCAATTAGATAAAGGAAGTATTTCTTTAAAAGAAGCTAAACAACAATTATTAGAGAGTGTTTCAAAAGAAAAAAGAGAATTGATAGAATATGGTTTTGAACATTGGTTTGAGTATTTTGAACAATTTGATGAAATGGAAGAGTTTATTAAGGAATATAAACAAATAGGATACCATTTCTATTTATTATCTAACTGTTCTTTACAATTCAATCAATATTGTCAAACCAAATCAATTTTCCAACATTTAGAAGGTCTTTACATTTCGGCGGCACATCAAAAAATAAAACCAAATTTAGATATTTTTGAAGATTTCTTAAAAGAATATCATCTCCATGCAAACGAATGTTTCTTTGTGGATGATTTAAAAGAAAATGTTGAAAGTGCAAAAAAAATAGGAATGCAAGGACTTGTTTATCAAGGAAATGTTCAAGAATTGAAACAGTTGATAAAGTAAAGTGTGGCATTTATCAAAAATGATGATAAATACCATACTTTTTTCTTTAACAATGTAGAAAATGTGGTAGAATAGGTCTTGAAATGTCGAAATACGAGGGAGAGATATGTTGTGGAAAAAATGAAAAAATGGTATAAAAGCCATCAAAAACCGGCATTAATTGGTACAATTATGATTTTATTATTAATAGGATATCTTGCTGGAAGAATTTATTTTAATGATAAGTTTTTAAAGGGTACAGTCATTAATGATTGTTTAGTTGAAACGTTATCATTAAAACAAGCAAATCAAAAATTAGAAAAGCAAGTTTCTTCAAAATCATTAACACTTGTTTTTAATGATGGACAAAGTGAAGTCTTACAAGCTAATCAATTAGGGATAAGTTATAATGAAAAAAATTCATTACAAAAAGTCATGGATCAACAAAATAAATGGTTATGGTTTACAGGTTTCTTTAGCCAAAATAAACAAACATTGACAGATTTAATTAATGTAAATGATGAAAGCTTAAGTCAAGGAATTCAATCATTAGAACATGCTCAAGCAGATAAACAAGTAGATCCAACCGATGCGTATCTTCAATACCAAGATAAACAATTTAGTATTGTCAAAGAAACATTAGGATCAAAATTTAATAATGAACAGTTAATAAATAATATTAAAGTTTATATTAGTGAAGGAAAAACTTCTTTAGATCTTACAAAATCAAAAAGTTATGTTTTACCAACAGTTTACGAAGATAATCAAGATTTAAAAAATCATTTAGAGGCAGCTAATCAATACTGTTTATCTTCTATTCATTATACAACACCTAAAGGAACAGAAATTACTTTAGATGGTGGAGAAACAATGAATTGGCTTACTAAAAATGAAGATGGTACATATACAAAAGATGAAAGTGCATTTAAAAGTAAATTAAATGAATTCGTTAAAAGTTTTGCAAGTCAATATAATTCCATTGGTTCATCAAGAACCTTTATTGGACAAGATGGACAAAGTCATACCGTCAGTGGTGGTACATATGGTTTTAGAGTTTCACAAGATAAAGAAGTCAGTGCATTACTTGCTTTAATGAATGAAAACAAAAGTGAAGAAAGTCGTGTTCCTGAACATACTGGACAACTTCCAAGTGAAGGTAATGGGGGACTTGGTTCAAGTTATATTGAAGTAAATATTACTAAACAACATTTATGGCTTGTTAAAGATGGTTCTGTTGTTTTAGAATCAGACTTTGTCAGTGGTAAAGAAAGTGATTCTTCAAGATTTACACCAAGTGGAACTTATTATATATATAATAAGGAAAGAAATCGTGTGTTAAGAGGAACTAAACAAGCAAATGGTAAATATGAATATGAATCACCTGTTTCTTATTGGATGCCTTTTAATAAAGGAATCGGATTCCATGATGCTTCATGGCGTAGTACATTTGGGGGAGATATTTATATTAATAGTGGATCTCATGGATGTATCAACTTACCAACAAGTTTTGCAGGTTCGCTATACTCACAAATCTATGTCAATTTACCAGTTGTTGTTTATCGATAAAAAAAAGAGAGATTGCAAAGCAATCTCCTTTTTTATGGATTATGTTATTTTACAACAACGTTTTGAGCTTGAGGACCACGATCAGTTTCAGTTACATCGTAATCAACAGTTTGTCCTTCTTCTAAAGATTTGTATCCATCAGCTTGAATAGCAGAGAAGTGAACAAAAATATCTTTTCCTTCTTCACTAGTAATGAATCCAAATCCTTTTTCAGCGTTAAACCATTTAACTTTTCCTACAGCCATGTCTGTACCTCCTAATAAAATTACAAATGGAAATACTCTATGTATAAAATCGCAAATATGAGATTGTGTACATAAAGTGAAATACAACTTCCTTCATATTTGTGATATTTTAGAAAATTATATAAAACCTTTGCATATCTATTATATCATCACAAAAAATATTTTGTAAACATTTTCATTTTATTTTTTTAATGATAAAATAGAAAGTAAGGAGGGTAAAAAATGCCTTATATTTCATTTAAAACAAATCATAAATTAACACTTAGACAAGAAAATATGATTAAAGAAAAATCAGGAGAATTGATTTCTCTTATTCCAGGAAAATCAGAGAAAGCATTAATGATTCATATGGAAGATGATCAAATTATGTATTTTAAAGGAGAAGAATTAACATGCATGATGATTGAAATTAATCTCTATCGAAATGCTGAATTTGAAGATAAGAAAAAACTTACAGAAGCAATGATTCAAATGATTCATGAAACAACAAAAATTGATCCAAATAATATTTACGTGATTTTCCATGAATTTGACCATTGGGGACTCAATCAAACATTAATTTAAAATGAGAGCAATTTATTATTGCTCTCATTTGCTTACATGTCCACTATTTAAACCTTCATCCTTTTTATTTAAAGGAAGCCAATCAAGTATTTTTAAAATATAACGATCCCAGAAATCCCATTCATGATTACCTGGACCTTCTTCATAAGTAAGATCTACTTTTTCTTTAAGTAAATAATTACGATACTTACGATTTGTTTCAAGTAAAAAGTCATCGATACCAATGCACATGTACATCTTAGGAAGTTGATCGTGAGGGATTTTCTTCACTAAAGCATAATAATCTTTATCACTTCCTTGAAGTTTTGAAATATCACCAAATAAACTTTCATAATATTTTTTAGCGTCAACACCTTGAATAATAGGAGGTTTACAATTGATCCAATCTTCTAACATTAAAGCGCTAGAAAGACCTGCAATATATCCAAATGTTTGATAATATTTTAAACCATTAACAATGGCTCCATAACCACCCATCGAAAGACCAGCAATAAAAGTATCTTCTTTTTTATGAGAAAGAGGGAACATTGCTCTTGTCATTTCTACAAGTTCTTCGCCAATAAATTGACTATAGTGATTATGGGTATGTTCTTGATCGACATAGAACATATTTTCACCACTAGGCATCACTACACATAAACCCCTTTCATTTACAAAACGTTGAATGCGTGTACCATAAAGCCAATCATTTTGATCACCAAAAATCCCGTGAAGTAAATAAAGTGTCTTATATTCTTTTCTTTTTGTATACGTCATACTTTCCATGTCTAAGGTATCAACGGGTAAAACCACAGTAACATCAACAGTACGAAGTAATGCTTTTGATAAATAATTTAATTGAATAACAGCCATAACTATACCTTCCTTAATATATCTAATGTGTGAGAACTTGCCCCAATAAGATCTTGTCTTTCACAAGTTGATAGATGATATTGCATAAAGAGTTCAAAAGTTTCATCATCCATCTTATTTAAAATAGGGCGCATGTAATCTGCTGGCCCATCAGCCGCAATAATTTTAATTCTTTCTAAATTTAAATCTTTATTCAGTTTTTCAATCAACTCTAAACGTACATAACTATAAAGATCATCAATATTTGTTTGGGTTTGGAAATTTTTATCAATCTTACCGTTTTTTAAAGCTTCTTTAATATGTCCATCTCTAAAACCATGAACTAAAACACTATAATCATTCATAACATAAGCAACAAGAATAACACCACCGGTTTTAGTTACACGTTTTGCTTCTGATAAAGCTTTTAATTTATCTTCATAACTAAATAAATGATACATTGGACCAAATAAAAGAGTGACATCAAAAGTTTCATCTTGATATCTTGATAAATCTAAAGCTGTCCCTTGATAAGCTTTGACATTGCTTTTTTTAGCTTTCAACATACCTAAATTATATTTAACAAGTTCGATGGCGTCGACTTCATAGCCTTCTTGACTTAAGGCTACAGAATACCTTCCTGTTCCAGCCCCAATATCTAAAAGACGATCTCCGGGTTTTAAATAATCATGAATATATTTCATTGATGTACGATATTCAACTTGGCCATGTTTTCTTGTTAGACGTTTGTCCTCACAAAACTTTCCATAATAATTTTCTAATTCGTTCATATACTTTTCCTTTTCTTTTATATTCTTCTTTATTGTATAATAATTTCTAAAAAGAATGTAGATATTTTTATAAAAAATGCTTTACAAAGTCTTTGAAATAGTGTAGATTATTATATGCAGTTGATACGGCGGACGTGGCGAAGTGGTTAA
>OGZR01000584.1_pt1 | contig 14860 bp, 17 predicted proteins | sample 1576851 | NCBI WGS metagenome assembly OGZR01 (sample SAMEA3541492, study PRJEB24748) | human gut metagenome | biome: human gut; feature: human-associated habitat; material: faeces | place: China | collected 2012
CCTCCCCCTTTCCCCCCTCGCTCCGGCTATGGAAATGATGGAAAACCCTAACGGGTTTACCACATTACCACAGCCTCCGCTCACCCCCCTTTTCCCCTCCGACTTTCTCCCTTTCCGAGAGAGAATTTTAAGATATTTTTTAAGGGCCTAAAGGCCCCCTTATACGGCATATATTATCAATATATTTATTTCCCTATTTTTCGACAACCAAAATTCCGACCTTATTTCTGCCTCTCCATGGCCAGTCTACACGGCATATATTATCAATATATTTATTTCCCTATTTTTGATTGTTATTATAGCCTGTCCAGGAGAGCTTTTCAAGTCCCCTGGACAGGCTTCTTCACTTCTGGCATTAAGTCCTCTGGAACGTCTCCCAACGGCTTAGTATGTACGATTGCCACTTCCCAATATTTAGATCGGAAATTCCGTTTTAACCGCTGCTGCCGAGCTATCACCACATTTCCACTATAAAAAGAATCCTCCGGATTCTGCTCCATGGCCTCCCGCATCTTTTCATAGCTGCCGTTATATTTACCAGTTATGCCGATCTTGGCAATCAGCCACTCTTTCCCCTCCGGGAACATTTCATCTTCTATCTGCTTTCTTACTACCGATTCCGCAAACTCTACTGAATACGGACTCTGAATGATGGTTTCCCACAGTTTTACTTTATACAGCCGCTTTCTTCCGTCCCTAAACGAGTATTCTTTTTCTTCAGAATGTACTACGACATACCCGGGCCGCTCCTTTTTAGGCTTCAGCCCTCGATCTGCATTAGCCCGTTCTTTTGCGATTCGCAATAAATTAGCGTTCAGGTGGCGCTGGTGGGCGCTCTCCGCCCGCTCTGCCTCCAGGGCCGCCCTCCATTCCTCTATCGCCTGGTTGGCCTTCAGAGCGGCTTCCTGGGCCTTTCTGTCGGCTTCTCTGTTAGCCTCTCTTATTTCTTTATCCGCCTCGGACTTTGTAATCCTGGCTTTCTGCTCCGCATCGGACAGCTGCCGCAACAGCTTGGCATATTCGGCATCCGTCAAAATTACATGGGTACACTCTGGATCGGAGTGGCCACCAGGCACTTCCCGATACCCCATCATGGTCTTTTTTACAAACTCACCCATGGCAGCGCACCTCCTTACAGGCCCCGAATGTAGTTATCCGCTACAACGCTAATACGGTTATGCCCCAGCGCCTTGCTGCAGATCAGCATAGCAGCCTTGTCCAGCTTCTTCCCCGCTTCATCTTTTCGGCAAGTATAAACCTCGCTTTGATAACGCCGCCCGGTGCCACGGTTTACCCGGTCATAGGGAATCTCTTCGATTGCCCTGGCATGAGCCTTGTAGATCGCCGTGGCATACTCCGCACGATAACCGTGGATGTCGGCGCAATTATGGATGTGCTGCCACACCTTCTCCTCTGGCGGTGTATCAGTTATCCGTTCAATGATCTGCCCCGCATTTTTGCCTATAATCGGGCTTAAACGCTCTCGTCCGCCCTTTCCGTTGCGGACATGGATAAACCACTCCTCTGAGAACAAACGTGCGTCCTGGAGCATTTCAAGGCGTTTTGTGACGCTCGGTGCTCGCTGCTCCTCCGGGATCTTCTGCAGTTCGGAGATCTCCGCCTCAATTTGCGCCCTGGACACCAGATCCTTCCCCCGCAGCTCCTGCAGCTCCTTTCGCCGCAGGCCGGTTCCCCGGCAAAACTTTATCAGTTCATCATTGTTCGTCTTGGAGAAATGCTTGTCCCGCACCCGGTCCCCCCGGCTCCGTTTAATCTCCTCACGTTTTCGCTTGGGCGGATTAAAGTAATTCTCGTCATCCGGGGAAATCCCGTATAGCTTTCCCAGCGCTTTCGCTTCGAGCTGCACCGTCCACGCTGAAAGCCCCTGATCCACTCTGGTCTGAAGCCATTCATTAGCATACTTCTTTGCACTCTTCAGCGTTGTACACTCCGGATGCTTCTCCTTGATGTACTTGATAAAATATTTGGTATGTTTCCAGTAGCTCTTATAGGTGTTGAACGCAAATATTTTATCTTTCTCTGTGCCATTGGCTACCGCCTCTTTTTTGCTCTCGCCAAAAGCCTGCATCCCGGTAAGCCGGTCATAGGCTTGCTGGTGCAGATCCTTGAAGTACGCTTTATTTCTACGCCCCATTCCGACTTCCTTTCGTGCATCTATTTTTGTATAAATCTATATTTCTATAAAACTACATAACTATTTTCTTAGTTTTATAGACTTCTACATTTCTCGTTCAAGCTAAGCCGCCTCATGCCAGCTCCATTCGGAGACTCGACAATCGGCAAAATACACTTTTTAACGTCTTATGTATGACGGGTTTGGGATTGCTCCCTACACTTTTTTTAATCTGCTTATGTGTGCAGCTCTGATTTATTGATATCTACGGCAGTTCAGATTCTGTCGGCTTCTTTGTAGAGGAAGCAGCTCTCCGGAAGATCTACAGTATTCCGGCTACTATCAGAAAGTGGATAGGAACAGATACGTTTTATTTACCGGCACGTTCAAAAGGATTACTAATACCGGGTCCATGATGCGCTTTCCAGTTCACAAAGGTTACTACGGCAAGCCCACGCATCACACAGGTGTATCGTACCTGAAGTGGCTTCTGATTAGCAAATTGCTAAACCCCCGACCGGCAGATCTGCCAGCCAAGACGCTCTGGGCCTAATTACTATTTACCCTCGCCCAGACGAGCTTCGTTCTTCACTTCTGCTGCCAATCACACACCACTCGCAGCCGCCATCCATACCCCCTTTCTTTCAAGGCTTCGATCCAGCGTCTACCGCAGCCTTTCCTATCCAAGAACATCTTACCATACGTTGCGGAGGTTGTCAACATAACCACAAAATTAACCGTATAACGGTTTACCCGTTCATAGAAAACGGGTAAACCGTTATACTCTTTATGCGTCAATATTTCTTTCTAAAAAAGCATGAAAGGAAGGGAACTATGAAAATTACTACCGGAAAAAATGTAATGCGCATATTCTCCTCCCTGCTTATCTTACTCCTTTGTTTTACTCTATGCCTCGATATTTTCCCGTTATTAAATGGCTAACTTTCAGGTTGGAACAAACGAAACCGTTTCGTTTGTTCCAACCTGAAGCTATCTATGCCTTGTGTTCCCAATACCCCCTGATAACGCACGAAGGGCCTGCGACGTTGTCACAGGCCCTTCTTTTATTCCCCCTTGCTCTCACACGTGCCCTCAGGCCTACCGGCGACACCCCATGCTGCCCAGGCATATACCACCCGCTGGTATTGTACTCAAAGGACACTGGCCTCCAGGTTCCTCCACCGAGCCGATCCGTGAGCAACACTTCCAGTCCCTGGCCGCAATGAATATCTCAGCCGTCCCAGGTCAGACGATCCCGCTCCTGCTCATGGCCTATCTGCAATACCTTTTTCTGCACTATCTCCACGTCCTCTATTCAGCCCAGTTTTCAAGATCTAGTTCTGGCACACGCTCAAACTCCCGTACATTATTTGTTACCAGGGTCATTCCCTCTGCCCGCGCATGGGCGGCAATCAGCATATCCAGCGGGCCGATCGGGGTTCCCCGGCTCTGCAAATGTTCCCGGATCTCCCCATACTCCGACGCCGCCCCCATTGGGAAAAGAGTACAGCCATTTGCTCTCCCCTTCCTTGGTGACCACCAGCTCCAGCATTTCAGCTTTATATTGTCAAATCACATAATTTAATGTATAATTTAAGTTGTAACTAAATCCATTGTTAGGGTCAGGAGAAATTGACCTTTTGGGGGTACACTATGAAGAAGATAATAGTTGGTATTTTTCTCTTTTCTTTAATTCTTGCTCTTGCAACGGCAGAAAAAAGTGATGTAGAACTAGGGATGGTGAAAGATATGAATATGATAGATGCTTGGGGTAATGGTTATCCAACAAATGCGAAGGGTGAAACTTATGGAGTCGACGTAAAAGAAAATAGTAAAGGCCCGGACCTAATTTTGGTCGAAAACAGCGAAGGAATTCTTGGATATGTTAAATCAGAGGATTTAGATGGTTCCAATTATCTGACGCCGGAGGAGGCGATATTGAACCAACCACAAGGGTACAGCGTTGATATGTATTTAAGTGACGGAGAAACGAAAGTTGGAAAATTTCACATAGGCAGATAAAAGGAGTGGATGGTTATGAAAAAGATACTAAAAAATGGATGCGCTATTCTAGCCGTGGTGGTAATGCTTATAACAACTGCATCAGCAGAAACTGGAGCATCCAATACGAAATATACAACGGTAAACAATTATGACTATAGATACTGGTCGCTTATTGCAAATAATGTGGAAGGAAGAGTTGATGCAGATACATTAGCTGGCTTAGATGGTATGAATTATGCGCCAGTTGGCTATATGGGGGCCCAGGCTAGATTATATAGTTCTAGCGGTGTGTTGAAAGCAAGCTCTACATGGGTGTATAATGAAGGGACATCTTATCCAACGGCGCGTGGTAGCCTCACATACAAAACAACAAGCGGCTATTATTATAGCAAAGGACAGGTTAAATTTTATAATGGGGATGGATATACTACATATACAAGTGCGGCCACGCCTAATTTTGCACCGCCAAGAAGTGTAATTTCAGACAAAAACGTAATAATCCAAAAAAATGATAACGGAGAGATTTATGGCTCTGGACTTTTTTTGGATGAGATCGGAGTACAACCAGATTTAATAATGGCAGAAGGTATAAATGGAGAAATTGGATATGTAAAGGCTGAGGATTTAAATGACGCTGAGATTGAGACACCGGAACAGGCATTTACAAAAATGTTAAATGAGATACATTATGAGATCCCACTTTATGATAGTGACGGAATTACTGTTATTGGGTCATTTATGCTGAGTCCTGTAGAAGATATCAATGAATAATAACCTTGGTTCTCCCACTGCTTTATCTTAGGGTCATTTATTGTAAATTCCTGATTAGCCGCCGAAAAGGAAAGCGACTAAATTAGTCGCTTTCCTTTTTTCTTATAATTTGGAACATTAAAAATGCTCCCATGTTAGGGTCGGGAGAAATTAACCCCCCGAATGGCGGTTTTCGCCCGGCGCTAACACCACTTTCGGAGGTAGTGTCAAGGTTTTTCGCAAATTGGTTTGCAGGTTCCGGGATAAATGAAGTCAGCCAGCAATGGGGGCGTCCTCAACGGCAGCATCCAGGTGCTTCATATTCATATACTTCTTGTTGCCCCACTGGGTACCGGCCACATGCGCAGACGGGCACAGACCAGCATGAGAGCAGAGTTTCCGTCCGGGAAGCTGCCAACCACACGAGTGCGGCGGCGGATCCCCCGGTTTATCCGTTCAATGACATTATTGGTACGGATGCGGGTCCAGTGTTCGCTGGGAAAATCGCAGTAGGTTAGTGTTTCTTCAATGTCATCCTCTATCTTCTTGGCGGCCTCTTTCAGTTTCATGGAGCGAAGTCCTTCCACCACAGCTTTGGCCTTCTCCCGGGCTGCTTTCTTGCTCTCCTGGGCATGGATCGCCTTGAGCATCTTGGCCACAAGTTTCACTTTGGAGCAAGGCGTTACGGAGAACACATTGCGGTATTCTTCTGTATTTATAAATATTCTCTAAGCCCTATACGTAATACTTCATTCAGCGTTTCAGTAAGATTTTTTTCTCTCTCCAGAGCCATCCGTCTCAAGGCCTTATCTATATCCCGATCCAGAAAATACGACCGCTGCACCCGATCCTTCTTTTTATCTTTCACTATCGGTATCTCCTGGCTCCCCATCTCTGAATCTCTACCTGCTCCAATAATAGACTTGAACGCAGCCTCTTGGTCAAACTTCGCTTTTCCTGCCATCACACTTCTACTCCTTTCAGAAATTCATCAATGAACGCCCGGTAGTCCTCGGCCACGGTGGACTTCCCCGCATAGTCAAATATATCAGCCCGGTTCGCCTGGGCCGCCTCCACGACTACCGCAGAGCGGATATAGGTCTTGTAGATCGGCGCCGAGATGTACTCACTCAGCTGCTCCGCCAACGCCTTGATCTGCCGACTGATACTCGCCCTAGGATTAAACCTGGTAAAAAGAATGCCCCGGATCTTCACGCCAGGATTGCAATACTTCTGGACGCTGGTGACCGTCTCGTTCAGCTGGGAGATCCCGGCCGTGGCGAAGATCCCCGCCGTGGTGGGGATCAGTATGTCGGTGGCACAGGTAAAGGCGTTCACCGTCAACACGCCCAGGGAGGGCGGCGTGTCGATCACGATGAAGTCATAGTCGCCGGCGACCGGAGCCACGGCCTCCTTCAGCCGGTGCTCCTTTCCGGTCTGGGACAGCTCCTGCTCAGCTCCGGCTAACATGATGTTCGCCGGCACCAGATCATAACCGCCCTTCGTGTGCTGCATGGCCTCCTGGATGGTGGCCGTCCGCTTCATCACCTCATAGACCGTAGGTACATTGTAGCTCTCCACGCCACAGGCCGATGAGAAGTTCCCTTGGGGATCGAGATCAATGCCCAGCACCTTGTACCCCTTCCCGGCCAGACCTGCAGCAAGGGCCTGGGCTGTGGTGGTCTTACCGACGCCGCCTTTTTGATTGGCTACTGCAACTATCATTTGTCACACTCCTTCTACTATTATAGGATTATAGTTTTCTATGTATCTTGATTTCTATTTTAATATATATCTATTTTTATAGCAATATAGAGATTCAGAAAACAAGAAAAAGCCGGCCTGGTTTGGCCGGCTTTTTCCATCTTTACCCCCATTGCCAGGGTGACTCAACTAAATGCACCGTGTCATCGGAATCGGCACGATAATAATAAAAGTCCGTACCAAAGGCCCGGAATCGAATGTGCCACAGGCCGCAGAACTGGATCTTCTCAATATCCTTCGCTCTAATCCCAATGGTATGCTCCACATCTTCCTTCAGTTCTTCATCAGTATAGTGGCAATTCATATCAGCCCTCCGCTCTTTCGCGCGCCCACAGGCCCACTGGAGACACACCAGGATACCCAGGCATATACCATCCCTCGTCATTGTACTCAAAGGAGACGGCCCGCCATGTGCCGCCATCGAGCCAATCCGGGAGCAACACCTCCATACCTTGACCACAGTGAATGTCCCAACCATCCCAAGTCAGGCGATCACGCTCCGGCTCATAGCCGATCTGCAAGACTTTTCGAGACATCGCTTTCCCTCCAATCAGTCCTCATAATGCCCCCGGCATGATAAAACGATGATGCTGTCATTCTCAACGGTATAGACAAGCCGGTTCGTATCATCAATACGTTTACTCATGCCTTTGATCTTCCGCAGTAACTCCGCTTTTCCTATGCCCTGCACTGCCCCATCACGCTGCAGCTCCTGGAGCAGCTTATTGATCCGCTTCAACGTTTTCTTATCCTCTGACTGCCAGTACAGGTAATCTGCCCAGGCGTCAGGCGAAAAGGTAATGCTATGTGCCATCGCCCGCCATCGCCTCCAGCTCCTCCATCGTTTTCACAATCCCAAAGCCGGCGCGCACCTGCTCCAGACCTCTTTCCAGCTTTCCAAGATAGGCAGCATTCCGCTCTGCCTTCTCCAACTCATTAAACCGTTCCTCGCTGATGATCACCACATTTTTTTCGGCTTTTCTGGTTACAATTACCGTTTCTCCCCTGTCCGTCACTCTGTCGCAGAAATCCTTCAAGCGACCACGGGCAGTCGAAAAGTTAATTGCGATCATAGTACACACCTCCATTCCATATTATACACCATATCTTGTACTATATATTGTACCATATCGAGCCAATTAAAGCAAGCACTACTTATTTCATATCCCACCACTTACGAATTGTCTTCGGGTCAAGTCCCGTGTCCCGGTGACAATCGGCCTTACAGCCCTCCGGATGCTGCTGGCGCCACTCGCATACTCGGCCCTTGGCCGTGCCGCTACCAATAGGCCGTCCGTTTCCTTCCCGCCAATCCTTCTTTCCTTTCTGTCGAACACCGATATCCCGAATTGCCCTGGCAATTTCTAAATGATCTGCCTGCTTACGCCAATTCCGCTTATTTATGGGCATAGTTAGGCCAGAGAGTTTCCCTATATCGTCCCTTGGAAATGTCACATAGTCCTCATTGAACATTTCCAGAGCGCACACCACATCATCTTTTGTGAAGCGGTTTATATCCTCTACACTCATATCATCATAGGGCTTTAGCAGATCAAAAGCGTCCCGGCGCAACTCATCCTCATCAATCCCGCACTTTTTAGCATAGATTGCCAGCGTCATAATGCCATAGAACCGATGTCCCACCCGGATCTCGTCCCCGATCCTGTGCAGCCACCAGTCGTAAAGATCACGCTTGACCGTCCAGCGTCCCCGTCGCTCCTTCTTCACAATCCGCCGCTCATACCAATCCGGATACTTCTCTCTCGCCTCCGCCAGAGGCAGGCGGCTCTTTCTCATAAGCCCTTCAATCCTTTGCTGCTCCCCGTTGCTGTCCGGGATATAATCAAGCAGCCGTTCCAGCTCCACCGGTCCGCCGAACCGATAAGCCGTCACAGGGTACTCCCTGCCCAGCTTTGAGCCGGAGCCGACCACCCGGAAGCCCTGCAAAATACCCTGCATTTGCGGCTCCTTGATGGTGGAGGTGTACCTGTTCCAAATCTGCCGGGTAAGGGAATACTTCAATTCCTTTAAGCATTTCTGGTTATGCGGGTACATAGGGATCGGCTCCTCCAGCACATAATACAGGTGAAGCCCCGTCCCGCTGTTTACGACAAAGGTTGCCTGGGGAAGAATATCCTTGTTCATCTGGTGCAGCGTGTCCCGGAGCTGGGGCATACCCACCCCATCCAGGTCAAAGACCAGGGCATAGAGATACCGGGCGTTCTTGCCGCACCGCTGCCGCCCAAAGTAAGACAGGGGGGACATGATGGTGAAGTCCGTATTGTAAACCTCCGACAACTCCGACAGCTCATCGGTGATGGTGTAGCGTTTGGCCTTACCTTCCTCCTTGATCTCCAGAGCGATCCCTGCGGCCTTCGGCGGCACCGTCACCGCGATCCCGTTGCCCTTCGCGTCCTCATAATGGCCCTTCCGCTCAAAGCTGCCCACGGGGAAGATCTCCCGGTAAAACTCAAAGGGCGTAACCGGCTCCAGAAATGTCTCCAAATGTTTATTCTTTTCCCTGTACAATTCCTGCAGCCGCTCCATAGCGGCCTGCTGATCCATAGCCATACGCACACCTCCAAAAGAAAAAGTAGCAAAAAGAAAAACCGCTGCGGCGGGGATCGCCTGCGGGCGGGAAGGGGGGAAAGGGGGAGCCAAAGAGCGGCCCCTTCGGGGCCTTAAAGAGAAAGTCACCTCCCCCTTTTCCCCCTCGCTCTGGGGCATGGAAATGATGGAAAACCTTTCAGGTTTACCACATTCCCACACCCCGCCGCTCACCCCCATAACCCCCTCCGACTTTCTCCCTGTCCGAGAGAAAATATTTTTATTATTTATCCTGGCCTAAAGACCATAGGGGGGCATATATTATCAATACATTTTATTCCCTATTTTACGACACACTAACTCCCTGCTATCCCCTATACCCATAGGGGGGCATATATTATCAATACATTTTATTCCCTATTTTTACTGTTATTATAGCCTGTCCGGGCGGCTCTTGCAAGGCCCCCGGACAGGCTTCTTTTACAACTCCATACCGCCCCAGGTGTGGCCCCGTTCCTGCTCTCTTTCCGGCTGCTGCACCTCTGGCACAGGTAGCAGCTCCCGCGCCTTTTCGACCAGGGGCCGGAACTGCTCCGGCAAGTGCTGATCCAGAAAATCCAGCACCGCCCCGATCCCTTCCTGGAGCCGCGCCGAAATCCCACGCTCCCAGCTCAAATCTTTTTTCAGGTATTCGACCTGCACTTTGAGCTGCCGGTTTTCATTTTCAAGCCGCTGCCGCTCCTGGGCCTCCTTCAGCTTTTCTTTCATCGAGGGGATTTTCTGCTGAAGCTGTTGGTTTTCTACCTTCAGCTCCCGCACCTTCTGCTCTGCCGCCGCACCCCGGATCACCGCCGCCTTCAGCTCCTTCACCTGCTCCACCGTCACACCCTTGACGGCCCCTGTCAGCGTCTTTTCTGGTTGTATCGCGTCCAGATCGGGCTTGACCTTCTCCACCGCTTTCAGCAGCTTCACATTCCCTTGCAGGGCCTTTCTCTGCTTTTCCAAGGCCGCGATCTCCTGCTCTGCCGCTATCACCTGTTCCTGGACAGCTTCAAGCCGCTGGGCCGCTGCCCTGTACTCTGGCAGCTCCATATGAGGGCGGCCACCGCCCAGGCTGATGATCTCAAACTCGTGCGCCTGGGCGATTTCCGTTAGGGCTTCTTTCTCCCGTTCCATCCAGGCTTTCCATTCCGTCTGCTTCCGGCCAAGCCCCTCAAATCCTTGCTGCTTTAACGCTTGTTTCATTGATACCCTCGTTGAGAGGCCCCGGCTCTGCTCCGTTGCCACCGGCACGAAGTCCACATGGAGGTGGGGCGTGGCCTCGTCCATGTGCAGCACCATATTGAACACCCGCAGATGAGGATTGCGCTCCTGGAAGGACTCTGCAAATTCTTTGAGAGCTGCCGCCGCCCGTTCCCCTCCAGGGGAGCCGCACCCGCAGTCCGTCAAGTTGCCGATCTGAAAGATAGCCTCGTGAAATAGCTTCTCCTGCTTGCTCTGCCGGATATGCTCATAGTAGTCTGGTATCTTGTCCCTGGTCTTTTTCTTTTTGGCATTGTAGGCGGCCAGGGCTTCATCGAAAAGTTCGTGGTACACCTTTTTCAAATCCTCGTTGCAAAAGGTGACATTCTGCCCCGACCTGCTTCGGTCTACATTCGCCGCTGAAAAGCTCCTGTTGTTGTGCCGGATACTTCCCCGGCCCGTCATTCCCGAAATGGTTGTGCCTATAAAATCACCCGTCCCTTTCCTGCAAAAGCCTATATCCTACTACTCCTATTTTACCATAACTGGCCGCAGGCCACAACCTCTTTGTTACTTTCTTGTGAGAAAGTAACGCAAAAGCACTTTCACACCGCCTCCCCTTTGGGGCTGGCAGTATGAAAGTGCTTTGCGCCCTGCCGGGGGCTAAAAGAGCCGGCCTCACAACCATCTCTAAGAACTTCTTCTGTCACTCTACTTCTTCTGGTGCAAGAGGATAACCGCATAATTCTTCTTCCTGTGCAGGAACTTCTGCGTCCTCTGTTTTTACAGGGCCGGTTTCTTCAATCAAATCCGACGGGACAAAACTTACAGCCAACTGCTGTTCTTCCGGCAAGCTATTATACCAATCCAGCCATTCAAGCGTTTCTTTGGAAAGGTCCTCCGCATCCACCATCCGATCACCATATCGGACTTTACTTCCGTCTCCTTCTCTTTGCTCAAAAACGATCCATTTCTCGTTCATAAAAATCTCTATGGTATTGTCTGCCCCGTATTGATATTCAAAGCCTGTCCCAAAATTAGATTGGTTATCCTTTGTCGGTATCTCAGAGCCATCAACCGTTGAAGTAATTTCCCCGTCCATTACCCCGCAACGACCACTTATGGTGCTTTCTTTCCCCGTATCATAGTAGAGTTTTCCATCCACCATTACCATAGGGATTTTATCCCATTCATGCGTTTCTTCAAGCGGCGGATCAGAGGGATTTTCTGACTGCCCCGGCAGCTCACTCTCACTTACAGGAACAATCTCATATTGATAGCTATCCCAACGACCTCCAATATCGGCTGATGTAAAATAATCCAGTTTCTCCGCCGGAAATTTCAGTCTGCCTGACTTTACAGCTTCCGCACAGTAGATGATCTCATAACTTGTATCGTCTGAGAGATTGAACCTAAAACTCGTTATGGTCTCCCCGACAACAGGCTCCGTTTTCTTATCGCTTACCTCCAGTCCCGAAAACAGAGAATAAAGATCAGCTATGTCTTCGCTTTCTGTGATAACTTGCTTTTCGGCGGAGTATGGCTCAGCATTGCGATACATCTCAATGTTATTTACATCAGCAACATCAAAGGGCATAGAAATAGTTTCTTTTTTTTCACAACCAGTGAATACCAAAACCATAGCCGCCACCAAAACAAGAACAATCTTTTTCACTGTATCACACCGCCTTTCTTACTTGTACTGACGAAAAAAATATACTTTTGTTTCCTATCTGCCACCAAAAACTTTTGAAAACCAGCTTTTTTTCTGCTCCACCGTCTGCCCCTGTTGATTTGGATCATCTTCACCATCAGTAAGCTGCTGCCGAATTGTTCCGGCATGAAGTGCCTGGGCGGCCTGGGCAGTCTGCTGTGCCACCACCAGCGCAGAGCTGACCTCTGCCAGCCTTGCATTCAATTCTTCAATCTGCTTGTCCTTTACAGAAAGCTGCCCTTGCAGCGTGTCAATGGTGGCCTGTAAAATTGCTACCACACCAGCCTCTTGCGACTGCTCCGGCACCGCTCCAATGGAGCGCTCCGTATGCGATCCATTGGGGCAGCCATCTCTCAAAAAGTCTTGTTTTATCAGGGTTTCAGCCTGCTCCGATAGATACAAGACCCCCTGTTCCGTATGCGCATACGGAGCGCAAACCGTATACAGCTTGCCTTTGTACCGCTTATAAACCGCCTGTTTTGATACGCCTATCTCGTCGGCTATCTGCCGGATTGTTTTCATACCTTCACGAACAGGCCAACGGACACACACCCTCAAATCCCGGCGTGGATATGTACCAGCAAGCGGGGCCTGTCGGCTCCCAGGCTACTTCAAGGGTAATCTCGTGCCAGCCATCGGGAAACAAGGCGGTAAATCCCTGCCCAGCATGTATGCCGTACCCTTCCAGAAGCAGCCGAGGGTGCGGATCATCGTCCGCCGGATCGGGGAGCCGCAGCTGCGCGATCCTCTCTTTATCCCAGCTCATAGACCTTTCCTCCTTCCCCTAAAATAAATCGCTATGCGATCCCGTCCGGGTGAGATATAAAATCAGCTCGTCCCCGTCCACTTCGTAGATCAGCAACCAATCCGGCGTAATGTGGCACTCACGACACCCCGCATAGTCCCCGGAAAGCTGGTGATCCCTGTTTTTCTCCGGCAACGGCTCCCCCGCAGCCAGTTTTTTAATAATATCGGTCAGCAAAGAAATATCAAAGCCGCGCTTTTTCACGCGCTTCAAATCCTTCTGAAACTTTGTGGTTGGTCTTATGTTATACATCGGCAAGCAGCTCCTCCATCATCTGATCGACATTGGAATAGGTCTTGCCAAGGCTCGGATCGGCCTTCATTCTCTTTACTTCCTTGATTGCTTCGACGGTTTCAGCGTTCGGTACATCACCGCTGATTTCAAATGGTATTCTATACTCCCTCACAGCCTTACGCGCAAAAACATTGAACGCCGTTGTCATCGTCATTCCCATATCAGCACAGAACGCCTCAAACTGCCGCTTCAAGTCTACGTCCATACGAATGTTAATATTTGTATTTGCCATAGGTAGCAACTCCTTTCACTCTTATTATATCCATTGTATAACTTTTTATTTACAATGTCAATATATATTCCTGGCCGTTTACCCAAGCACTGGCCCTTAAACTTCTACCCTGGTATGTTCGCATTTAGAGGGCAAAAAAGCCTTGATTTATGCGGCTTTCCGGGCGCAGTAGAGAGGGGGCCGGTATTTTACCCTCGGAGGGCTGAAAACGGCTTCTAAAGCATAACAGGGGCCTTTCTGGGCCTTATTCCTGGCCCCCATCGTGTAGCGCGTCCAGGAGCCAATCGCTCAACTCCTGGGAAGGGGACACCCGCACCGTTATATGCCCATTTTCAAAGCGCACCGCTGACGGCGGGCAATCCCACCACTTACGGACGGTTTTCGGATCAAGGCCAGTTTCCCGGTGACAGTCGGCCTTGCGTCCCTCCGGGTGCTGCTGCCGCCATTCATAAACCCGCGCCTGAGCCGTTCCGCTGCCTTTTGGCCGCCCATTCCCTTCTCTCCAATTCGTACCATTGGCCTTATCGTTAATCTCCTGGATTGCTCTCGCGCCCTCCAAATGTACTGGCTGTTTGCGCCAGTTCCGCTTATTGACAGGCATAGTCAGGCCGGAGAGCTTCGCTATATCGTCCCTGGGGAATGTCACATAGTCCTCGTTGAACATCTCAAGGGCGCACACCACATCATCTTTTGTAAAACGGTTTATATCCTCCACGCTCATATCATCGTAGGGCCGGAGCAGCGCGAAAGCGTCCCGGCGCAGCTCGTCCTCGTCTATCCCGCATTTCTTCGCATAAATCGCCAGCGTCATAATGCCATAGAAACGATGGCCCACCCGGATTTCATCGGCGATCCGGTGCAGCCACCAGTCGTAAAGATCACGCTTGACCGTCCAGCGGCCCCGCCGCTCCTTCTTGATGATCCGCCGCTCATACCAATCCGGGTACTTCTCTTTCGCCTCGGCCAGCGACAGGCGGCTCTTTCTCATAAGCCCCTCAAGCCGCTGCTGTTCCCCGTTGCTGTCCGGGATATAATCAAGCAGCCGCGCCAGCTCCACCGGCCCGCCGAGCCGGAACGCCCTCACAGGGTACTCACGCCCCAGCTTCGAGCCAGAGCCGACCACCCGAAAGCCCTGCAAAATCCCCTGCATTTGCGGCTCCTTGATGGTGGAGGTAAACTTATTCCAAATCTGCCGGGTGAGGGAATATTTCAGCTCTTTCAAGCATTTCTGGTTGTACGGGTACATAGGCACCGGCTCTTTCAGCACATAATACAGGTGAAGCCCTGTCCCGCTGTTTACAACAAAGGTTGCCTGGGGCAGAATATCCTTGTTCATCTGGTGCAGCGTGTCCCGGAGCTGGGGCATACCCACCC
>OGZR01000586.1_pt1 | contig 14795 bp, 14 predicted proteins | sample 1576851 | NCBI WGS metagenome assembly OGZR01 (sample SAMEA3541492, study PRJEB24748) | human gut metagenome | biome: human gut; feature: human-associated habitat; material: faeces | place: China | collected 2012
CTGTAGGCCATGTCCTGTGTTATACTCTTACTCATGAGGAATATGGTCTCCTTTCGGAAAGTTTTGTGTGGTAACAAAGGTAGCAAACAATGCCTCGAATTTGGCCAAAAGGGCGGAGTCATATGCCAATGATTTGACTAGCAAGGTCTTTAATAAGTTCAGTGGTATTTCCGGGGGATCTACTACATATACCGCAGATGCAAAGTATTATGTACGAGCGAAGATTACTGCTCTGAAAACTAAGCAAGCATCATATTCTGGGCTTTCAAAACAAATTACAACCTTTATTGATAATGCAAAGCGCATAGATCAAGAGGTTGAAAAAATGATTGCCAACAATCAGGAGAAGTTTTTAAGTAAAAACGAACATCTAAGAATTGATGACTGGAAAGCGACACTCCTAAATTGGCTTGTTGATTTAAAAAACAGTTGTCCCCTTTTTGAAATCATAGGAAATGCTTTGGGGGACCTTGGAACGGCGATGTCTGATATGTTCGCCAATATCAAATATTGGTATAAATGCGAAGGCGGAAAAGAGATTGTCTCTTTTGTTTTGGCCATAGGCGGCGCAATTGTTGCAGTATTATTATTTATTGCATCCTTTCCCGCTTCAGGTTTCTTTGCTATATGTGCTATGATAGGCGCTGCAATAACTGCAGTAAACGCTATAGTCAATGTGTTTACTTCTTATTCTTCAATGAAGTCGGCAAGGAACGGAGATCCCGCATGGGCGAAAATATATGGTAAGCAAGATAAGCTTTCTGATGTACTTCGTCAAACGAATTTTGGAAATGGCACGCTGAACAGACTGTCCTATTTCGGAGCTACGGTAATTGATGGCGTAGAACTTTTCTGCGATATTGTCAACATTATACACGCTGTTGGCCAAATTAAATCGAAATTTAGTTTTATTCAAAATTATTTCGACAAAAACAACGGCGGTTTGTTTACATATTTTAAAGAAGCAAAATATACCGAAGTTATGGATTATGACAGCTGGGGCAATCCTTGCGGGAAGAAATGGACACTCAAAGTCAATGAATATGGTATAGTCGAAACTCGATTCACTCCCAAATCCATTTGGCGGGGAATTAAGGCATTCGTTATGGATAGCCCCATTGATTGCAATAGTGATACCGGCATTAGAACCCTGCTTAATCAGAACTTCAAACTTGATTTTAAGGATTGGAGGAACAGCTTCAGTATCCAGGGATTCAAAGACACATTCAGATATACGGTAACTGATGGTGGAAGAATTACATTTTCTGACTGGAAGAATTCGTTCAACTTTAGAGGCATGGTTGATACAATCAAATATAACTTTAAGTACAGCAGTACCAAAGGCATGTTTACGGCTGGCATAGACTGGAAATACAAGAAGGATATGATTAAAACAACCGCTAATGGAATCAAATCTGCAATTGGTATATCTGAAAAGATCGGAAGTTATATTGAAGGGAGCTATGACTTTAAGAGCGAAATTATGAAGAAGGTTTATAATTTCTCCGATCTTACCGCTATACTTAACAAAACAGGCGCTACAAAAACGGTGGGTGACAAACTAGGATGGAAGTACACGAGCAGCGGCGTTGGACAAAAAGTATGGAATACAATAACGAATACCTATCCATACAAAGCAGCACATGCCGGTTGATGTTAGGGAAAGAGAGGTAAATAAGTGACAAAGTATTTCAAATATACCCCCAAACTAAAAAAGCAAATGCTATCCAAATGGTTGAACTCGCAAAAAAAATACAGAACCGAACGACTTGTGGCGTATATTTTATATGCGCTAGCAGTTGCTGTTTGTATCGGCTGTTGTATTTATATCTCTTTGCAGGCAAAGGATGTTGGTCAATCAAAAGCATTGTCTTTTACTGCAATTGGTTTATTGGTTGGCCTTGTTTTCGGCAGCATCCCCTTGGCAATTGGACAAGTTGTGATTAACAAAAGTAAGGCTGAATATGGTAGACCATACAACAGAATGACGAAGGAGTTCTTATGTGTTGATGACGCAGGAATTCATTTTGGATACCATAATACACAGAACAAGTACACTGCTAGTATGGACGTATATCAAATCAAATTTGAAGATCTCAACGGATTTAGATTTGATGAAGAATTCAACATTATATCAATCATGGGATGTGGTGAATTAATCGCATACGACGATTACTCACTAGGGCGCGTGAACCAAAATCTCAGCGAAAGAAAGTTTTATAGCAACAGTTGGTATTCTTTTATTCTTGCATTTGAAGATCAGAACGAATTTATCGAACTGTTAAATAGCAAGACAAGACAGGAGGATTAATATGGAAAATATGAACTTGCTTGAATATATGAATCAAGCAACGGCATTAATGGGGCAAGAGAAGTATGACGCAGCAATCACCTTCCTAGAAAAAGCAGAGAATGAGGATAAGTTTAATATCGACGTCTATATCACTAAAGGTGTTGCATATGCCAATCTGAATGAGTTTGATAAAGCACGCGTAGAATTTGAAAAAGCCCTAAAAGTAAACAAAAAGGAAGGCGTTGTATACTTCCATCTCGGAAATATCGAGATGCTTCTCGGAAACAAAGCCAAAGGTATTGAACTGTATAACAATGCAATTGCGAACGGCTTTGATGATGCTCAGGTTTACTTTAGCTTAGGCTTAATGCATGAAGAAGAAGGAAATGACGATCTCGCTGTGCGCAACTATTCAAAAGCAATCTTGAAGGATGCAAACAGGGCTGATGTCAGAATTAGAAAAATACGCCTGTTTATTAAGAATCAGCACTTCCAAGAAGCATTGCAGGCGCTTGATGAACTCATTCTTTCAAATCCAGATGTGTTTGAAGGATATCATTTAAAATATCTCGTTTTGGCAAGTTTGGAAAAGTTTGATGAAGCGAGTGATGTGCTTTCAACGGCGATGCTCATGTTCCCTAAAGACACTGCTTTTGCAATTGATAAAGCATCACTAATGATTACTAAGAAGGAGTACAAACAAGCAATCGAGTATTTGCACTCCATAAAGAATACAATTAATGGTGAAGTTTCTGCATTGAAAGGTAAGATTGACGAAATAACCGCAAATTGGGAAGGCTCTGCACAGAGCTCTTTCATTGACACATTTGACAATAATATGTATCCTATTTTAAAGGATACTCTTCCTGAAGTTATTACCGGCATTGCTGCTCAGCTAGATGGCGCGGCAGATGCAATTGAGCAGGCGGACGCAGAAGTAGCAAAAGCTTTCAAAGGCTAATCTACTTAATGGCGGAGAGTATTTGATGCTCTCCGCCATTTTAGGAGGTAATTATGAACCAAAAATTTACGATCAAAAGCAAGATTAATGTCAAGCCGAAAAAGAGGGCCTACATTTTAAAAATTTTACTTAATGTTTGTCTGGCTGTGACAATGATTGCCGGTATAATAAAGATTATCTTTGATGGCATCGATATTGCCACATTGGGGACGATGGCCCTCGCTATTGTTATCGTTTCCTTATATCAAAAAAGGCCTTCAGCAAATGAACACTATGAATTTGCGTTAGTGGATGTAATAATAAATAATACGGAAATCAATCTTGTATATCATCAAGTGGATTCATCTCGCAACAATGATATCAGTATTATGATGCCCACCTCTCAAATCACAAATTTAGAATTTAGTGATCAGCTTTGTTGCTTACACATCTGCGGCAAAGTTTTATGCAAAAAAACTGGGAGGGCGGAAAGTGTAGAAGAGTATAATGAGCACTTTTTGTACCTTGAAAAAGGCGCAGAACAAGAGATTCTTTCTGCTGTTCAACACGCTGTAGGGATATCTGTGAAGTATATGGATAGATGAGCGGGATTAAAAATGCCAATTAAAATTGTACGAAACGATATAACCAAAATTGAATGTGATGCCATTGTCAACGCCGCCAACTCCACTCTTCTTGGGGGTGGCGGCGTTGATGGCGCTATACATAGAGCCGCCGGTAGAGGGCTCCTTTTGGAGTGCATGAAACTTGGCGGATGCAAGGTCGGCCATGCAAAGCTCACGAAGGCCTATAAGCTCCCTTCGAGGTTTGTGATCCATACCGTTGGCCCCAAGTGGAGGGGCGGTCACAGGGGCGAAAAAGAGCTTTTGGAGAGCTGTTATCGTGAGTCGCTGAGGATTGCGCTGGAAAATCATTGCCAGACCATAGCGTTTCCGCTGATCTCAAGCGGCGTATATGGATACCCAAAGGATCAAGTGCTAAAGGTAGCAATTGACACAATTACTGCGTTCTTGATCGAGCACGACATGCTGGTCTATATTGTGGTGTTTGATAAGTCCGCTTTTCAAATCAGCGAAAAGCTCTTTGCGGATATCGCGTCTTATATCGATGATAAATATGTAGATGCCAATTTCATTTTCAGAAGTACTTACCGGGATGATTTCGGCGAGAGCACGGTTTTAGGCGAAACTCGCATCCTGCCAGATGAAATTGATGCCTGCGAACAGCCGGCATCACAACCTACTTATGCGGGGATGCCTGCGGTTGCATCTCTCGAAGACATGGTCAGCCAGATCGACGAGAGCTTTTCGCAAATGCTCTTGCGTAAAATCGATGAAAAAGGAATGACCGATTCAGAATGCTATAAAAAGGCAAATGTTGACCGCAAACTTTTTTCAAAGATTCGCAGCGACATGAACTATCGGCCCAGTAAACCCACTGCGATTGCATTTGCAATTGCCTTGGAGCTTAGCCTGAATGAAACGCAAGACATGCTTATGAAGGCCGGGTTTGCACTTTCGCACAGCAGCAAGTTTGACATCATAATAGAATACTTTATCTCTAATAGAAACTACAATATATTTGAAATAAACGAAGCCCTGTTTGCGTTTGATCAGAGTTTGTTAGGGGTTTGATTCTATGATTTATACTGCCGGTACGAAAAAAGCCTTGAAGCTTTGCTTCGAAGCACATAAGGAACAGGTGGACAAAAGTGGTGCGCCATATGTTTTCCACCCATTTCACCTTGCGGAGCAAATGAAGGACGAACGCACTACCATAGTCGCCTTGCTGCACTATGTCGTGGAAGATACTGACTATACATTTGATGATTTAAGAAATATGGGATTTGATGAAGAAGTTATTGAGGCGCTCGTGCTGATGACGCACGAAAAAAGCGTCCCATATATGGCCTATATTGAAAAAATTAAAGCGAATCCCATTGCGCGTGCTGTGAAACTAGCAGATTTGCAGCATAACAGCGATCTGTCCAGACTCGATCATGTGGATGAGAGTGCGTTAAAAAGAAAAGAAAAATACTCCGACGCGATGAAACTGCTTGCAGACTGAGCCGGATTTGTCGCTTCGTATGCGACCTTACCTCCGATAAAGCACCTATAATGAGATTACAAGGGCGTTAGACCTGAGAACATTATCGGAGGGATTCAAAATGAAAGAAAAAAGAAATAACATTACAGAACTGGTATTTATCCTTGATCGCAGCGGCTCAATGTCCGGACTTGAAAGCGATACCATCGGCGGCTTTAATGCAATGATTCAAAAGCAGAAAAAAGAAGATGGCGAAGTCTATGTTTCAACTATCCTTTTTGACAACGTGAGCGAGGTTCTTTACGATCGTATCAAGCTCAGAAATGTCCCTAAGATGACCGCAAAGGACTATACCGTTCGCGGCTGCACCGCGCTGATCGACGCGATCGGCGGTGCCATCCGCCATATTGGAAATATCCATAAGTATGCACGCCCGGAAGATGTTCCTGCACACACGATGTTTATCATTACTACCGATGGTCAGGAAAACGCAAGCTATCATTTTAGCAGTGATGAGGTTAAAAAAATGATCGAGCATCAAAAAGCCAAATATGGATGGGAATTCCTCTTTATCGGTGCAAATATCGATGCTGTAGAAACCGCAGCACGTTTTGGCATTGGAAGTAATCGTGCAGTTAATTACAATGCTGACAGTGAAGGGACGCAGCTTCTTTATGAAACCATATCTGCTCCTATTTCCGCTATGAGAGCTGATGCGGCGATTTCTGACGATTGGGGTCAGAGCATTGAGGAGGATCATAACAATAGAAAGTGAGTATTCAGCATGGGAAAAGAAGAACTCGTCGCCTGTTTTCAGGACACCTTGGAAAAATCATACTGCGATAGTTTAAGGCAGCGCACGCAGCGTTCGGTAAAATCTAACCGCGTTTACAAGGAAGGCTTTGTTTCAAATGCAAAGCACCGCAGTTGGCATACCTCCATCGACGTGTGTGCCGGAACGACATTTGATATTGCCAGGAAATATCGTTCCAGTGGTAAAATTGCAGTGCTAAACTTTGCCAATCCCGAACACCCCGGAGGTGGCGTGCAGCTTGGTGCGATGGCACAGGAAGAATGTTTATGCAGAAGCAGCAATTTATTTGCCTGTATCAACGATCCTAACATTTTCGAAGATTACTATGGTTACCATAGAAGGCTGAAAAGCCGCTTCTATTCTGATCGCCTGATCTACACGAAAGATGTTTCGGTTTTTAAGGATGACAGCATAGTTCCGCAGATGATGCCTAAAGCTGAATGGTTTGCGGTCGATGTGATCACCTGCGCGGCGCCTTATCTTGCAAAAAGGAAATACACCAATACAGCTGCGTTGCTTGCACTGCTAAAGAAAAGAGTAAAGAACATTTTTGAAGCGGCGAGAGATAATAGTGTGGATTGCCTTATTCTTGGCGCATTTGGTTGCGGTGCGTTTAAGAATCCACCCTTGGTTGTTGCGGAAGCATTTCTTCAAACAATCGAAGAACAGCACTATATGCATGACTTCAAGATCGTTTTTGCCATTAAGCCAACATGTGAATACTGCCCCAATCTCAGCGTATTTCGTAGGCAGTTTGACGAATATGCCGCTGACGCAGGCGAAAGAACGATGATACTTCCGGACAGTTTGGAATTTAGATTCTGGAGAAATCCAAAGCTGCCAACAGAACAACGCTTTTCTTCCGATGATCAGTTCCGTACATGGCAAAGGGGAAATAGATATTTCGGAAAACAGTTTTCTGTTTTGGGAGATTCAATCAGCACACTTGACGGATACAATCCAAGGGGATACAAGGTCTTCTACGCTGGCGAGAATTGCGCAAGGTCCGGTGTGATTGAAGCCGCAGATACATGGTGGGATAAAGTGATCGCCTTCTTCGGCGGTGAGCTTTTAGTCAATAACTCATGGTCTGGCAGCCGTGTAACCAAGATAACAGAGCATGAGCGGCTGTTTCCCTCCGGCTGCTCGGACGAACGCACATCGGCGCTGCATATCAACGATGTGATGCCCGATGTGATACTGGTTTATCTCGGCACAAACGATTGGGCGTTTGGGGCAAAAACAGGAAGTGACTCCAGAATCCTTGGCGAGGACAGCAATGAGCTTTTTAATGAGGCGTACGATCGTATGCTTAAAAAGCTTAAGACTAATTATCCGGAAAGCGAAATCTGGTGCTGTACGCTATGCGAGACCTTTATTTCAGCACGTCCTGACTTCAAGTTTCCGCATCAATACGCCGGCACTCACATCGAGGAATATAATGAAATCATCCGTAGGGTTGTAAGACGTCACAGCTGTAAATTAGTTGATTTGCATGACTCTAAAATGGCGTATGATTCTATAGATGGTTCGCATCCAACCAACACCGGAATGAACACCATTGCAACAATGATGATTCGTAGCATAGTTGGGTCTGATGCAGACCGGTTCCTTGATTGTGAAGATGGCCAGCACGAATATGAAATGTGTGGTCAGGATGGACATGGCGACTATTATAGATGCCGGAAATGCGGAAAAGAAAAATTTGTTTGTCCTTGGGAGGCGTTGATGGTGGAACAGGATAAAAATATAAATAACGAAAGCGAGTATGTAATGTTGGATCCCAAAATAACTACCGTCCTCTATTCAACCATACTGCGTTTGACGATTGAAAGTACTGGCAAGGTGGTTCAATTCCAAAAGGATGTTGTTGAAGTAGGCCGTGACAAAATATGCGACTTGTTATTAGAAGGCAAACCCACCGTTGCGCGCCGTCAGGCTACATTCTTTTACGAAAAAGATATGTGGTTCTTGCGCGACAATTTCTCTACCAATGGCACTTGGCTAAACGGTGTGAAAATTCAGCCCGGCAAGAAATATCAGCTTGCAACCAACGATGAGATTAATTTCGCAATGACGGAAAGAGTGATTTTTGATAAGCGCGAGCAAAATGCGCAGCCTACCGGAGACCCGGATGCAAAGGCATTGGCTTTTCTGGAAGCGGGAATGTCAACTTTTGCCAAATCTGAACATAAAGATGAAGCGGCGTTTAAACTGATTGTCGCTGCGTTGTTAGATGCGCCTTTATACTTCCCGGTTGAAATAGATTTGGAAGCTATGCTCGGTTCTGTTGACTACGCAAAGCTGAAGGCCGGCGATACCTTGCAGCCTACCAAGGATGTTAAGATGCGAATTTTGACATTGGAGCTGGAAAACGATGTGGAGGTTGTCCCAATGTTCACATCGAATGATGAAGCAAATAAAGGACCAAGTGCTTCCCTCATCAGATTCCACCCCCAGGACTATTTGCCGAAGCTTGTGCAGATGGACAAGCCTGTAATTGTCAATCCATTCAGTGAGAACAGATTTATATTTGACAAACAACTCATCACTGAGGTACTGCTGCCGCTTGTCCAAAATAACAAGGAGCCACAGACTGCTCCTGAGCAGCAGACCGAGACGCAGCAGAATAAATATATTGGGCAGATCATAGACGGGAAATATGAAATTCTTAAACTGATAGGGCGAGGTGGCTTTCATACCACATACCTTGCTAAAGATATCCGCTTAGACAAAATTTGGGCTGTTAAGGTGTGTGATAAACAGGATCGCAGCTACAGCCCCGTCCTAAGAGATAGTATTCTTGTTGAGACATACATGATGATGAAATTGGATCACCCGGCGATCCCGAGGATCGTAGATATCATCGAGGATGAAAACAGCATATTTGTTGCAAGAGATTATATTGAGGGTGAAACGCTGGAGACGCTCATAAAGCGCTCCGGGCCACAGCCGGTTGATAAAGTTATAAACTGGGGCAAGCAGCTTTGCAATGTGCTTGGATACCTCCATTCGCAGAAACCGCCTTGCATATATAGGGATGTAAAACCGGCCAATATGATTCTGCGGCCCGACAATACTGTGGCGCTTATTGACTTTGGCATTGCCCGAACATATAAGCCTGGCCAACGTGAAGATACCGTGATCCTGGGCACAAGGGGCTACGCTGCGCCAGAGCAGTTCGGCGGCAGCCAGACAGATGCGCGTACAGACATTTTTGGCTTAGGTATGACAATGTTTCGGCTTGTGACGGGAATTAATCCCACAGAACCGCCATATGAGGTTAAGCCAATTCGTTTGGTGAATCCAAATTTGCCCCAAGGCTTAGAATACATCATCTCAAAGTGTACGCAGCCGAATCCGGAGGAAAGATATCAAACATGCTATGATTTGATGGACGATATGGATAACTATCTGGATCTGCCAAAGCCGAAAGGTTTCTTTGGAAAACTGTTCGGCAAGAAATAAAATTTACCGAATGGCACTGCGAGGCTTGCCCCTCAGTGTCATTCGACTTATAATGCACCACTCTCCGCTCCCCTCTTGAGGAAGACCGCGGCACAGTTAAATATAATGCTAATTATGGCGAACTGAACTGCCCGGGCGCAGCTTTTTTCGACGGCGAGTTAAACATAATCAAATGCCAATTTACCCACACGCAGTTATACATGATCAAAACGGTTGTAAACGCATCCCTTCCCTCGTGTAATAGGGATAGGAGGCGATCGTATATGAAAGAATTTGAGGAGTATCTGAAACGCATCGGAAAATCCGAAAATACTGCTTTGACATATTGCCGTAACATCCGAATGTATTTTAGTTGGTGCCGGGACAGCTTCGGGTCCGAGCCAAAGAAGCTCTATCGCTCCAATGTTTTGGAGTACATCTCCTATATGCGCAATATCCGAGGTTACAGTCCGAAGTCTGTTAATAACCACCTGTCGGCACTGCGCTGCTTAAACAAGTATCTGGTACAGATTGGTCGGCAGTCGGACATGACAGTTCTGGACAGTGACTTTATGAAAGTGCAAATTCAATATGCCAGCCCATGCTCCGTTGATAAAAAAGAGGTAGAGGCATTTCGGCAAAGGATGTTGGAAAGCGGAAGACTTTGCAATCGTGACCTTACTGGTCTATGCAGGTCTGCGCCGCAGCGAGTGTGTCAATCTGAAACTGGATCAGGTGGATCTCATTGCAAAGGAGATCCGCGTCATCGGCAAGGGAGACAAGCAGAGGCTTGTTTATATCAATGACCGAATCGCTGCAGCCATTCGGGAGTACCTGAAGGAGTGTAACGCAGACAGCCCCTACTTATTTGCCAGTCGACAGTGTGCGAAGCTTTCGGCGTCTCGGATCAATCAGATATTCAACAAATACTCTGATACAATCACGCCGAAGACACTCCGACACTTTTTCTGCTCCAACGCTTTGGAGAATGGCTATTCGATCCATGAGGTAGCCAACCAGGCCGGACATAGCAATGTGCAGACCACACTGATTTACAGCAATCCATCCGCAAAGCAGATGAAGGAAAAAGCCAATAAGCTTTGAGACACTATGAGAAAAAATGTTTTACGCACGGCGTTTGTTCTGATTTCAGCAGCCGTAATGGTATATGCAGCACACCGAATTTATCAAGAGCATTCTGAGTATCGTGAGGTGCATCTGTAAAATGAAAGTAGACACTCACAAAAGTGTGGGTGTCTACTTTTTTCGTAGTATAATGAATATGGAAAGGAAGTGAAGATATGGGCAAGAAAGGGACACCACATAGAAAATACAGCAAAGAAGAAAAGATGAGATATGTTCGGCTCCATTTGGAAGATCATATTTCTGTAAGACAAATTGAAAGGGATTACGGCATCGGAAACGCCTTAGTATCCAGCTGGGTCAAGCGATACTTACAAGACGGAGAGGACGCCTTGGAGCCTCACAACGGGAATCCTTATGCAGCTCTTCATCGTAGTAAGTCGCTGTCAGAGGTGGAACGTCTGCGGCTGCTGGTGGCAAAGCAGGAAGTAGAAATAGCCCGGTTAAAAAAAGGGTATTGGGTGGAAGGAGTTGGTGCAAACAGGGAATACGTTACTGGCAGCGGAAAGACTACGAAGTTCTCGAAGAACTCAAAGTAAAGTATCCAGTAGACTTTCTGTGTAAGATTATGGGAATCAACCGTTCTGGATATTACAAGTGGAAATCACGGCAAGGGAAGCTCAACCGCTATGAACAGGATCGTATTCTGCTTACACAACTGCTTCATGAGGAACATGAATTACACCCATCCCTCGGTTATCATCGTCTTGCCAGAAATATCTTTCATAATACAGGATGGGTGTTTTCTGACAATCTGGCACATAAATGCTGCAAAGCTGCCGGGATACGTTCCAAAGCTAGAAAGTGCAGATACCGGCCACCGGGAGAAGAAAGCATCAAGTATGAGAACCTTGTGAAGGGACACTGGAATGCAAAGGCACCACTGCAGATTGTGGTGTCGGATATGACAATACTCAAGAACAATGGAAAGCAATGGGAATGGACACTATTGTTAGATACATTCAACAACGAGATCATTGCCCACAGTGTTTCTCCAATCGCAGGAGATAACAAGCCCTATTACCATTGCCTGGACAAGCTGAATAGCCTGGCAGGCAAAAAAGAGGAGCAGAAACCCCAGGTAGTCTTCCACACCGACCAGGGAGCCGTCTACTCCTCCAGGGCATTTTGCCACGCCCATGAACATTATAACATACTTCGGTCAATGTCGCGAGGGGGAACTCCAACAGATAACCCAATTATTGAAGCACTAAATGGCTGGATCAAAGAAGAATTATATCTGGACTACGGACTTGCAGATGCAGACAACTTGCCGGAATTGGTAAATCAGTACGTTTATTTCTTCAATCATCTCCGTCCGGCTGCTGCCTTGGGCTACAAAAGCCCAGTTCAGTACAAGACCGAACTGGGCTTCCTGTAATTTTGCCTTTTTTAGTGTCTACTTTTTCTTGACAAGTGCACTGAGTATCGTGAGGGTGCCGATTCTTATTCCGTCTTGGAAGCCTATATAAAGGAACCGCAAACGGAACCCATGTCTGAAGAAACAAAACCCGAGCAGGATGAAATGTCGGAAAATGCAATCGCATGGCCAGTGGTAGACTTTGCAGCTCTGGAGAGCATCAATTCTGATTGCGTTGCATGGATCAGAATTGGCGGAACAGAGATCGACTACCCTGTTGTACAAGGGCATGACAACAGTTTCTATCTGAAGCATTTGTTTGACGGAGAATGGAACGGTGCCGGCTGCATCTTTTTAGACTCACGTGTCGAGCCCGATTTGTCAGACCAACACAGTGTTTTGTATGGTCATCATATGAAGAATGGTACGATGTTTTCGGATATCGCAAAATATAAAGATCAGACTTTCTATGAGAACCATACAACGGGAATGATTCTGACCCCAACAGAGAATTACCGGATTGAGTTTTTTGCGGGCTATGTTGCCGGCGCCGATGACGAAACCGCTTGGAAAGTAACATTTGCAACGGAGGACGAATATGTCGGTTGGCTGAATGAAACTGTTGGCCGCTCTTGGTTCAATAGCGAAGTGATACCAACGGCTGAAGACCGAGTTATAACATTGTCCACCTGCAGTTATGAGTTTAATAACGTCCGCTTTGTACTGATCGGCCGTTTGAAGCAGATTGTTTTGGATACCATAAAATAAAAAAGGCCGCAGGCAATGCGGTCAAATCATTCGGGTAATGACGGTTGCGATTTTTTCAAACCCGTGTTTTTCTATGTATCGGTAGGTTTCATACAGATCCGAGAAGGATAATGCCTCATGGAAATATTCCGTGTAGTCCTGGGCGGTTTTCAATAGCGGATACCGTCCGCCGGCATTAACGGCAATATAGTGCTTAGCGTTTGATACTTCTTTCATTTCCAATCCTCCCAACGAATCACACGATATCTATTATAATCGTTGTAGACGGCTTTTTCAAGGAGTTTGGTGAAACTCCTTGGGGACATAATGAATACCGTATCATAAGCGGAAAAGGCAACCGAGTTCTATTTGTGTCAACTCGGTCGCCTCTATTTAGGCACATAGCGCCATTACAAATAGTTTATGGGAATAACGCGGTCGTTGCCTTTCAGTGTGATAAGCCTGTCATAAAGGCAAATGACTCCGCCCGGGCCACGCTTTGTGCCAGGAATCTTGTCGAGCAAATCGAATGCATCCATATCCTTCTTCTGTGGATCCGCATGCTTTTTCATTTCGAGAGGATACAGTGTTCCGTTTTCTTCGATCACCAGATCGATCTCGTTCATATCCTTGTCTCGATAGAAATACAGCGGCGGTTCAACGATTCCCTTGTTATAATAACTCTTAATGATCTCGGAAATCACGAAGCTCTCAAAGAAAGCGCCGGCCATCGCGCCGTTTTTCAGAACATCCGGCGTATTCCACCGTGTAAGGTAGGCCGCCAGCCCGGTATCCAAGAAATACAGCTTTGGAGTCTTCACCGCACGCTTGGTGATGTTGTTTGAGTATGGCTTCAGCAGATAAACAATGTTGGAAGCTACAAGAATCGAAAGCCATCTTTCTGCTGTCGGCTGACTGATCCCGACATCCCGTGCCATAGAGGCAAGGTTGACGAGCTGCCCGGTGGACGCTGCGGCGGCAGTCATAAAGCGAGTGAATTTTACGGTGTCTCCAATCTCAGACAGATCGCGAACATCGCGTTCAATATAGGTTCGCACATATGCGCCATAAAACATCTGCCAATCAAAATCCGGATTCTCACAGAGCTCTGGCATAGAGCCGCGGTGGATCGTCTTCCATACATCCTCGTATGGAATGTTGGCAAGCTGCTTTTTGCGCTCATCAAAATACTCATCCGTCGGCAGAAACGGTGTGTCATTGGAAACGCCATACCTCTCACGCAAGGAGAAACCGAGCAGAGTTACCAGCCCGATTCTGCCGGACAGTGATTCACTAACGCCCTTCATCATTTGAAACTGTTGAGAGCCGCACATGAAAAACTGACCTTTTTTATGTTCCCGGTCTATAAACATCTTGATCTGAGAAAACAATTCCGGCGCCTTCTGGATTTCATCAACAAATACAGGAGGCGGATTGTCTTTGAAAAAGGTGCCGCTTTGCTCCTGTGCAGCCGCACGGACAATCAGATCGTCGAGAGTTGCATAGTTCATCCCTTCTGTAATGCGCTGAAGCATGGTGGTTTTACCGACCTGCCGCGGGCCGGCGACAAGGATCGCGCCAAACATTTTGGAAAGCATGTTCACCGTTGCTTCTGCATGTCGTTTAATATATTCCATAAAGCCTCTCCTTTCGGCTAATTTAATATCCGATATTATTATAGCCGGATTTCTCGGAAAAATCAACCGGATTCACGAATTTTTTTCAAATTCATTGTGGTACAAGATTGAAATCCGGAAAATGTCAATTTTCGTCAATGTGTAGGTTTGTCAAACATATTGGACAGCGAACTCATTAGGTGAAAGCCAGCGGAGGGGTTTCATGGGTAAGTTGTTGGCGCGGCGGTTATGGACGGCAAGCTGCTTGGCAAAGTCGTCGAGTGAATAGAACGAATGGCAGGAATAGAAGCGTTTCTGATCCTCGCGATGGCTGCGCTCCACCTTGCCGTTGTGGCGCGGCGTGTAGG
>OGZR01000594.1_pt1 | contig 14552 bp, 16 predicted proteins | sample 1576851 | NCBI WGS metagenome assembly OGZR01 (sample SAMEA3541492, study PRJEB24748) | human gut metagenome | biome: human gut; feature: human-associated habitat; material: faeces | place: China | collected 2012
TATATCGGCATTTACCAACTTATGAAAAGATAATCAGAAATTTAGTAAGTTTTTATTATAAAAGCGAACCTGTTAAGTTCGCTTTAGATTTATCTTTTAACAATACGATAATAGGCTTTAGAAGTCATCAAATAAACAATCGTATAAATAATAATGAGACCTGCAATGCAACCAGCAGTTGAGATAAGATAAATGTTCTCATTACATTGTAGTAATCCTTTAAAAATACGAAGGATTAAAGGATAGGCAAAGGCTAAATGAATGATGGCAACAATCAATGGAACAAAGAAGAAAATCAATACTTGGAATTGAATCGTTTGTTTAACTTCTTTTTGTGACATACCAACATTTTGTAAGATTTCAAATTTATTTTGATCTTCAAATCCTTCGGAAATTTGTTTATTATAAATAATTACGATTGCTGCTACTAAAAACATCATGGATAGAAAAATTCCAATAAATAATAATGAACCATATAATTCATAAATAACATCAATATCTTCATAACGATTTTGTATACTTAAATAATATTTATTGCCTAAGTAATTATAATCTTTATGAATAATAGCAGTAGTTACTTCATCTACAACTTTTTTACTTGCATTAAAACCTATGAAATAACTTTTTGATTTAAGCTTATAGTTATTTAAAGCACTTTGATTGATTACTATTGAGATATTATTTGGAGCAAAACAATTATTTGCTTGAAGTTGACGATTTTTAATTTGTCCTTTTATAGTATAAGGAATATTCTCTAATGAAATGGTAGGGTCATTATAACTTTCATAACTATAAAGATAAGCTTCATTATTTTTTAAAGATAAATTTTGATTAAAATAATGATTATAATCCTCCAAAGAAATAAGATTAATAGAAGCTAAATGATTATAGTCATAATCATTTAGATGTACTTTATTTTTCTTTAAACTTCCTGTGTATTTATAATAAGAAAGAGTGTAAAGAGAATCATATTTTTTATTTTTTAATAATCCTTTAACATCTTCATAGACTTGATCTGGATAATCCGAATTAGTTACAGTAATAGTTCCATCCATGTAATATTGTCTTTTGATACTATCTTGAATACCCTTATATAAACAAATTGTTGAAGAAAGTGTCACTAAAACACAAGTACACAAAATACAAATATTAGCAAGACCAACAGCATTTTGTTTCATACGATATAAAAGACCTGAAATAGAGGTAAAGTGTGTTGGTTGATAATAAAAGTTTCTTCTTGATTTTAAGAACTTTAATAAAGCAATACTTCCTGCTGTAAATAAACAATACGTACCAATCATGACTAAAACAACAGCAACAAAGAATAAAACCATAGCTTGCATAGGATCAGTAATGGACAAAGCAATATAATAACCTACACCTAAAGCAATAATTCCTAAAAGTGTTAAAAAGATTTTTCTTTTAGGTTCTTTTTCACCAATGTTTTGTCCTTTTAAAAGTTCAATAGGATTACTTCTAACGACAACAGAAATATTATAAATAAGTGATAAAAAGAAAATAATACTGAAAATAATAATCGTTTTTATAAAAGCATCCATTGAAAAAATAAGAGAAAAATGAATACTTTTATGAATGATTCTTAAAATAATAACAGATGTAATTTGCGAAAGAAACATTCCAATAACAATACCACTTACAAGAGAAATGAGAGCAATAACGATAGTTTCTAATAACATCATAGAACGCACATTTCTTTTTTCCATTCCCAATATATGATAAAGACTGATTTCTTTTTTTCGATTCTTTATCACAAAACTATTGGTATAAAGTAAGAAAATCAAAGAGAAGAGGGCAATCACATAGCCTCCTAGATTTAAAAACATAGTAATTGAATCCTGACCCTTTAAAGTAGGACTGTTTCCTACAGTTTTAATAATGAAATAAAGGGTGATAGAGAAGATAGTAGAAATAAAGTAAGAACTATAAAGCTTCTTATTCTTTTTAATATTTCCTAAAGCCAATTTTAAATAAAATCTCATTTTATTGACCTCCCGAAAGAAGCATTGTTAGAGTATCACTAATGGCTTGATACATTTCTTGATTAGACATATCTCCTTTATAAAGTTGATGGAAGATTTGTCCGTCTTTAATAAATAAGACACGACTGGCATAACTTGCAGCTTTACTACTATGAGTAACCATTAAAATTGTTTGTCCACTTTGATGAATTTGATCAAAAATAGATAAAAGTTGATCGGTTGATTTTGAATCAAGAGCACCTGTTGGTTCATCGGCTAAAATAATTTTAGGATGGGTAATTAAGGCTCTTGCAACCGCAACTCTTTGTTTTTGACCACCAGATATTTCGTAAGGATATTTTTCTAATAAATGATCAATTCCTAATGGTCTCGCAAGTTTTTCTAATTTTGGTTTCATTAAAGCATAGGGTTCTTTTGATAAAACAAGAGGTAAATAGATATTGTCAGCGACATTAAAAGTATCTAATAAGTTAAAATCTTGAAAAACAAAGCCAAGATTATCTCGTCTAAAAGCGGAAATATGTTTATCAGAGATTTTTGTAAGATCTTTTCCATCTAATAAAACTTCTCCATTTGTTGGTTTATCTAATGAAGCAAGAATATTTAAGAGTGTTGTTTTTCCACTTCCAGATTCACCCATAATGGCGATATATTCTCCTTCTTCAACATCAAAAGAAACATCTTTTAAAGCTTCTACCTTTTGACTTGAAAAACGCGTTGAATAAATTTTTTGTAAATGTTTAACGTTTAATAATGACATTTTTGTGTCCTCCTTTTTACACACTTATTTTATTCTACTTCTAAAATATGACCTATCGATTTACCTTACAAGTAAGTAAAATAATCTTACATTTTTGTAAGATTATTCAATAAATATTTCTTTTTTACTAAAATCAAGACAAACAGTTGTTCCTTGACCTACTTTTGACTCAATAGAAATCAAATGACCCAATTGATTAAAAATATTCTTACATAAATAAAGACCTAAACCACTAGCTTTTTTATCATTTCTTCCTTGAAAACCTGTAAATCCTTTTTCAAAAACACGTGGCAGATCACTTTCTTTAATACCAATACCACTGTCTTGAATATAAAGTTTTTCACCTTCATTATAAAAAGAAATACTTCCTTCTTTCGTATATTTTAAAGCATTAGAAAGAACTTGTTCAATGACAAAACCACTCCATTTTTCATCTGTTAAGATTTGTAGGTCTTTAATTTGATAATCTACTTTTAAATTTTTTTGAAAGAAAAAGAGTGATTGTTTTTTGATTTCTTGACTAACAAGATGATCTAAAGAAACTTTTTGAAAAGAAAGATCATGGTGAATAGAATCTAAACGTACATATTGTAAAGCCATATTGACATATTGTTCTATTTTTAAAAGTTCAACAAGCATTTTTTTATCTGGGTAATCATTTTGAATGATGAGTTTTAATCCAGCAATAGGAGTTTTGATTTGATGAACCCATTTTGTATAATAATCTATCGTGTTATTGTATTTTTGTTGATTTTCTTGTTTAAGTTGAAATATCTTTTTTTGTAATATTTGAAGCATTTCTTGATATGTTTTTTCTTCAAGATAGCTTTCTTGAGGTAAATTATCAAACAATTCAGGATTGTCTTTTAAATAAATCAAATATTGATGATGGTGTTTGTATTTTCTATAATCAAGTAAATAATAAAGAATGATGATAAAAAAATAGAGACTTAACATATAAATAATTAAATCTGAAATCATTTGACATATCATCAAAACAACAAAAGTACATAAGACAAACAACAAATAAAGAAGATAGACGGAATATGTTTTCTTTAAATAGTCTTTAAACATAATAAATAACCTAAGCCTTTCTTAGTATGAATAAAATCATGTAAACCAATATCTTCTAATTTCTTTCTTAAACGATTCATATTAACACTTAAAGTATTATCATCAATAAATTGGTGATCATCCCATAAATGATTCATTAAATCAACACGAGAAACAATCACTTCCGCATGTTCAAATAAATATTCTAAGATTTTTAATTCATTTTTAGTTAAAATAAGTTCCTTTTGTTGATAAGTGATTTTTCCAGCTAAGATATCTAAATGAACATCTTGATAAGTTAACAAATGAAAATCTTTAGAAAAACTATAAGTTCTTCTAAGAATTGCTTGTAATTTAGCTTGTACAACCTGTAAATCAAAAGGTTTATTAATAAAATCATCACCACCCATATTCATTGCTAAAACTATATTCATATTTTCATTAGCGGAAGAAATAAAAACAATAGGGACTTGTGAAATTTTCCGAATTTCTTGACACCAATAATAACCATCAAAAAAAGGAAGATGGATATCTAATAAAACAAGATCAGGTTGAAACTCTAAAAAATCATCTAAAACATGTTCAAAATCTTCTATATATTGAACATCATAATGATATTTTTCAAAATGTTTTTGTAAGCCTTTTGCGATAATAAAATCATCTTCAACAATTAATAATTTATACATAAGATCACCTTCTTTTAATATTATATAGAAAATCATGCAATTCGTCATCTTACAATTGTGTAAGATATGTTATAATGAAAAGCGATTGGGGGATATAAATATGATTTTTGAATATGATGAAAATAATTTAGAAAAATTTGAAAACTTTAAAGGTGGCGAAAAATACATTGAAGCAAAGATGTATTTTGATGGTTTAAATCGTTTTATGATTGGACATATTCCATGTGGCGGAAGTGTTGGAGAACATGTTCATGAAACAAACAGTGAAGTGATTTATGTTATTTCTGGTAATGGTTATGTTATTTATGATGGGCAAAGAGAAGAACTTCATAAAGGAAGTGTTCATTATTGTCCTAAAGGTCATAAACATACAATGGTCAATGATCATGAAGAAGACCTTGTTTATTTCGCAGTTGTACCTGAACAATAATTCTTGATTATTATCAAGAATTTTTAATTTTTGGATGAAAAAAATGTATAATAAAAAAAGAGGTGAGGACGATGGATTCTTTTTTAAAAGAGATTGATACAGAACTTTTAAAGAGATGGCTGTTGAATCAAAATGAAGATGATTGGGATGTCAAAGAAGTTAATGATAATATTGTGATTGAAACAAAATATGGTTTAGGATTCATTAATTTTTATCCTGATTGTATTATTGAACTCGATGTTGAAAATAAGATGACTAAAGAAAAAGTCTTCTTTATTCATTTTCAAATGAATAATTTTCATCACGCTTTAGGTTTACTTTATGACATGCGTCTTTGTTTACAAGGGTTGACAACTTCTAAAAAAACAAAAGTACTTCTTTCGTGTACAAGTGGACTTACTACAGGTTTCTTTGCGGAAAAATTAAATGAGGGTGTACAGCTTCTAAATAAAGATTTTGAATTTAATGCTGTTTCTTATGGGAATCTTTATGATATGGCGAAAGATTATGATGTTATTTTATTAGCACCACAGGTATCATTTCGTTTATCTGAAGTAGAAGGAGTCTTAAAAAATAAGCGTGTTTATGCTTTATCACCTGCATTATTTGGAAAATATGATGTGGGAAATACGATTACTTTTTTAGAAGATGAACTTTATAAAGAAAAAGAAGTTCAAAGTCAACAAGAAAATCCTTTACCTATTAAACAAATGTTGAAAGCTCATCAACAAGTTTTAGCACTTGCTTTTATTCAATTAGATCAAAAAGTAAGACTTGTAAGTCGTCTTTATGATGAAAATAATATGATTTTAGAAGATTTTGAAGTCTATAAAAACACTATTTCAGTCGATGATATTGTTGATTTAATTAATACGATTTTATATGGATATCCTGATATAGAACTCATTAGTCTTTCACTACCTGGGGTTGTTTATAATGGGGTAGTAACTTTGAAAAAATATGGCTTGAATGAATGTCCTTTTCAAGCTTTTCTTGAAGAAAAATATAGTCAAAAGATTGTCATTAATAATGATGTTAATACAATTGTAATGGGATATTTTGCTTCACAAGATGACTATGAATCGATTTCTTTCCTTTATCAAGCACGAATTGGTGGTACTGGTGGGGTAGGACATATTCATCGAGGACATTTAATTAAAGGAAGGCATAATATTGCGGGTGAAATTCAGTATTTACCGATTTCTTTTAGTGAGAATTATCAAGAAATTAAGAAAACTCCAGAAGGCGCTCTTGAATGGACAACAAAGTATTGTTTAGGGATTGCTTCGATGGTGGCACCGGATGCAATCATTATTTATAATCGGTTGATTTCTAAAAGTGATGATGTAAAAAAAGAAATGGAAAAATATATGCCAAAGAGTTATATCCCTGATTTGATTAAGATTGAAAGCTTAAAGGAATATATGTTGATTGGATGTATTTTATTGGGGTTAAAAGAAATGTAAGAGGTATCTTTGAAAAAAGATATCTTTTTTACATTTATTTTTGACAACTGTCTTGTCAGATGTAAACAAAAGGAGTATACTCTCCTCGAGAAAAGGGAGAAGTTATATGGATAATATAGAAAAAATTAAAAAGTTAAAAGAAGAAAAAAATGCGATTATTTTAGCACATTATTATGTAGATGAAGAAGTGCAAAAGATTGCTGATTATATCGGAGATTCATTTTATCTTGCTAAAGTTGCAAGTCAAACAGAAGCTGATCGTATTGTTTTTGCGGGTGTTGAATTTATGGGGGAAAGTGCCAAAATCTTAAATCCAAATAAAAAGGTTTTAATGCCTGATGCCTTTGCGGATTGTCCAATGGCACATATGATTACAATTAAAGAAATTAAAGAAATGAGAGAAAAATATGATGATTTAGCTGTTGTTTGTTATATTAATTCGACAGCTGAAATCAAACAATATGCGGATGTCTGTGTGACATCTTCAAATGCTGTAAAAATCGTTAAAGCATTACCACAAAAAAATATTTTCTTTATACCAGATCAAAACTTAGGGGATTTTGTAAGAAGACAAGTCCCTGAAAAAAATGTGATGACAAATTATGGACATTGTCCTCGTCATACTAATATTACTTTGGATAAATTAAATGAAGCAAAACAAAAATATCCAGAGGCTAAAATTGCAGTGCATCCAGAATGTAAAAGAGAAATCGTTGAAGCTGCTGATTTTGTAGGAAGTACTTCTGCCATTATTGATTATGTTGTTCAAACAGATGCGAAAGATTTTATTATTGGGACAGTAGATGGTGTTTTTGCGAAAATCAAAGAATTAGCACCAAATAAAAATTTACACACTATTATGGATGTACAAGTTTGTCCAAATATGAAAAAAGTGACATTAGAAAAAATCGTTGATGTTTTAGAAAATGATACAAATGAAGTGATTTTAAATGATGACTTTATGCAAAAAGCATTAAGTCCACTAAAAAAAATGTTAGAACTTGCAAAATAGGAGTAGAATATGAAAACAGATGTATTAATAGTAGGAAGTGGATGTTCAGCCCTTTATATGGCTTTACATTTACCAGAAGAATTAAATATTTTAATGGTTACTAAAAAAGAAGCGGAACTAAGTGATTCATTTTTAGCACAAGGTGGAATCTGTATGCTTAGAAATGAAGATGACTATGATAGTTATTTTGAAGATACGATGAAAGCAGGTCATTATGAAAATGATGCTTATTCAGTTGAATTAATGATTAAATCATCACCAGATGTTATTCAAGATTTAATTAGTTATGAGGTTGATTTTGAAAGAAATGAAGACGGAAGCCTTGCTTTTACAAGAGAAGGGGCTCATAGCCAAAAACGTATTCTTTATCATGAAGATATTACAGGTAAAGAAATTACGAGACATTTATTAGAAAAAGTAAGACAAAAAAAGAATGTGACACTTTTAGAAAATACACCTCTTGTTGATTTAATTGTTCGAGGAAATGTTGCTTTAGGTGGAGTGATTAAAAGAAATAATCAAGAAGAAAAGGTATACGCTAAAAAAGTTGTTTTAGCTACTGGAGGAATTGGAGGACTTTATAAACATTCTACAAATTATCCTCATTTAACAGGAGATGGTATTGAACTTTCTAAAAAATATCAAATTGAACTTAAGAATTTAGATTATGTACAAATTCATCCAACAACTTTATATACAACAGATCATGAAAGAAGCTTTTTGATTTCTGAATCTGTTCGTGGTGAAGGGGCTATTCTTTTAGATAAAAATGGAAATCGTTTTGTCAATGAACTTCTTCCAAGAGATGTTGTGGCAGAAGCCATCTTTAAACAAATGGAAAAAGATCAAACAGATTATGTTTATGAAGATTTAAGACCAATTGGTAAAGAAGAAATTGCTAGTCATTTTCCTCATATCGTTGAACATTGTAAAGAAAAAGGATATGACGTTTTTAAAGAACCTATTCCTGTTGTACCTGCGCAACATTATTTCATGGGTGGTATTAAAGTAGACTATGATAGTCATACCAGTATGAAACATTTATATGCTATTGGAGAAACAGCATGCAATGGTGTTCATGGAAAGAATCGTCTAGCAAGTAATTCACTTTTAGAAAGTCTTGTTTTTGCTAAACGTGCTGCCAAACGTATTGAAAAAAGTTTAAAGGAGAGAGCTCATTATATGTTTGATCAAACAACTTTAAAATTAAATGTAGACCCACTTATTATCAGTGCTTTAAAAGAAGATATTACTAGTGAAGATGTTTCTACAAATAGTGTTATGCCTTTTTCTAAAACAGGTGTCGTTGATTTAATTTGTAAAGAAGATGGTATTATTTGTGGATTACAAATATTTGAACGTACTTTTGAATTATTAGATGAAGCGTGTGATGTCGAATTCTTTGCAAGTGATGGCGACCGTGTAGAAAAAGGACAACTTTTAGGACGTGTCAAAGGAGATGTTCGTATTTTATTAAGTGGAGAACGTGTTGCTTTAAATTATTTACAAAGAATGAGTGGAATTGCCACTTATACAGCGAATGTTCAAGAATATTTAAAAGATTCTTCTATTCGTTTATTAGATACACGTAAAACAACACCAAATAATCGTATCTTTGAAAAATATGCAGTAAGAGTTGGTGGTGGACATAATCACCGTTATAATTTAAGTGATGGTGTTTTATTAAAAGATAATCATATTGGTGCTGCTGGTGGTGTTAAGGAAGCCATTATGCTTGCTAAAGAGTATGCACCATTTGTCAGAAAAATCGAAATAGAAGTAGAAAATATGGAAATGGTCAAGGAAGCTGTAGAAGCAGGTGCGGATATTATCATGTTAGATAATATGGATGATGATATGTTAAAAGAAGCTATTGCTTATATTGATCATCGTGCTGAGATTGAAGTTTCAGGAAATGTCACAAAAGAAAACATTGCAAGACTTACAAATCTAGGAGTGGATTATGTTTCAAGTGGTGCTTTAACACATTCTGCACCAATATTAGACCTTTCATTGAAAAATTTACATGTGCTATAATATCAATTAAGGAGGGCGAGTTATGGATGGAAATAAAAGAAGACAAGCCATTATTGATATTTTAAAAAAAAGTTTACAACCTGTATCAGGAACATATTTAGCGAAAACCCTCCAAGTAAGTCGACAAGTCATTGTTCAAGACATTGCTTTACTTCGTGCTGGTGATTATGATATTTATTCAACACATAAAGGATATGTTTTAAATGCTCAAAAAGTTTGTAAACGTATTTTTAAGGTACATCATGATGACAATGAAGTAGAAAAAGACCTGTCTTTAATTGTTGACTTAGGTGGTTATGTTGAAGATGTCTTTGTTTATCATAAAGTTTATAATATTGTAAAAGCAACATTAAATATTGCCTCAAGAAGAGATATTAAAAATTATATGACAAATCTACAAACAGGACATTCAAGCTTACTAAAAAATGTCACATCAGGATATCATTATCATACAGTTCATGCAGACAATGAAGAAATTCTCGATGAAATTCAAGAAGAACTTCAAAAAGCTGGATTTCTTGCACAGTTACAAGAATATGAACCGGTTGATTTTTGGAAAGATAAGTAAAACAAAAACATCAATATTTTGCTATTGATGTTTTTTTACGCTATTTTTTAATTCTTCAATACTTGTATAATCAAATAAACAATCTTGAATATCAAGAATTTGTTGTTTAGAAAGGGTTCTTATAAAATTACTAATATCTTCATGAAATTGCATTTTAATATATTTAACAATATTTTCTTTTGTTTTTTAAGCAAATGATCTATTTCATTATTTGCTTCTTCAATCTTTCTATCACGAAAATGAAGCAATATTTCATTGTCTAAATGATCTAGATATTTTTGGTATGATTCATCAGAAGATATATATTTGACATGCATTTGTATCGCTCCCTTTATTCTATAATCTATCTCAATTTTATCATAGATTTTTTTCATTTTTAAAGAGATACATTAACTGATTAAAACTCGTCATTTCATTGATTGCTTGATTGATATATTCAAGTTGAATAATTGTTATCTCAGCACGATTAAAGGGATAGATAATATGATGTTCGTCAACAACCATTTATATAGGGGATAGCCAAGTGGATTATTTACTAGCAAAACATTTTAATTTGTCTTTTTATAGAATAAGTTATCATAGTATTTTAGATATTTCCAAACAAATAAAAAAGATTCAAAATAAATGAATCTTTTATAAATTTTCTAAAGCATATTCAATAGCTTCACTAACAGCTCCATCTTTACAACTTGAAACAACTTTATAAGCTTTTTCTTGAATAACTTTTTCAGCATTATTTGGCGCAAAAGAATAGGGAAAACGTTCAAAGAGAGTAATATCATTCATACCATCACCTAGAACGATGACTTCTTCTTTTTTGATGTTTAATTGATCAATTACTTTTTCTAAAATAAGTCCTTTTTGTGCATTTTCATTTGTAATTTCTACATTATCTGGATAGGAAGATAAATAAGCGATTTCTTTCATATCTTTAAAATAGGGAATGACTTTTTGAATTTCTGTTTCATCATGTGAAAAAGCTTCCACCTTAATAACTTCTAAATCTCTTTCAATGAATTCATCAATTGAATCAAATTGTTGAATTAGACAAGCAGGAGAATCACTCAGTGGACCTCCTGGTAAAAAATCTTCCATCTTATTACCAAAGCGTACACTTCCACGATAAGCAAAACGATCTCTTACATAATCAGGTTCTAAAGTACTATAAAAACCGTTTGTTGTAAAAATCATATAAGAAGTATGGTGTTCAATAAAGATAGGAAGAATTTCTTTAAGTTTCTTTTTATTTAAATAACAATCCATTAATACTTTTCCTTCTTTATTACAATATTGAGCACCATTTCCTAAAATAGCAGAACATTTTATACCTAAAGGATCTAAAACACTTGTTATGCCATAATAATCTCTACCTGAAGCCACTACAAATTCAACACCTTTATCTTGAGCTTTTTTTATACTTTCAATACATTTAGGGTTGATGTAACCATGAGATAATAAAGTTCCATCAACATCACTCACAATCATTTTAATCATATTTCTTTCCTCCGTTAGTTTTATTATATAAAAAATAAAGAATTATTTTATTTTTTTACTTAATAAGAAAAAAAAGAGTTTATTTAACTCTCTCTAAAATCTGTTTATAATTAGGAAAATTGGTTTTAGAAACTTTATACAAGATCTCTTTACCATATTCTTGTACTAAAAAAGTTCCAGTATCATTAGCGAGAATATTAAAACCACGAGGAAGTGTTGTATTTAATGACTGACACATATTTTGATAATATTGAAGATAAGCATATTGCGAAAGAATACGTGCACATTTCATGGCAAGTGACATTTCTTCTTTAAATTCAATATGACGCACAACAACAATTTTATTCTTTAAATAACGATAATATTTTTTAGGTGCTAAAAAAGCATCAATCGTTACTTTAGAAATAGGGTGTTCGATACGTTGAATAACATTGATCATCGCTTGATTATAAAGTTTCGCTTTAATACATGAAAGCTTTTGTCCTTCATTTACATATTGATTGTAATGGCTATTATCAAGCAAAAGTAAACTATAAGTGAGTTTGTCTTTTAATATTTTTCCAATTCTTTCAATATCGCTTGATGACATTTCTTTATCTAGTCCAAGTTCATTCAGTTCTTTTTCATCTTTTTGATCTACATAACAGGCAACAACACACAATGGTCCAAAGAAATCAAGTGAGCCTGTTTCATAACATCCTACATGATTTTCTATCATAAAAATTCCTCCCTCTTTGTATTTATTATAGCATAACTTTTTTTGATTATTCACTAAACAAGTGTAGAAAGATAACGTTCATAGAGTTTGTCACGTTTCAAAACTTTTATATGACCGTATTCAATTGAAATCAAGTCTTCTTTTTTAAATTGATTTAAAACCTTCGTGACAGTGACTCTTGAAATAGCTAAAGAATCCGCAATTTCTTGATGAGTATAAGGAATATCCCCAAAAAGTAAATTCTTTTCAATATTATTTATAGCACTTAGTTTATATAAAAAAGCAGCTACTTTTTCAAATCGATCATAGGTTTGTGCCCATTTTAAAAGTTGCGTCAAATGATTACAGTTATCGTTAAACATCTTTAATAAAGTAATCGTAAGATCAAGTGATGATGACAAATAAGGATAAAGATCCTCTAAATGACACGTAATGATTTCTACATCATTGATGGCAGAAACAGTTGTTGGACGATAAGCATTTTCATAAAGCGAAGACTCACCAAAAATACGACCTTTATCTAAAACATCATAATTAATTTCATCACCATTTTTCGTAATATGATACACCCGTACACGACCTTTTAAAACAAGACATAATTCATCAGCATGGTCGTCTTGCATATAAATAATATCATTTTTTTGATAGTGTTTAATGGTACCAGCTTGTTTAAAATAATCAAAAAGTTCGTCATTAATTTTCATTTTTTTTCACCTTCTTGTCTAAATTGTAACATATGTTACATTCTAAAAAAAGAAAAATTGTTAGGATAGTTCCCGAGGTGAGAGATATGAAAAAAATTATTCAAATTATTATTGGTAACATTTTAATGGCATTTGCTCTTAGTACTTTGATTTTAGATAATTCCATTGTGGCAGGAGGAGTTTCTGGTATTAGTACAGTCTTTCATTTTTATACAGGAATTTCTGTTTTTCTTTGTGTAGGAATTATTAATATTGCTTTATTTATTATTGGATTTTGTTTTTTAGGAAGAGCATTTGCGATGAAAACATTGATTTCAACATTCTTGTTTCCTATTTTATTAGAATTCTTCAATCAACAATCTTATTTACATGGTTTATTAAATGATCAATTATTGATTTGTATATTAGGAGGATTCTTATTAGGACTAGGAATTGGTCTTGTTTTAAAAGCGGGAGGTTCTACAGGAGGATTTGATATTTTAGCGCTTGTTGTTGAAAAGCATTTTAAAGTTCCTGTAACTTTACTTGTTAATGGAATTGATGCGACAATCCTCGTTCTACAAATTTCTTTCCATAGTGTTCCTGAAATCGTTTATGGAATCATGACGATTCTTATTACAGCTTATATGATGAATTATTTATTATCATCAGGTAAAGGATGTGTTCAAGTTCTTGTAATGTCTAAAGAAATTGAACGTATGAAAATGATGATTTTAAATGATATGGATGCAGGAGTGACTTTATTAGATGGTAAAAGTGGTTTTTATGGAAATGATACAGAAGTTGTTTTAACGATTTTACCTTATCGTAAACTTCCTGATTTAAAAGATAAAATTAAAGAAATTGATGAAAAAGCATTTATTATTGTTTCCCATGTAGAAGAAGTTAGTGGAAATGGTTTTACATATTCTAAAGAAATGCGAGAAGCTTCATCTTAGGTGTTCATTTTTATGGACATCTTTTTCAATTTGGTAGATAATAAGGAAAATGAGGGGAATGAGTTATGAAAATAGAAATCAGGTATGCAAAATTAGAGGATGCAACAAGATTGGTAGAAATCTATCGTTATTATGTTGAAAAGACGGCAATTACATTTGAATACGAGGTACCATCTATCGAAGAATTTCAACAAAGAATGATACATGTCATGGAAAAATATCCTTATTTGGTAGCCAAGGTGGATGATCAAATTGTCGGTTATGTTTATGCGAGTACCTTTAATGTTAGAGCGGCTTATGATTGGTGTGTAGAAACATCGATTTATGTAGATCATACTTTAAGAAAATGTGGGGTAGGGAAAAGACTTTATCAAGCTTTAGAAAAAGCTTTAAAAGCACAAAACATTACGAATTTAAATGCATGCATTTCTTCGCCAATTGAAAATGATGAATATTTAGATACCAATAGTATTGATTATCATCATCATTTAGGATATCAAATGGTAGGAGAGTTTCATCAATGCGGGTATAAATTTAAACGTTGGTATAATATGGTATGGATGGAAAAATTTATAGGGGAACATCAAGAAAATCAATTACCAGTGATTCGATTTAAAGAAATAAAAGATCAAGTGAATTTAAATGAGGTGGCTTAAATGGAATTAGTAGAAGGAAGACCACAAGAT
>OGZR01000596.1_pt1 | contig 14541 bp, 12 predicted proteins | sample 1576851 | NCBI WGS metagenome assembly OGZR01 (sample SAMEA3541492, study PRJEB24748) | human gut metagenome | biome: human gut; feature: human-associated habitat; material: faeces | place: China | collected 2012
GCGCGCACGCCTTTTACCTTGTTAGCTGCCAGTGAAATACCAAGACCGGTACCGCAGATTGCGATACCCAGATCGGCTTCGCCGGAAACAACTGCACGACCTACCTTCTCTCCATAAACTGGATAATCACAGCTCTCGCTGCTGTCTGTACCCAGATTTAACACTTCGATTCCTTTTTCTTTCAGGAAATCCACAATAATGTTCTTCAGTTCTACCGCCGAATGGTCATTTCCAATCGCAATTTTCATCTCATCTTCTCCTCATCTGACTGACTTCCGGAACAAATGATATAGTCCGGTCATTATGAAATCATTTTAGTAAAGTTGCCGGGCAATGTCAAGACTGTGAAAATCTCAGAAATACATAAAAAGAGCGCAGAGGAAGCTCTTTCGCACTTCTCCGCGCCCTATTGTTTCTTCTATATAATAGTTATAAATCCGCCGTAAGACGTTTTCCGCTTACGCGCTATGGACAGCCGAAGCCGTCAGCTTGCCATCCGAAAGCCCGATCTCTATCGTATCGCCCGCACGGACGCCGTCCGCCAGAATCAGCTTCGCTGCCAGTGTCTCAACGTTCTTCTGCAGGTACCGTTTCAGCGGTCTTGCACCGTAGATTGGGTCATACGCCTCGTCGATGATGAGCTGTTTGGCGCGGTCGGTCAGCTCCAGCGAAATCTGTTTTGCCTCCAGCCGCTTTTGCAAATCCTTCATCAGCAGGTCGATGATGCTGCCGATGTTCTCGCGGCTCAGCGGTTTATAAAAGACGATTTCATCCAGACGGTTGAGGAACTCCGGTCGGAAGCTGGTTTTCAGCAGCGCATTGACCTCGTCCTTTGCCTGCTGGCTGATTTCGCCGTCCGGTGTGATGCCCTCCAAAATATAGGAGGAACCCAGGTTGGAGGTCAGGATGATGATGGTGTTTTTAAAGTCCACCGTGCGTCCCTGCGAATCGGTGATTCTGCCGTCATCCAGCACCTGAAGCAGGACGTTAAATACATGCGCCTTTTCCACCTCGTCGAATAGAACGACCGAATACGGTCTGCGGCGAACGGCTTCGGTCAACTGACCGCCTTCCTCATAGCCGACATAGCCCGGAGGCGCTCCAATCAGTCTGGATACCGAGTACTTCTCCATATATTCGCTCATATCAATGCGGACCATGTTGTTTTCGTCATCGAACAGGGTTTTTGCCAGGGTTTTTGCCAGCTGGGTTTTACCCACACCGGTAGGACCCAGGAAGAGGAAGGAACCGATTGGACGGTTCGGGTCGGAGATGCCTGCCCGCGAACGCAGGATTGCTTCACTGACCAGGCGCACCGCTTCGTCCTGTCCCACTACGTTCTGGTGCAGGATGTCCTCCATGTGCAGCAGCTTTTCCCGTTCGCCCTCCATGATTTTGGCAACCGGGATGCCGGTCCATTTGCCGACCACCTTGGCGATTTCCTCCTCGGTGACCTTATCCCGCAGCAGGCTGGACTGCTGGGCTTCCTCCGCCAGCTTTTCTTCTTTTTCCAGCTCCGCTTTCAACTGCGGCAGCTTGCCGTATTTCAGTTCGGCTGCCTTGTTTAAATCATACTCCCGCTCGGCGCGTTCGATTTCGCCGCCGGTCTGCTCGATTTCTTCACGGAGCTTCTGCACCTTGCTGATGGCGGTCTTTTCGTTGTCCCACTGTGCCTTCATCGAGTTGAACTGTTCCCGCAGCTGGGCAAGCTCCTTGGTGACTGCCTCCAGCCGCTCTTTGGAAAGCTTGTCCTCCTCCTTTTTCAGCGCCGCCTGTGCAATCTCCTGCTGGATGATTTTACGATTCAGCTCATCCATCTCGATCGGCATCGAGTCCATCTCGGTCCGAATCATTGCGCACGCTTCGTCCACCAGGTCGATGGCTTTGTCCGGCAGGAACCGATCGGAAATATACCGGTCGGACAGGGTGGCTGCGGCAATCAGTGCGGCATCCTGAATCTTGACGCCGTGGTAAACCTCATACCGCTCTTTCAGTCCACGCAGAATGGAGATGGTATCCTCCACGCTTGGCTCGGCAACCAGCACCGGCTGGAATCTTCTTTCCAAAGCGGCATCCTTTTCGATATACTGGCGGTACTCGTTGAGGGTGGTCGCACCGATACAGTGCAGCTCGCCGCGGGCAAGCATTGGCTTGAGCAGGTTGCCCGCATCCATCGAGCCTTCGGTCTTGCCGGCGCCCACGATGGTGTGAATCTCGTCGATGAACAGCACGATGTCGCCACGAGTCTTGATTTCCTTCAGCACCTTCTTCAGGCGCTCCTCGAAATCACCACGGTAGCGGGAGCCGGCCACCATGGAACCGAGGTCCAGCGAGTAGACCTGCTTGCCCTTCAGGGTTTCCGGCACGTCGCCGGCTTGGATCTTCTGGGCCAAGCCTTCGACCACAGCGGTCTTGCCCACGCCGGGCTCGCCGATCAGCACCGGGTTGTTCTTGGTGCGGCGGGAAAGCACGACCATAACGCGCTCAATCTCGTTGGTACGGCCGATGACCGGGTCCAGCTTGCCTTCAGCGGCTTCGGCGGTCAGGTTGCGGCCGAACTGATCGAGGATGGCGGAACCGGACTTGTTCTGCTTGTCCGTCACGCCGCCGGCGTTGGCCAAGTCGCCCTTGCCGTCACCGGTGCCGGTGCCGGAGTTGCCGCGAATCATATCGATGGTCGCGCTACGCAACTCGCCCAGATCGACGTCCATCTTGATGAGCACCTGGGTGCCCACGCCTTCGCCTTCGCGAATCAGGCCGAGCAGGATGTGCTCGGTGCCGATGTAGCTGTGGCCCAGCTGCAGGGCTTCACGCAGCGAAAACTCCAACACCTGCTTGGCGTGCGGAGTAAAGGGGATGTGCCCGTTCGGAGCCGCGTTGCCCTTGCCGATCATTTCTTCAACCTGCTTGCGGGTGGCATCCAGCTCCACGCCCTTCGAGGCGAGTGCCTTGGCGGCTACACCCTCACCTTCGCGGATCAGGCCGAGCAGCAGGTGTTCGGTGCCGATGTAGTTGTGCTGAAGGGCCCTCGCCTCTTCCTGCGCCAACACGATCACGCGCCGTGCACGGTCGGTAAACCGTTCGAACATGCTTGTCCTTCCTCAATTGACATTCCGTCTTACTCTACCGATTCACGATGACGTTTATTCATCGGATTCCACGAATTGCGCCGTGAGAGGAGAAGAAAACGATATGCTGGTTCTAGATTCACCCGTAGTCGATTACAAGGAGGCTCGAAATGAGTGAAGCTGCAACCAAGCCCGACATCGTTGTCGGTGTGGATGGTTCCGATGAATCCTTTGCCGCGCTGAAGTGGGCGCTTGAGGAGGCCTCGTTAACCGGTCAGAGCGTCAACGCCGTGTTTGGCTGGACGCATTCCTGGGATATGGGGTCCGAACCGGACAGCGACGAGGCCTGGGCCAAGGTCCGCCACGATATTGCCAACGAGCTGCGTGTGTGGGTCGACAAGGCCGCTGCAGGCATCGACTTCGATCCGGCGAATCTGAAGCTCACCTCGGTGAAGGCCTCCGGTACTTCGGCCCTGCTGCAGATCGGCCATGATTCGCAGCAGATCGTGGTCGGCCGCCGCTCGCTGAGCCGTATGGCCCGCTGGTTCATGGGGTCCCTGTCCGCTTCGCTGGCCGAGGCCGCCGAAGTGCCGGTGACCGTGGTGCGCATCGCCGGCAGCGAGGATGAGACCGTGACCGAGGCCATTGCCAACGCCCTGACTCCGGGAGACAAGCCCGTTCACTACACGCAGCCTCAGCCGGTGGTTGAGGAGGCTCGCCGCCCGGTGGTGGTTGGTGTGGATGGTTCCGAGACTTCCCGCCGTGCGTTCGATTTCGCCCTGGAAGAAGCACGACTGCACGACGCGCCGCTGCATGTGATGTTCTGCTGGCAGCTCAAGGATTTGGGCGTTATTCCGGGCTATGAGAACGCCGTGGCACCGGTGAAGGTCGGTCAGCGCCGCGCCGAGGAGATTCTCTCTGAGCTGATGGCCAAGGCCCGGATTCCCGATGGCGTCAAGGTCAGCACAAACGCCTTCCATATTCCCGCATCCAAAGGTCTGATCGCGGCCTCGCGGTACGCCAGCCATCTGGTGGTCGGCTCGCGTGGCCTGTCCGGGCTGGACGCGCACTTCCTGGGATCGGTGTCCCGCCAGATCGTGAACTTCGCCGAATGCACGGTGACCGTGGTGCACTGATTCACCAAAATCGGCATGGAGTGCTAACGCACGCCTCGGTGATGGGCTTGCAGGGAGGAATTCTTTATTCCTGCAACCCCATCACCATCTACTTTTCGCGGAATTCGGAGTTTATTCCTCGTCCGCCCTGTTCTGGCGCAGCTGCTCAATGAGATCGATGACGGTTTCGAGTTCAGGAGTCACATCGTCTGAAGGACGAACGTTATCCTCTTCGTCGTCCATCTCATCATCCTCATCATCATCGGCAACGGTGTTGTTGAGGATATCCTCTTCGGTGGCCTCGTCGTCAGCATCAGACTTGGAATCGTCGCTGGAATCAGCTGCATCAACAACGGAATCAGATACGTTCTGTGCAACGGACTCATCACCGGCAGACTGGGATTGCGAGGTCCCGTCGCCTGCCGCCTCCTCAGCGGGCTCAGTATCGACGGCGTTCCCGTCAACAGTCTTCTGTGCTTCGATATCATCACCGGCAGGCTCGCCTGTCTTGTCGGTTTCGCCTTCGGCCTCGTCCTGGGCAGCCGGCTCCTGCTTGCGCGGACGGTTGGCCACCACGTCGATATGCAGATCGTCGAAAGCAGGCTTGGACTGCACCCACAGCTGGCTTGGCTCGGGAGGTTCGATTTCGGAATGCTCGCCGCAGCCGTGGTCCAAGGAAACCACGCGGCCGTCATCCGGACTCCACTTGTTGGCGCACACGCCGAACATACGGTCGAGCTCGCCCGCGAGCGGCACGAAGAAACCACAGGTGGAGCACAGGTTGCCTTCGGCGGTTTTGGTGCTCAACGCTTTGGGGCCTCGCGGACCTTCATACCAGCGCTTGGCAGCCTGCGCGCGGCCCAGCGAGGTCAGCACGTGACGGCGGGTCAGTCGGAAGGTCTCGACGGCGTCGTTGACATCCTGCAGCGAGGATTCCTCGACTTCGCCTTCCTCGATGCGCTCGTCATCCGGATCGGTACCGATCGAATCGGTGGGAGCCAGATCCGTGGGCTCAAGGCGATCCTTCCAAGGAATCCACTTGGGCGGCATCAACGCGTCCTCAGTGGGGATCAAGGAGGATTCGTTGACGGTCCAAGAGTCGATCTCCTCGTCGTGATACAGCGTCACCGACCATTGCCATCCTTCGTAGCCACGGATATTCACGGCGAAGCGGAAGTCAGTGACGTGATCCTCAAGATCATATGAGGTAACGAAATCCCCCACCTGATCGCTCTCGCCGGCCACTTCGAGCAGCACGGCGCGCGCGATGGCGTGAGGGTCCGGTGTCACGATGGTTTCGGTGGTATCAGTCATAGATCAGATCAGTCCTGTACATCGAATTGATCCGCCACCGCACGCAGCAACGTGGCCAGCTTTTTGCTGTCGGCAGCAGATGGGTAACGGTGACGGCGCAACGTATTGCCGGCCGCATCAAGCATCTTGATGAGGTCCTCGCAGATGGCGGCCATGTCATCCGCCTTCGGGCGGGTGGCCTTGACCAAGCTGGGAGCGGAGGCGATCAGGCGAACATCCATGGCCTGCGGCCCACGACGGCCGTCCACCACGGAATACTCCACCTTGGCCCCCTTGCGCAACGTGGTGACGCCAGTGGGTAGGGCCTGAGCCGGCAGGAACACGTCCTTGCCTTCCTCACTGGTGATGAAGCCATAACCCTTGGCTGCGTCAAACCAACGAACTCGACCGGTGGGCATTGCGAACCTTCCTTAATCCTCAATGGAAATAGTAAACCGAAGGTACAGTTTACCTCACAGGGCTTGACCTCACGCTTTGGGCTGAGTCGCCTGAGTCTTACGCTCAGAGCTGAACCAAGAAGTCTTCTGTTTGGCGTCCTTGGTTTTGCCGGTGGACTGCTTGGGCTCAGGAGCGGCGATCTGCTCAATCGGCAGCACCACGGTGAAGGTCAGGCCTCCCCCATCGGTGCCGGTGGCGCAGATAAAGCCGTGATGTGCTTTGACCACGGATTGCGCGATGGCCATGCCCAAACCAGTACCGCCCTTTTCGCGGGCACGGGATGGGTCCGCGGTGTAGAAGCGTTCGAAAATCTTCGAGCGCGATTCAGGCGGCACGCCGGGGCCATGGTCCACGAAACGCAATACGGCATATCGATAGCCGGTCTGCATCGAGGCACCTACTTCGGCAGCGTCGATGAACCGCCGCATTGACGCGTCGCTGGCGGGCATGCGGGCGAGCTGTCTTGGATCGATGGCGGCCGGCATCACACCGAGCGCGGCTTCAGCGGGCGAATCGGCAGGCGTGTAGCGGTGGATGTTGCCCACGATGTTGGTCACCACCTGGCGCAGTCGAGAGGCATCACCGGGCAGTACGACCTCAGGCCAATCGCCTTCGGCAAGGCTGAATTCGGCGGGATGGTTCAAATCGCGCGCCGGTTCGAGGGAAATCTGCATGCGGCGAACGGCACGGTCCGGGTCGAGCGCATGCAAATCGTCGACGGCGTCGGTGACCAGCGACGAGAGTTTCACCGTGCCGGTCATATCGATGCCGCGCCCCTCATCGAGACGGGCCAAAGACAGCAGATCCTCAACAAGAACAGTCATGCGCTGGCTGGACCGTTCGATATGTTCGATGGACTCGTCCGCACGCTCCAAGGCACCAGGCATATCGCGCTGCATCTTATACAGCTCCGCATAGCCATGGATGGCGGCCAACGGGGTGCGCAGCTCATGGCTGGCGTCGGAGACGAACCGTTTCATCTTGTCGGTGGTCTCCTCCTGCTCATGGAAACTGGATTCTATTCGGGTGAGCATGGAATTCAGCGAGGCGGCCAGAGAGCCGACCTCGGTGTTTTCCGGCGCGGAAGGAATACGTTGGCTCAGGTCGCCGGCTGCAATTTTCGCGGCGGTCTTCTCGATGCGCTTCAGCGGCGTCATCGTGTGCTGGATGATCAGCGTGGACAGGGAGCCGCCGAGCAGCACCACGGCGATGCCGACCACAATGCAGTATCGGGTGAGTGTGTTGACGGTGTCGATTTGGTCGGCCAGCGACAAGCCGATGTACACCACGGCACGGTCCTTGCCGTTTTGTTGGAAGGTCACCGGCAGAATACGCCATGGTGCCCTCGCCGTGACGATGGCGGCATGGTTGGCATTGGCAGTGGGGTTGGCCAGTACCTTGGTGATGGTGTCAGAGGAATTGGAGTTTCCGTTGGCCGGATCGTTCTGGCTGTCCGCACTGTCGGACTGCACCGTAATGATCTGCTTGGCCACCGCCTGCGTAGTGAATGCCTGACCGAGCGTGATGCCATTGGTATCGCCATAGGTAGGCAGAATCGGCACCGATACGATACCGTCCTGCATCTGCGGCATCAGCGGGGTCACGACCAGAGGATTGCCTTCTTTGTCTTTGGTTCCGTCGGTGTATTGAATCTGCAGAAAGTACGAGTTCGGCCCCGATGAGTCATTTTTTGACAGCAGATCGATATTGTTGACCACCAGTTGGCTTTGCGAGCTTAACTGGGTGTCGGTTTTCTGCAGCATGTAGTTGTTCACCAACGCGCGGATGGAGAAGGAAATCACCGACACGCCGATGAGCAGCACGGCGATGGTGCAGGCCACCAGCTTGCTGCTCAACGAGATACGGTCGATATGCCGCATCAGCATGTTTTTCTTACGCTCGCGCTGCTCTTGGAAATGGGCGGCGAACGGCGACATTGCAGGCATGGGATTCGTGTTCGGGGCGGCGTTCGGCGTGCTGCTCGGCGGTACGCCGCCTGACTGCTTATCGGGGATACTCATGAGATTGCGATACGTTATGGATGGAGGCGATTAGTTCTTCGGTTCGCGAATCATGTATCCGATGCCGCGCTTGGTTTCGATCAGCGGAGTCACCTTGCGCTTGCCGCCTTCGCCGTCGTCGACCTCGATGCCGTCGACTTTCTTGCGCAGGTAGGAGATGTACGATTCGACGATGGCTGCGTCGCCGCCCCAGTCGTATTGCCAGACATGGTCGAGAATCTGTGCCTTGGACAGTACTCGGCCCTCGTTGTCCATCAGGTAGCGCAGCAGCTTGTATTCGGTAGGGCTCAGGTCAACCGGCTGCCCTGCACGGGTCACGTCGTGGGAGTCCTCGTTGATTTCCAAGTCGGCGACGCGAATAATCGGATCGTCTTCCACCTGTTCGCGGGTACGGCGCAGAATGGCGCGGATGCGAGCCACGACTTCCTCGAGGCTGAACGGCTTGGTGACGTAATCGTCACCGCCGACGGTCAGGCCCATGATCTTGTCTTGGGTGTCGTCACGAGCGGTGAGAAACAGCACAGGGGCGTTAATGCCTTCCTGGCGGATGCGACGGGTGACGGTGAATCCATCGATGTCAGGCAGCATGACGTCCAACACGATGAGGTCAGGCTGCACTTTTTCGATAACCTCAATGGCTTCGGAACCGGAAGCGGCGGTGTTTACCTCGAATCCGGCGAAGTGCAGGGAAGCGACCAGCAGTTCTCGGATGGACGGCTCGTCGTCGACAACAACAATCGATGCTTCAATAGGCTTACTCATGCTTCCTAGAGTGTCGCGCTCTTCTGGGCGTTTCCTGAATGTCATCTTGGAGTTCGGCCTTGGAATCCTTCTTGATCTCCTTGCGCCGATGAATCACCACCATGACCACGATGATGATGACCAGCGCCACCAATACCACACCCATGATGATTATGCCTACGATCACCGTGGACGATGAGGTGGAGGCTTTTTTGGATTTCACGATTTGATCCATCATTGCCGTTGCCGCGCCAGACCAGCTCGGCGGGTTCTCCAGTAACGGCTGCTGTGCGGCTTCGGATAGCTTATCGACGGTTTTGTTATCGAGAAGCCACTTATCGGAGTTCTTGGACACGACGACCACCAGGTTGCCGTCATTCGAGGCCACGGCAAGCATCACTGTGTTCGGCTTGGGATTCATGGACTCCATCACGGTTGCCGCCCAGTCTCCCGGTTTCTGTTGACTATTGAAACTGGAAAGATACAGCAGATGCACGTGTACACCGGTTTCCTTCTCGGTTTTGGCGATGGCATCCGTGACTTCGGCCGCATGGGAGCCCAGGAGATTTTCCGTATCCGTGATGTTCTCGGTGATGGTCACGCCGCTGTCGGTGCTGCTGCTGGAGCTGTCAGAGCTGTCGCTCGAGTTATCCCCATAGGCATTTGCAGTTATCCACATTGCGTTCATCGCTACTGCAGCAAGGGCGCAAATGGCGCAAACAAGCCATTTTCGGACCATATTCCCGAAGGCCGAATAGGACGGCTCCGAAGCTAGGACCACAATAGTTGTTTTTCCGTCTTCCCGATTCGTTGTTGACATATCCTCCCCCTTAACGGCCGGTATTGGCAATCGGCCGCCATACATACCATTAACCCTCTAGAAAAGGAGCAACGATGCCCCAATATCAGGTAGATTCCGAGCGAATCCAATCATCCTCGGCCGCAGTGGCCACTTCGATCTCGCAAATCAGGCAGGCCGTGGGCGGCATGTACACCAATCTCAATGCCTTGCAGGACGCATGGCGAGGTTCGGCGGCCACCCAGTTCACCGCGGTAGCCGAACAGTGGCGTGCGGCCCAACAGCAGATGGAGGCCTCACTCGAGTCCATCCAACGCTCGCTGACGCAAGCCTCCACCGTGTACGCTGACGCCGAAATCCAAGCTTCGCGCCTGTTTGCCAGCTAGTTTCTTGGCTCCCCTCAAAGAGGGGAGCCAGAATACAAAAAAGGGACTCCCGAAGGAGTCCCCTTTCAGCTCAATCAGCTAGCGATCGTTTGCGGATCAGTAGCCCATGTCGGCACCGGCGGCCGGGGCAGCAGACTTCGGCTCCGGCTTGTTGGCAACGACGGCCTCGGTGGTCAGGAACAGACCAGCGATGGAGGCGGCGTTCTGCAGAGCGGAGCGGGTCACCTTGACCGGGTCGGTCACACCGGCGGCCAGCAGGTCTTCGTAGGTGTCGGTGGCGGCGTTGAAGCCTTCGCCATCAGGCAGGGAGCGGACGGTGTTGATGACCACGTCACCGGACACGCCGGCGTTCTCGGCGATCTGCTTGATCGGGGCCTCGATGGCGCGGAACACGATGGCGGCACCGGTAGCCTCTTCGCCGGTCAGGGAGGTGACGGCCTCGGTCTTCTCGGCCTTGGCAGCAGCCTGAACGAGGGCCACGCCACCGCCAGGCAGCAGGCCTTCCTCGATGGCGGCCTTGGCGTTACGCACGGCATCTTCGATGCGGTGCTTGCGCTCCTTGGCCTCGACCTCGGTGGCAGCGCCGACCTTGATGACAGCTACGCCGCCAGCCAGCTTGGCCAGACGCTCCTGCAGCTTCTCACGGTCGTAATCGGAGTCGGTGTTCTCGATCTCAGCGCGGATCTGGGCCACGCGAGCGTCGATGTCTTCCTTGGAGCCAGCGCCCTGAACGATGGTGGTCTCGTCCTTGGAGACGATGACCTTCTTGGCGTGGCCGAGCACGGAGGTGTCGACGGACTCGAGCTTCAGGCCCAGTTCGTCGGAGACAACCTGAGCACCGGTCAGGATGGCCATATCCTGCAGCATGGCCTTGCGACGGTCGCCAAAGCCCGGGGCCTTGACGGCGCAGGACTTGAAGGTGCCACGGATGTTGTTCAGGATCAAGGTCGGCAGTGCTTCGCCGTCGACGTCCTCAGCGATGATCAGCAGCGGCTTGCCGGTCTTCATGACCAGCTCGGCCACGTGCACGATGTCCTGCTGGGATGAGACCTTGCCGGAGGTCAGCAGAATGTACGGATCTTCGAGCACTGCGGTCTGGTCGTCAGCGTTGGTGACGAAGTACGGGGCGATGTAGCCCTTGTCAAAACGCATGCCCTCGGTGAAGTCGAGGTCCAGGCCGAAGCGGTTGTTGTCTTCAACGGTCACAACGCCGTCCTGGCCGACCTTGTCCAGAGCCTCAGCGATCTTCTCGCCGACCTCAGGGTCAGCGGCGGAGATGGTGGCGGTAGCAGCGATCTGGTCCTTGGTCTCGACGTCCTTGGCGGCAGCGACGAGTTCCTTGACGATGACCTCGGTGGCCTTCTCGATGCCGCGACGCAGGGCGATCGGGTTGGAGCCGGCGACCACATTCTTCAGACCCTCGTGAACCAGGGACTGAGCAAGCACGGTTGCAGTGGTGGTGCCGTCACCGGCGACGTCGTCGGTCTTCTTGGCGACTTCCTTGACCAGCTCGGCGCCGATGCGCTCGTACGGGTCTTCAAGGTCGATTTCCTTGGCGATGGACACGCCATCGTTGGTGATGGTCGGAGCGCCGTAGGTCTTGTCGAGCACGACGTTGCGGCCCTTCGGGCCCAGAGTGACCTTGACGGTGTTGGCGAGCTTGTCAAGGCCCTCCAGCATGCCCTGACGGGCTTCCTCATCATAAGAGATGATCTTTGCCATGGTTGCGTATTCCTCCAAATGGCTAGGTATACCGGTTATCACTCGCAAGCGTCGAGTCGTGACGACCAGCCGTCAGCTGCCGATTATCACTCTCGACCTCCGAGTGCTAACCCAGACATTAGCACTCGCGCCCGCCGAGTGCCAACACCATCGGCGGCGATTGCGCTTTGGGCATGAAAAAGCCCCAACCGTCGAAACGGTCAGGGCCTTCAATGCACATCCTTGCGTGCGTGTTGCTCACTCGGAGCGGGCTTCACCCGAAGACAGCTTGACAACATCCTTTGCCTGCGTGCCTTTGCCGGACGAAGCGGGCGTATACTCCACGCGATCGCCTTCGTACAGCATTTTGAACTTATTGGTGCTGCCGTCGTCCTTGATTTCCGCGTAGTGCACGAAAACGTCCTCGCCGCCGTCGTCCGGCTGGATAAACCCGAACCCCTTCTTGGCAAGGAAGAACTTCACGGTACCTTGTGCCATATCTGGTCTTTCCTTTGTTCCCTTGGGCGTCGCGACACAAAACCTATAGGGAACGTAGAAAGAACCGCATCGCGCTCCCCCTACCTCGCGACTAGATGACGATTGTACAGTGACGAGGGAACAATCTCAACCGCAGTGGCACATTTTCGGTACGAATTATTCCATAGGCGTGAGAACGCTCACAGTTTTCGATGTATTTCTCGCCGATATCAGGGGCGCATCAACAACGCTAGTTGAGCAACACCACCGTAATGGGAACGGCGAGTCCTTGCACCTGCTCCACAGCCGAAATGCCAAGCGTGGTCGCCACATCCTCAGCGGTGGCCTTATCGGTCTCATTCTGATACCACACCACGGAAGAAGCCGGCAATGTGCCGCTCGGATTGGTCGCCTCGACACTGGTGTAACCGGCGGTCTGCAGCACATCGGCCTGCTGACCCGCATATCCTTGGATTCCTGTGGCGTTGACCACACGCACCTGCGTGGCCTTATTCACAGTCGCGATGGCTTCGGACTGCTGAGACTGCTGATCGGAGTTTTGATTCTCATTCGAGGATGTCGTGTCACTGTCGGTATCGGACTTTGCCGAATCCGAAGTCGAGTCCTTGGACGAATCGGTCGAAGTGGACGAGGAATCATCCTTGGTGCTGTTCTTGGTCTCAGCCTTGCTGGACGAATCGGACTTGGACGTGGTCGCCGTCTGGGACGATCCTCCCACTACATTCTTGTATTCTCCGGAAATCCATGCCCAGGCCCCGACACCGCACAGCGCGGCCACCAGAATAACGACGATGAACGGGCAGAGGCGGGCCATTACCGAACGAGCGCCACGGTGAACTCCCACCGGTCCCTTCGGAGGATTGTCGAAGGAATCCGGTTCATAGGATTCGTAGGTCATCGTGTCGCGTGCCATAATCGCCCTTTCTTCCTATCAAAACTACCCATGAGTGTAATCGGCAAACAACTCATCAGTCCACCACACCACGCCCCATGCACCGGATATGCACGTTTGACTACAGTGGTGAGTCATGATCAAACCATTGAGCGAACTGGTAGAGCCAGGGTGGGCCCATGCCTTGGCCGACGTGGAGCCCACCATCCACCATATGGGCGATTTTCTTCGTGCGGAAAACGCCGCCGGGCGCCCGTGGCTGCCGGCAAGCCACAATATTCTGCGCGCGTTCACCATCCCGTTCGATTCCATCAAGGTGCTGATTGTCGGCCAGGACCCCTACCCGACCCCGGGTCACCCGGTGGGTTTGAGCTTCTGCGTGGCGCCAAATGTTCACCCGCTGCCGAAAAGCCTGATCAATATTTATAAGGAATTGGTTGACGACCTTGGGGTGCCCATGCCCACCAACGGCGATCTGACACCGTGGACGGAACGTGGGGTGATGTTGCTCAACAGATGTCTGACTGTCGGCGTCGGGCGGCCGAATTCGCATCAGGGCAAAGGCTGGGAGGAAGTCACCGAGGCCGCGATTCGTGCGTTGAACGCGCGCACGGACGCCGACGGCAAGCCCCAGCCGCTGGTGGCGATTCTCTGGGGGCGTAATGCGCAAAGCCTCGAGCCATTGCTGACCAATGCCTTCATTATCAAATCGCCTCATCCGAGTCCGCTGTCCGCTTCCCGCGGATTCTTCGGCTCCAAACCATTCTCCAGAGCCAATCAAGCCCTAGTCACCATGGGTGCCGACCCGGTGGATTGGACTCTTTAGGCAGGCCAACAGTCATTGTGAGTAGTTACAGTGGGGGGCATGACTTTGTTCCCCACGCAACCGAACATACCTTCGCCGACCACCGCCGCACGACCGGTCGCCGTTCCCGCGCCCGGCGTGTCGGCTCCGCTGGGTGCCGATGACGCCAAACGCGCACGTATCCTGGCCGACGCCATTCGGGCGAGGTTCGCCCAGACACTGGTGGGTCAGGATAATCTACGCGAATCGCTTATCGTGACCTTGGTGGCCGGCGGGCATATTCTTATCGAATCCGTGCCGGGCTTGGCCAAGACCACGGCCGCCCAGACGCTCGCCACCTGCGTATCCGGCTCGTTCAAGCGCGTGCAGTGCACTCCTGATCTCATGCCATCTGATCTGGTGGGCACGCAGGTCTTCGATTTTGCGTCGCAGAAGTTCACCACGCAGATCGGTCCGATTCACGCCAATTTCGTACTGCTGGACGAGATCAACCGTTCGAATGCCAAAACCCAGTCCGCCATGCTTGAGGCCATGGCCGAGGGTGCCACGACCATCGGCGGGCAGCGTATCGCCTTGCCCAAGCCGTTCATGGTGATCGCCACCGAGAATCCGATCGAGGAGGAGGGCACGTTCAACCTGCCCGAAGCCCAGATGGATCGTTTCATGATGAAGGCCGTCATGACCTATCCTTCGCCCGACGAAGAGGCTCGGATGCTGGCCATGCTCACCCGCCGCGGCTCCGATATGATCGGTCCCGACACCA
>OGZR01000598.1_pt1 | contig 14530 bp, 9 predicted proteins | sample 1576851 | NCBI WGS metagenome assembly OGZR01 (sample SAMEA3541492, study PRJEB24748) | human gut metagenome | biome: human gut; feature: human-associated habitat; material: faeces | place: China | collected 2012
TTTGAAATCTACTTTTTAAATGTATTTTATAAAACCCGAACTATACAGAGTATGGTTCGTATAATGGTTATAATTTTAATTTTTGGAATAATACAGAGGTGTATAGTTACGTATAAGTGATTATACACCTCTGCATTTTAATTTTATATATTGTTTATGGTTTATGAGAAAGGGATATAGCTGAAATTAGATAGGAGAAGGAATTGAAGTTAGGAGCAAGAATAAGAAAAATCCGTATGTTTCGTAACATAACTCAAAAAGAACTGGGGCGCAGATTAGGGTATGGGGAAAGTAGTGCAGATGTGAGAATCGCCCAATATGAAAGTGGACAGCGTACACCGAAGCAGGAAACGCTTATCCAGATAGCAGAAATATTGGAAGTTGATGTCCGGAATTTTTTAAGTCCTGGAATTGCGACAATGGACGAATTAATGGAAACTTTATTCTGGATGGATGAAGAAAATAGAGGGCTTTTTCATCTGTTCCTGCTAAATGATTCAGAAAGTGAAATGGCTGGAATCACAATAAGGGATAAAAAAACAATGTCTTATCTGCAGGAATGGATGGGGAAAAAGCAGAAACTGGGCGATGGAAGAATCACAGAAGAGGAATATCTGGAATGGAAACTGCATTGGCCAGAGGATAAGAGAAAAACAGAATATAAAACCGTATGAAGTAAAAAGGAATTGCTTTGCGGAGAGTTACCTGTTAGAATATTACTGGAGTAACCGTGTACAGGGTTGGTAAAAACCTCCTGGATTTTCAGATTCCGTTAAGGGATACAGAAGAAGGGAGGTGGAGCGAATGGATACATACGAAGTCTTGAGCTTATTGTTCTTAGGCGGTACGTTTCTGATTGCTTTGCTTGCCTATTTGGATAATAGGGACAACAAGCGAAAAAAATAGCCTACCCTGTCTGCCAACAGGATAGGCAGCTCTCTTTGAGAGCAAAATAAATTAAAACCTAATCCAGGAGCATCCACCTTGTGGGCGGTTACTCTTTTCAATTAGAATATAGCATTTTCTCTCCGAAAAGTAAAGTACATTTTATGCAGCCAATTCTAAAAAGAGTAGGCTGTTTTTTTATTGACAGGAGGGAAGTTAAATGTCTAAACTACAGGACATCCGAAACTTGGTACAGGAACATGCCGTATCAGTAAGCAGTTCGCCAGGGAATTGGATGGATTATATGGATACAGCATCAAGATTATATCGGTATTCTTTTTCTGATCAGCTTCTGATCCATGCACAGCGTCCAGACGCAACAGCCTGTGCATCACTGGAACTATGGAATGAAAAGATGTTACGCTGGGTAAATCGTGGTGCAAGAGGAATTGCCCTGTTTGATGAAACCTGGCAGAATACCAAGCTTCGTTATGTGTTTGACATTTCGGATACCCACATGGTAGCCGGAGGCAGAAGCCCGTATTTATGGCAGATGCAGGAACACCAGAGAGAAGAGATCCTCACCCATCTGGCAGAAGTCTATGCTCTGGAAGAAAAGGATGCGGCAACTTTGCAGGACGCATTGATGGCGGTCGTAAGGGAAATGGTCAATGACAATCTGGAGGAATACCTGGATGGATTGGAATATGCTGTAGAAGGTACTTATCTGGAAGATCTGGATGAGGTGACGATCCGCAGTGATTTCCGTCAGCTGGCAACAGACAGTGTTTACTATCTGCTTTCCAGGCGATGCGGGCTTGACCCGATGGAACTTCTGGAAGAAGAGGACTTCATGCATATTACAGATTATAACCATCTGTCAGTTCTCACCTTCCTTGGAAATGCGGCAAGCCAGCTCAGTGAGAGTATTCTGATTGATATTGGAAAGACCGTACATAAAATTTCTCTGGAAGAAGCGAGAAAAGAGGTTGAAAATTCCAATGAAAGGAATTATAATAACTTTACCACATTAATGTATGAAACTAAGAGTTGGGATGCAGAAACGAAAAAAGAAGAAAATATTGAAAATGAAGGAGGAACCGATTATGGAACTGACATATCATCGCAAGGGAGATTACCTGTTTCCGAATCTGACCGTCGAAGAGGAAGAAGTGACGATCGGGAAATACGGGATGCTGCGGAGGACATTTCTGAAAGAACACAAGAACAGCCTTTATCAGAGCCTGTTCCTGACCGGAAAGCTGAACAGCCATCTGGAACAGATCGAGAAAGCAGCACAGGAGAGAATGGACAACCAGATGGAGAAATTGCTGGAGAAGAATCCGGCACCGGACAAGGAAGCAGATCCGATGGCATGGACAGCACACATGAACGCACTGATGGCAACAGCGGAAGAGAGCATCTTAACGGAATTGGTATACAGTTAGTCGAAGAGACAAGAGAAGATGGATTAAGCAAAGCAGAGGAAGAAATCGCCTCTGCTTTATCTTTGTCCGAATATCCCACCGCAAATGAACAAAGACGGCAGATTGAGGAAAGGGCAGCTGCCCTTTATGCCGGAGAAGTTCCGATTCCAGAGCAAGTTGTTGATGAGATCTTACGGACAGGAGGAAACCGGAAAGCCAGCCAGCTCCGGATCATCTATAATTTCATGAGTGAACAGACACCGGAGGAATATACGGAGTTTGTGAAGCGTGAATACCGTAAAGGTGGAAAAGGTTTTCAGATTGATGGAAATGAATATTCAGTCTGGTTTGATGAAACCGGGATGCAGATCGCAGTAGGGCATACGGTTACAGACCATATCTTAGATAAGGCATTTTTATCATGGGAAGATGTCAGCGGACGTATCCATCAGCTTTTAGACCAGGGTGAATATGCACCGCAGTCTGTATTGGATGCGGCAAGAAGTAATGCAGTAAAAGAACACGCCCAGGCTCTTGCCTATATGAAAGGGGATATGGCAGAAGGAGTAGCGGAGATTGTTTTTGACGAAGAGGACTTACCACATCTTCGCAGTATCTATCCGAAGATCACAGATTATCTGGAAGAAAAGCTGGAAGATTCCCAGTGGCTTTCGGAACTGAATGAAAGACTGGATGCACTGGCAGAAGCCTATGAAGAAAATCATTCCATTATGCGTTTCCATCATTATAATCCTGTAAATATCTCAAAGCAGTTTCAGAAGTTTGCGGATGAGGTCATCCCTTATCAGGCAAGGGACGGGTTTGCCTGGAAAGAACATCAGATGTTCATGACACAGGATTAGATTGATGCTTTTCTTGCAGGAGGCGGAGCGTATTCGCAGGGCAGGATCAGGACGTATTCTTTTTATCTGCTGCATGAGGATGAAAGAGCAAGGACAGGTTTTATCAAGGAACAGTATGGGATCGGTGGAAGCAGTCATGCACTGTTCGGTGCCGATGATTCACATGCAAACTATGATGGAAAAGGATTATTTCTTGCAAGAGGTGCTTATGGGAATCCATATACGTCAATTTTATTATCCTGGAATAAAGTTGCAAACAGAGTAGCTTATCTGATAAAGAATGACCAGTTCCTGCAGGCAGAAGATTATGCTCGTATGCCGGAATATGAACGGGAACAGATGGCAAATAAGGTACTACGCTTTTATGATCGTCTTCCGGAAGAGATAGACAGACCATTTACGGATGATTTCTTCTGGGAAAAACCAGGAAAAGAAATGGTAGCAGTTTTAGAGAATCCAGAGCAGACAGAAGAACTGTTACAGAAGATGGATGCAGCGTTGGCAGCTCTTCCATTAGATTTTGAAGCGTATGGGACAAACTATCAGCAGAAAACAGAACTTCTTTCGGAACTCCACCAGTATGCAGAAGGAACCTATACGATATTTCCGACACCGGAAGTAGAACCGTCTTTTGTGGAACCATCCGGACACCAGATGACCATGTTTGATTTCTTGGATACGAAGGCAGTGACAGAACCGACCGTAGTAGATATGTCAGATGTGGAGAAAATAGAAGAGGAAGAGGTTACTGCCAAAGAAGATATTCCGGAAAGTCAGGAACAGGAAAAAGCTGTGTTAGAACCACACAACTTCCGTATCCAGGATAATGACCTTGGTGCAGGCGGTCCGAAGGCAAAGTATAAGGCAAATATGGAAGCCATCCATTTGTTACAGACGTTGGAGAAAGAAGAACGTTTGGCAACACCCGAAGAGCAGGAAATCTTATCCCGTTATGTTGGCTGGGGTGGCATCCCGCAGGCATTTGAGGAGAGTAACAGCAGCTGGGCAGATGAGTATCTGGAATTAAAGAATACCTTATCACCAGAAGAATACAGAGCAGCAAGGGCATCGACCTTAAATGCTTTTTATACGTCCCCGATAGTAATCCGAAGTATGTATGAAGCACTGGAAAATATGGGACTGAAACAGGGAAATATCTTGGAGCCGTCCTGTGGTGTCGGTAACTTTATGGGACTGATTCCGGAGAGTATGAGCAAAACTAATATGTATGGTGTGGAACTTGACCCGGTTTCGGGCAGGATCGCAAAACAGCTTTACCAGAAAAACAAGATTGCCGTGCAGGGATTTGAGGAAACCAGTTATCCGGACAGCTTTTTTGACTGTGTGATAGGCAATGTTCCGTTTGGAGCGTATCAGGTCAGTGACCGCAGATATGACCGGCATCATTTTATGATCCATGATTATTTTATTGCAAAATCCCTTGATCTGGTGCGTCCCGGTGGCGTAGTGGCTGTGGTAACTTCCAGTGGAACGATGGATAAGCAGAATCCGGCAGTGAGACAGTATATCGCAAATCGGGCAGAACTGCTTGGAGCCATCCGATTACCGAATAATGCGTTCCAGAGAAATGCCAATACCAGTGTTGTTTCTGATATTTTGTTTTTCCAGAAAAGGGACAGGGCATCCATTGAGGAACCGGAATGGTTAAATTTAAAGGAAATACCGGAAGGCTATTCGGTCAATGCTTATTTTGCAGAGCATCCGGAAATGGTGCTTGGTGATTTTACTACAGAAAGTACCCAGTACGGAAAGCAGGAAGTGACCGTAAAACCAAAAGAAGGCATTACCTTAGAAGAACAGTTAAAAGAAGCTATCAGGAATATCCATGGCACGATTACGGAACTGGAACTTTCGGATACAGAGCTGGAGGAGGATGTTGTCTCTATCCCGGCAGACCCGGATGTAAAGAATTTCAGTTTTACCGTAGTGAATGAGGAAGTCTATTACCGGGAAAATTCTGTGATGAACCGCATGGAGCTTCCGGCAATGACAGCGGAACGTGTCAAAGGGATGGTGAAGATCCGTGATGTTACGAATGAACTGATCCAGTGTCAGATGGAAGAGGGAAGCGATGAACAGATCATAAAGCTGCAGGGAAAACTCAATGAAGAATACGATACCTTTACAGCAAAATATGGTCTTATCAGCAGCAATGCCAATAAGAGGGCATTTAGTCAGGACAGTAGTTATTGTCTTTTGACTTCTCTGGAATTTCTGGATGATAAGGGAGAACTGAAACGGAAAGCGGATATTTTTACCAAAAGGACAATCCGTAGGGCAGAAACGGTAACTTCCGTGGATACTGCCAGTGAAGCACTTGCGGTTTCTATTGGTGAGAGGGCAGGCGTTGACCTTTCCTATATGGCACAGCTTTCCGGGAAAACAGAAGAGGAGCTTACTGAAGAACTGGCAGGGGTGATCTTTAAGAATCCAATCGGTGAAAAATGGGAGCCGTCGGACGAATATCTTTCTGGAAATGTGAGGGAGAAACTTCAGATTGCCAAACAGTTTGCAGAAGATCACTCGGAATATCAGGTGAACGTGCAGTATTTGGAGCAGGTACAGCCAAAAGATCTGGATGCATCAGAGATTGAGGCGAGACTTGGGGCAACCTGGATCTCTGAGGATTACATTACACGGTTCATGGCAGAAACATTCCATACACCAAGATATTATGTAGGGAGCAAGGTCAAAGTCCAGTATGCCGAAGTGACCGGACAATGGAATGTTATGGGAAAGAATGTGGACAGTTACGGAAATGCTCTTGTTACTTCCACATATGGAACGCAGAGAGCCAATGCCTACCGTCTTTTGGAAGATGCCTTAAACCTTAGGGATACCAAGATTTATGACACGGTACAGGATGCCGAGGGGGAACACCGGGAATTAAACCGGAAGGAAACAATGCTGGCACAGCAGAAGCAGGAACAGGATTTAAACCAGTTACTGAAGGTACGTCGCGATAAACTGGCAGATCTTCAGGCTAATGGAAAAGACCCATTTCAGATCACAAAGTTTAACCAGACTCATCACTCACTCGAAGTGAAGAACCTTTACGAAGCACATGAGGCAGAACTTCTCAAAGACCGTCAGGAAGTAGATGTAACCGGTCTTGATGAAGAACAGGCAAAGGAAGCTGTTAAGAAAGATTATGAAGAGAGAAGAGAAATCATGGACGCAAGCCCAATCCACGTAGCGATCGCAGGCCGTATGATGTTCAAGAGAGTTATGGGTAAGGCTTCTTTCTGCAATATCCAGGATTTACAGGGAAATATTCAGGTATATGTAGCAAGAGATGCGATCGGAGCAGATTCTTATGCAGATTTTAAGAAATCCGATATCGGTGATATCTTCGGACTGGAAGGTTTTGCATTCAGAACAAGAACAGGTGAGATTTCTATCCATGCAGAAAGCATGACTCTTCTTTCCAAGAGCTTACAGATTCTTCCTGAGAAATTCCATGGACTGACAGATACAGATATGCGTTATCGTCAGAGATATGTAGACCTTATCATGAATCAGGACAGCAAGAACGTATTTATCAAACGTTCCCAGATTCTGAAAGAAATCCGTAACTTCCTTGCAGATCGTGACTTCATGGAAGTGGAAACTCCGATGCTGGTTGCAAATGCAGGCGGTGCTGCAGCAAGACCGTTTGAAACTCATTATAATGCACTGAACGAAGATGTTAAGCTTCGTATTTCTCTTGAGCTTTATCTGAAGAGACTGATCGTTGGTGGTCTTGAGAGAGTTTATGAGATCGGACGTGTATTCCGTAATGAAGGTGTAGATACCCGTCATAATCCGGAGTTTACTCTGATGGAGCTTTATCAGGCATATACAGATTATGAAGGCATGATGGAACTGACTGAGTCTATGTTCCGTTATCTGGCAGAGAAGGTTTGTGGTTCTGCGAAGATTTCCTACAATGGTATCGAGATCGACCTCAGCAAACCTTTTGAACGTCTGACCATGAATGATGCGATCAAGAAATATGCAGGAATTGACTTTGATGAAGTTGCAGATGATGAAGCAGCTAAGAAGCTTGCAGATGAGCATCATATTGAATATGAAGAACGTCATAAGAAGGGTGATATCATCAACCTGTTCTTCGAGGAATATTGTGAAAAAGAACTGATCCAGCCAACATTTATCATGGATCATCCGATCGAGATTTCTCCGCTGACAAAGAAGAAACCTTCTGATCCGAATAAGGTAGAGCGTTTCGAGCTGTTCATTAATACATGGGAAATGTGTAACGCATATTCCGAGCTCAATGACCCGATTGACCAGAGAGAGCGTTTCAAAGCACAGGATGCTCTTGCTGACGCAGGAGATGAGGAAGCAAACCACACAGATGAAGACTTCCTGAATGCACTGGAGATCGGTATGCCGCCTACAGGTGGTATCGGATACGGAATCGACCGTCTGGTTATGCTGCTTACAGACAGCCAGGCAATCCGTGACGTACTGCTGTTCCCGACAATGAAGTCCCAGGGCGCTGCTAAGAACGAAGCAAACAACGTTGCGCAGGCTAAAACGGTTTCAGAAAAGCCAGTTGAGAAGATTGATTTTTCAAAGGTAGAAATCGAACCATTGTTCAAAGATGAGGTAGATTTTGAGACTTTCAGCAAGTCCGATTTCCGTGCAGTAAAGGTAAAAGAGTGTGTCGCAGTGCCGAAGTCAAAGAAACTTTTACAGTTTACTCTGGATGATGGAACAGGCGTAGAACGTACCATTTTAAGCGGTATTCACGCATTCTACGAACCAGAAGAACTGGTAGGTAAGACACTGATAGCTATCACAAATCTGCCACCTAGAGCAATGATGGGAATTGAATCTTGTGGAATGTTACTTAGTGCAATCCATGAAGAAGAGGGCGAAGAAAAACTTCATCTTCTGATGGTAGATGACCATATTCCGGCTGGTGCAAAATTATATTAATATCAGGACACTTCGCTTTTAGTGAAATACTAAAGGCGGAGTGTTATTTATGTTATAGGAAATTACTCTGTAATGTTCCTATAACATAAATAACACTCCGGGCAGGATCGCATTGCGATGGAGAGTAATGATACTGCTGCAGGTATGCCATATATGGCATATATAAGGCACAAAAAGGAATATGTCAATATCCCCCCGCAGGGCTTACTGATGTCAGAATTGTCTGATATCATAAAAGTCAGTTACCAATAAAGAAAAAGCGAGGGAACATGAAATGAAAAAGGGTTTATTGACAATGGCCGGAGTGCTTCTGACTGTATCACTGGTCAGTGCCGGAACAACAGTGCCTGTACTGGCAGAGGAAGAAACAACACTGGTATACGGAAGCGGAGATTATACCAGGATCAATCCTGCTATGGATGAACATGGAGAGATCAATATTCTGATCTTCAACGGTTTAACTGCACATGACGGAGATAATCAGGTAGTTCCGGGACTGGCAGAGAGCTGGGATTTTGATGATGAAACCAATACTTATACATTCCATATGGCAGAAGATGCCAAGTGGCAGGACGGCGAACCTGTGACAGCAGAGGATGTTAAATTTACTATTGAAGCGATCATGGATCCGGAAAATGGTTCTGAGAATGCACCCAACTACGAGGACGTAGAAGAGATCAATGTGATTGATGATCATACGGTTGCGTTCAAGCTTGAGGACAAAAACGTTGCATTCCTTGACTATATGACAATGGCAGTTCTTCCTAAGCATCTGCTTGAGGGAGAAGATATGCAGACCTCTGATTTCTTCCGTAATCCGGTAGGAACAGGTCCATACAAGATTGAATCCTGGGATGAGGGACAGGCGATCACACTGGTTAAGAATGAAGATTATTTCAAGGGTGAGCCTTCCATCGATAAAATTGTATTCAAGATCGTACCGGATGACAATGCGAAAGCACTTCAGTTAAAATCCGGAGAACTTGATCTGGCATTATTAACACCAAAGGATGCAGCTGCTTTTGCTGATGATGAGGCATATACATGCTACGATATGAAGACTTCTGACTATCGTGGAATCATGTTCAACTTTGGAAATGAATACTGGCAGAAAAACCGTGATCTGATCCCGGCAGTATGCTATGGGCTTGACCGTCAGGCGATCATCGACGCAGTTATCCTTGGACAGGGAATGCCGGCTTATGGACCTCTTCAGAGAAATATCTACAATTATGAAGATGTAGAGCATTATGATTACAATCCTGAAAAAGCAAAAGAAATTCTGGAAGCTGCAGGATGCGAGATGGGTGATGACGGATTCTATTATCGTGACGGCGAAAAAGTGGGATTTGTAATCAGCGTAAGTGCAGGAGATCAGGTACGTATTGATATGGCTCAGATCGCAGCACAGGAACTGAAAGAGATTGGCATGGATGTATCAGTAGAGATCCCTGCACAGACAGACTGGGCAGGACAGATGGCATTTCTCATCGGATGGGGAAGCCCATTTGACGCTGACGACCATACATACAAAGTATTCGGAACAGATAAGGGAGCAAACTACTCCAGCTACTCTAATGCAGACGTTGACAAGTATCTGACAGAAGCAAGACAGTCAGCTGATCCGGAAGTTCGTGCAGAAGCCTATGCTAATTTCCAGAAAGCTCTGGCAGAGGATCCGGCTTATGCAATGATCTGCTATATTGATGCCAACTATGTTGCTGACAGCAATATTAAGGGAATCGATCCTGATACAATTATGGGACATCATGGAGTTGGAATCTTCTGGAATGTAGCAGACTGGACTATTGAATAATAAAATGATATCAGGGTCAAAAGGCCAAAAAGCCATTCATGCTTGCACTATAAGACCTTTGACTCTAACATCATAAAAAAGATAAAGGTTGTGACGGGGGCACTAAAGGTGCCCCCCTTTTTACACGAGCGGAAAAAGGATTAAAAATGGAACATTTATTAGAGGTTAAAAATCTTTCAGTCAGCATTGACGGTCCTGCCGGAGAAGTCCAGGCAGTAAGAGATGTGTCTTTTTCATTAAAAAAGGGAGAGGTGCTGGCTATAGTTGGAGAATCCGGATGCGGGAAGAGTGTGCTTTGCAAAAGCATTATGAAGCTTTTGCCACCAAGCGCAAAAATAAAAGAGGGAAGCATCTGTGTGAACGGACAGGATATCACCTGTTACAGGGAAAAGGAGATGCAGAAACTGCGTGGAAGAGTTTTTTCTATGATCTTTCAGGATCCTATGACATCCCTGAATCCAACTATTAAAATTGGAAAACAGATTGGGGAAGCAGTGGTGATCCACAATAAGAACTACACGAAGGAACAGGTAAATAAGAAGGTTCTGGAACTTATGGAACTGGTAGGTATCTCCCATCCAAAGGAACGATATCATCAGTATCCCTGGCAGTTTTCCGGAGGAATGCGTCAGAGATGTGTCATGGCCATTGCTCTGGCAGCAGATCCGGATATTTTATTTGCAGATGAACCAACTACTGCACTGGATGTGACCATACAGGCACAGATTCTGGATCTTCTGCGGGAAATACAGATGAAGCTTGGAACAGCTGCCATACTGGTATCCCATGATCTGGGAGTGGTTGCACGTGTGGCAGACAGAGTGGCAGTCATGTATGCAGGCAAGATCGTAGAGATCGGTACAGCAGAGGAAGTGTATTATGATCCCAGACATCCATATACATGGGGGCTGATGAGATCACTGCCTGCATTTGCAAATGGAAAAGAAAGCCTGTACACCATCCCCGGCATGCCTCCTACTTTGATAGATCCGCCGAAAGGTGATGCTTTTGCATGTAGAAACGAATATGCCCTGAATATTGATTATGAAGAAATGCCGCCTATGTTTAAGATAACAGATACTCATTATGCGGCAACCTGGCTGCTGGATCCAAGAGCACCACAGATCAAATCACCTATGGGAGGAATCGTCCATGAGTAAAGAAATTTTGTTGGATGTCAGGCATCTGACTCAGCAGTTTCATCTGACAAAAAAGATCAAGGTAAAGGCTGTAGATGATGTCTCATTTCAGATCCATAAAGGTGAGATCTTTGGTCTGGTAGGGGAATCCGGTTCAGGAAAGTCCACAGTTGCCAGATGTCTGATGAATATATATCAGCCGGCTCAGGGAGAAATCTGGTATAAAGATGTAAATATCTGCGACAAAAAGGAATTCAAAAAGCATAAAAAAATGCTGCAGACCTGCCGCCAGATGATCTTTCAGGATTCCGCATCCAGCCTGAACCAGAAAATGAAGGTGTCAGATATTATTACGGAACCAATGAGGATCCAGCATATTACACCTCCGAGAGGAAGCTTTGTGAAGGAAGCTGCTTTTCAGATGGAATATGTAGGACTTGAGAACAGTTTCCTGGACCGCTATCCATCTGAATTATCAGGGGGACAGAGACAGCGAGTGGCCATAGCCAGATCTCTGTGTATGGAACCGGAATTTCTGGTGGCTGATGAACCTATAGCTTCTCTGGATGTGTCCATACAGGCACAGATTGTTAATCTGTTCCGTCATCTGCAGGAGGAGCATGGATTTACATTTCTGTTTATAGCTCATGACCTGGCTATGGTTGAGTATCTCTGTGACCGTGTGGGAGTTATGTATCATGGAAAACTGGTAGAACTGGCGCCATCAGAAGAATTGTATTCCAATCCGGTGCATCCTTATACAAAAACATTGCTGTCTGCAATTCCTGTTCCTGACCCGATCAGGGAGAGAAAAAGAGTTCTGCAGTACTATGATGGCGAAGGAATGGAAAACAGTGTGTGGACAGAAGTGTCACCCGGACATTTTGCAATGCTTCTGGCTGAAGGAAAGGGGTGCAGTATATAATGAGACAAAAAAAGTTAGTCTACTATGGTAAAAAATGCCTGATATTCCTGATCTCAGTATTTATATTGTCTGTAGCTGTATTTTATGTAGCCCGTCTTGCACCGGGAGATCCGCTGATTTCCTATTATGGGGACCGTACAGAGAAGATGAGTCCGGAAGAACGTGAATGGGCTATGGGAAAACTGGGATTGAACGAACCGATTTCTGGGCAGTATGTGAAGTGGGTAAAAAATGCCTTTCATGGAGAATTTGGAATTTCATTTAAATATAAACAGGATGTGGTAGAAGTGATCGGCGGCCGTATTGGCAATACACTTGTACTTGGAGGAATCGGATTTATCATTATGTTTGCCGGAGCCTTGCTCCTGGGAATCCTGTGTGCCTGGTACGAAAACCGGCTGGCAGACCGGATCCTGTGTAAGCTGGGAACCATATCCAGCTGTATTCCTGAGTTCTGGATGGCTCTGGTCCTGATCCTTGTTTTTTCCGTAAATCTTAAGATCCTGCCAAGCAGTGGAGCTTACAGTGCAGGAAATGCAGGAGATATCGGTGACAGAGTGCTGCATCTGATTATGCCTCTGACCATCGTGGTCATGGAGCATTTATGGTATTACGCTTACATGATCCGAAATAAGATCCTTGAAGAGGTTCGCGCAGATTATGTACTTCTGGCAAAGGCAAAAGGACTGAATAAGAAAAAGCTTATGTTCAGACATTGTGTCCGGAATGTAATGCCTGCTTATCTGAGTATTATGGCAATTGCAGTTCCTCATGTACTTGGAGGAACCTATGTGGTAGAAAGTGTATTTTCCTATCCCGGGATCGGAGCTCTGTCCTATGAGAGTGCCAGATACCATGATTACAATCTGCTGATGCTGCTTTGCATGATGTCAGGAATCCTGGTTATTTTCTGTAATATCGTCAGTCAGACTATTAATGAACAGATAGATCCTCGTATGAAGGATGAAGCAATAACCGAGAAATCGGAGGTAGTAGAAGGATGACCAATCATTTATTTGAACTGGCAGGAAACAGAAAGACAGAAATAGTAATTCCCAAATCAAAGAAAAAGTGGTATAAGGGAAAACCGGTTGTTTCAGCAGCAATCCTGATTCTTATCGTACTGGGCTGTCTGTGTGCGGAACTAATCATGACAAAGGATCCTACTTATATGGATCTGTTAAACTATAATAAAGCTCCTGACAGGGAGTTCCTTTTTGGAACAGATACTATGGGAAGGGATATTTTTTCCATGATCTGGTATGGAGGAAGAATCTCAATCCTGATTGGTGGATTGGCCACGGTTATTTCTACTTTTATTGCAGTGGTAGTCGGCGCTTTCAGTGGGGTGGCACCTGCGTGGCTGGATGAACTGATCATGAGATTTACAGAGATATTCTTAAGTATACCAACTCTGCTTCTGATCATTTTGCTGCAGGCTATTATGGGAAATGCCAATATCCTGAGTCTGTCCTTTGTAATCGGTGTGACCAGCTGGACCAGTATTGCGAAGGTGGTACGTACAGAAGTACGGCAGATACGAAACAGTGAGTATATCATTGCGGCAAGATGTATGGGAGCCGGATTCTTCCGTGTTTTATGGAAGCATCTGGTGCCGAATTTTTTCTCATCCATTATGTTTATGGTAGTTATGAACATAAGAACTGCAATGATCTCTGAGGCTACTTTGAGCTTTATGGGAATTGGACTTCCGATAGAAGTTATCACATGGGGAAGTATGCTGTCTCTGTCAGATAAGGCATTAATGACAGGTTCCTGGTGGATCATTCTGATTCCCGGACTTTTCCTGATCGCCACAGTGCTCTGCCTGACCAATATAGGAAACGCCTGCAGAGAGCGGACAAACAGAAAAGAAAGTAATTTTTAAAATTTGACCGAAATCTCGCTGTTTTGTTGCTGATTTGTCTGATTTATGATATTATGGAAATATCTTAAAAAATCTAAAAAATAAGGCAGGAGTGGTCAAAATGTATCAGGAAGAATACAAACGTTGGTTGGCAGCAGATTTGCAGGATGCGGATCTTAATCCGGAATTATCCAAAATCGAAGGAAATGATGAAGAGATCAAAGATCGTTTCGCAGTAGCGCTGAAATTTGGAACAGCCGGACTTCGCGGAGTTCTCGGAGCCGGAACCAACCGTATGAATATTTATGTAGTTCGCCAGGCAACACAGGGACTTGCGAACTGGGTAAAAACACAGGGCGGTAATCAGACAGTAGCCATCAGCTATGACAGCCGTCTTAAGAGTGATGTATTTGCAAAAACAGCAGCAGGCGTACTGGCGGCAAATGATATCAATGTCAGAATTTATGACGCACTGATGCCTGTACCGGCACTTTCCTTTGCAACACGTTACTATGAATGCAATGCAGGTATTATGGTAACAGCATCCCACAACCCGGCTAAGTACAACGGATATAAAGCATACGGTCCTGACGGATGCCAGATGACAGACGATGCAGCTGCCATTGTATATGAAGAGATCCAG
>OGZR01000621.1_pt1 | contig 14018 bp, 7 predicted proteins | sample 1576851 | NCBI WGS metagenome assembly OGZR01 (sample SAMEA3541492, study PRJEB24748) | human gut metagenome | biome: human gut; feature: human-associated habitat; material: faeces | place: China | collected 2012
TATCGAGTACGCGCCGGACGCATCATCGATCATGTGATCGGCTGGGCGAAGCACAACGAGTGGCGCATCCCCGAACATTTCAAGTCCGATTGGTCGCTGGACCTCGAATGCAACGTCGACAAGAAGGATGATCAGTTCAAGCCGTACGGCGCCACGCCGGGTCACGGCATCGAATGGGCCCGCCTGATCACGCAGTGGGCGTTGAGCTCCTTTGCCAACCTTGACGGAGCACAGCCGTACGTCGACGCCGCCGAACACCTGTTCGCGCGTGCCGTGGCCGACGCATGGAACGCCGACGGCACCGTGGGACTCGCCTACACGACCGACTGGAACGGCAAGCCCGTGGTCACCGATCGCATGCATTGGACGCTGGCCGAATCGTTGAACACTTCCGCCACGCTGTACGCGGCCACCGGCGAGGAGATGTACGCCAACTGGTATGCCACGTTCGCCCAGTATGTCGACGAACATGTCATCGACCACGAGAGCGGCTCCTGGTTCCACCAGCTCGACAAGAACAACCACGTGATCGGCACGGTCTGGCCGGGCAAGTCCGACCTGTACCACGCCTTCCAGTCCACGCTGATTCCGTTCCTCGACCCGGCCGTGTCCATCGCCACCGCGGTCAGGAACGCGGCCTGACCGGCAATATCTTAGCCTTCTTATCTCCTCCTTCAACGACGTTGGCCCCCCGCTTGATAACGAGGGCCAACGTCGTATGGATTGGAAGTGCTGACTCAGAATCGGTGGTTTCTATATTCCACAGGAGTTACAGGGTTTGGCCGTGCTGTCCCTGACCACCAGTTTCGGGGTGAGGATTCGACGGTTGCCGCTCACCTGTTCGCCGGCGAGCACTTTGAGCAGCAGTTTCGCCACTTTGGCACCGTATTCACTGGCGTCACGATGCGCTGAGGTAATCGACGGGTACGCTGCCTCACAAATAAAGCTGTCTTCAAAGCTGACAATAGCGGGCAACCCGTTCGGATAACCCGCAGATTGCCCCTCCCCTGTTTTCAGTTGCCCGGTGGTATATGCTTCGGCCATGGCATGCAGACTGGCCGCGGCAAGAATTTCCGTCTCGTAGATGAATGCAGTAGGAGGCTTCGGCGAACGCAACATCTCCAGCGTAAGCATCGCGGCCTGCTCGGCATCGAAATTCGTGAACTCGATGTTGATGGATTCCAGTTTGCGCCGTTTTGCGAACGACCGAAACGCCGACACACGCCCCTGCGAATAATCGAGATTGGAATCGCCGGACAGATAGGCGATACGGCGGTGCCCCAGTGACGACAGATGTTCAAGCACGGTGCCCATGGTGCGCGAATCATCGATGGACAGCGACGGTACATAATTGTTCGGATCAGGGCCACCGGCCAGAACCGCACGCACACCCAGTTCCTTCAGCAGTTTCGGGCGTGGATCGTCGGCTCGCAGATCAACCAGAATCACCCCGTCCACACGCTTGCGTGACGCCCAGTCCCTGTAGACGCTCATCTCCTCGTTCAGCGAACGGCAAGGGCGATACAGCAAGCCGTATCCCTTAGGGCTGAGCGAGGTATGCACACCGGCCATGAAGTGCAACATGAAGGTTTCGTCCGTGAGTCCCTGTGCGGAGCGTGCGGGGGCAAAGCCTATGGTCATGGTTTTCGACGAGCCCAACGCTTGCGCGGCATAGACCGGCGTCCACCCAAGTTTGGCCGCAGCCTCCTTGACTCGTCGTTTGGTTTCCGCGGAAACACCAGGCCGATCGTTGATGGCAAAGGACACCGCGGTTTGCGAAATGCCCAACTCATCCGCGATGTCTTTTAAGCTCACACGCTGCGTGCCTGTGGACGATGGTGATGCCTCGCGAGCAAATCCCATGAATAATCCTCCTTGCAGCCACGCTGCGAATACCACGCTACAACAGATTATTTCCCACTTTGGGCCGCATGTAATCAGCTGTGTTCTAATACCTATGATATCAACAACTAAAACGTTTTAGTCTATGGGTCTCAGCATATGTTCGGATATAAAAAGCGGGATATAGGGGGTGTCTACAGGGACAACCACCCCATATCCCGCTTAAGGCACGGGTATCAACGCACCCGCATACGCAGCGAAACTATTCCATCTTGCTACGAGCACGAAGCACCACCGTGCCCGCTCCGAGCAACACCACTGCGGCAGTCACAATCGCAATAATCGAAGAGCCCGTCTTACTCAGCGAAGAGTCCGATGCGCCATTCTTATCATTGTTCTTGTTGTTGTTCTGGCCAGGCTTGTTGTCGCCGGGCTTATTCGGCTTGTCCGGCTGGCCGGGCTTGTTCGGGGTCGCCGCGACCTTGGTGAATTCGATGGCGACACCCTCACCGATGGACTTGTCGCCCAGTGCGGCCTTCACCGTGTACTTGCCCACCTTCGTGGACACGACGTTCAGTGAAGCCACGCCAGCGGCATCAGTCTTGACAGTGGCGTTGCCGTCAACGGCCGTGACACCCTCGGGCAGCGTAAACGCCACCTCGGCGTTGGTCAGCGGATTGCCGAACGAATCCTTGACCGTTGCCTGAATCGTACGTGTAGCCTTGCCGTCGGCCACGGCCGAGCCGTCAACGGCGGTCAGCGTGGACTCCTTGGCATCCGGCTGAGTCGGGTCAGAGACCGTGCACTTGGCCAGTTCGTCGGCGGTCTGAATCTTCACCGGTTCGGTCTTGTTGCCGTTGTAATCCTCGACCTGCACCCACAGTTCATGGCCAGAGGGGATGGACTTGGTGTAAGAGCTCGGCGTAGTGCGACCACGGATGATGCCGGTGATTGGCGGAGTGCTCTGCGAGTAGGTGTAATTGGCACCCAGCTGCTTCTCCTGCTTTTCACCGTTCTCGTCAGTCCACTTCTCGGTCATGTAGAGGTAGCGCCAGTCTTGAGTCTCCGGACGGACCAGAGTGACTCTATCGCCATTCCATGTCACCGAGCAAGCCGGATACGGCTCAATGGTGGCATCGGCAAATACACCTGTTGCCGTGGCGGTAGTGCCGCCTGCGTTATCGACGGTCACCACATAGCGGGAACCGTCAACCGGCGCATTCGGAATCGTCGCTTCGCTCTTATCGGCAGAGACCTTGACGGTCTGGGAGTACGGCTGCGCGGCGTAACGCCACGAACCATTGTCAGACTTGACGGTCACGGTCTTCTCGCCGGATACCTGCGGATTGGTCCAGGAGACCTTGACGTTACCATCCTTGCCGGGTTCGACTTTCACGCCAGACACGGCCGCTGCTTCGTTCAGCGGCGCTTCGGCGGCCAGCGAGCGCGAACCGTCCGCACCCACGGCGTACAGCTTCAGCGTGCCGGTCTTGGCAGGCAGGTGCTTGACGTACAGGGTGTCGTCGTAACGGCCACCGAGGAAGGTGTTGTCCAAGTAGAGCAGGTAGTTCTTGGCAGTAGAGTAATCGGCGAGATCCCACTTGACGGTCAGTTCGTCGGAGTCCGCGTAGGCGCGTTCCACTTGGAAGTTCGTCGGAGCAGCCGGCGTGTAGGCAGCACCGTCGGTGACGGTAATCTTGCCGATGTTCACCTGGTAATTGTCGATTGGGTTCGCCCCGGCCTTGACGATCAGGCCCAGGGTGGCGATCTTCTTACCCGCGTACTGAGAGAGGTCTACAGTTGCGGTCTTCCAGCCGTTGCTTGCCCCACCGTCTGCCATGTCCACCGGCACTATAGTCTTGGTGTCGTCGGCGAAAATGAGGCCGAGTTGCAGCTTGGAATCGTCGCTGTTGAGCTTGTTGTAGGTCAGTTCGACCTTGGAGCCGGCAGCGACGCTCAAGTCGGTCTTGTAGAGACGGACGGTGTTGTCGCTGGACAGCTTGCCGCTCAACACCAGCGAATCGCCGCCTTCGTAGCCGCCGACCTTGGTGTAGTTAAAGCGTGGTGCCGCTTCATATTTCTTGCCATAGTCGAAGTCGGCTTGCAGCGGGTCGGAATCGGCATCAATCCACCACTGCCATGTCGGCAGAATGTCTTGGAGGTTGATATTGCCCCACTGCTGGTTGCTGGTCTGTTCGCCGTTGTCTCGCCATTCGAGACCATGACCGGTGTTGAACGATGTGGAGAAGACCGGACCGCCGATGACGGAGCGCTCGGCGATCTGCGAAGCGAAACCCTTCCAGCTATCGCTGCTCGTACCATCATCAATATACGGATCAGATATATCCGTCGTGCCCTTCTCACCGGTGGACGAACCAGTCCACAGACGGCGTTCGCGGTCGAATACCTGGTTCTGATACTTCGGGTAGACCTTCTTGTCGTCACCCAACTCGTGGGAGACGAAATCGGTGCCAAGTGCCGCAAGGCTCACATAGGGCTTGCCGTCAGCGTCAAGGTTGACATTCATATAATTCGCGTTGCTGGCGATGCTACCAAATTTCTTCTGTCCGGCCTCGATACCCGCGAATACCGCGTACTTCGGATCAATGCCAAGGCTCTTGGCGTGATCAGCTGAATCTTGTAGCATGTTGCCGCTGAACCAGTAGTTCAGGAAGATCGAATCAGAGATTTTACCCTTGTTCGGATCCTGCACCCACGGCGAATTGGCATCGTTGAACATGTTTTGATAGCTGACGCCGCCATTCGGGTATGTGGCGGAGTCGTACCACTGGATATAAATGCCCTGATCGATGATCTGCTTCATGAAGTCTTGGTAGGCCGGCACATCAGCAGAATTCACACTGGATTCCTGGTTAACGAAGTAACCATCAAAACCATAGTACTTGGCAATCTCCACCAGCTTGTCAGCCACCGGATAGGTGCCGTCGGCACGCTTGCCTTGAAGCAGGTCCTTATAGGTCTGTTCTCCTCGGTCGTTGCCAGAATAGAAGATCGTCGCAATCGACTTCGCGCCATTCTTGTGCGCGACATTGGTATATGCGGCATTCGGCAGATTCAACGTACCGAACTCAAACCATTTCTGAGTCCAGTCAGACTGGGCCTTCTCGTCGTAGAGGCTCTTTGGCACGTTCGCAGTCGGCTGACCATGCCAGGTACCGTAATAATCCGTGTACTGCCAGTAGTTGAACAGGTACTGCGAGAACACGTTGTTGTCGTGGAACGACTCGAAGAACGCGTTGCCGTAGTCGCCAGCAAGGTTGAACATCTCCGTATCGGCCGGCAGGTTCGGGTCTTTCTGCGTCGCGGCGTTGGCGGCGATGCGGGTCTGCAACGGTACACGGGAGCGCAGGTATTCCGAGTCCTTATCCGCGTCCGGGTTCCAGTTCAGAATATCCAGACCGGTATAGCCATGCTGATATGGCTGGTTGGCTCCCGCAGACTGCTCCGGATGGCTGGTATCGGCATACTGGCCTCCCCACGGCATGGTGTCGGTGGCGCTTGCCGGTGCGGCCAATGCCGCCAGCGTGGCCATCGACAGCACCGCTGCCAAGCCAGACCGCAGCCATTTCCTGTGTCGAGTCCGGGCAGAAGCACGCCCAGCGTGATCACCTGATGACAATCTCATCCATAATCTCCTTTGATTTCCTCCGACTCACGCCGGAAATCAACCGTCTATGCGGCTTGAGTAGACGGGGGCTCAAACCGGTAGGACGGTTTGAGCCCACGGGATACGGCGATATCTCACCAACGCCATATCCCACATTCTCTTTTTCTCTCACCCACCGACCATATCGGCCGCAATGAGTAGGTCATGAGACTTACGGAACATACCCCTCTCCGACTTGTCTCATGCACATCGTCAGCGATGTATCACGATGCTTACGCTGGTATCGCAGTCGTCTGTATGTCGGGTATCATCGTTATTCAAAGCGGCTGTCAGGGCAAACGTCACACGCACATTGTCATCAGCTTCGTCCATCAGCCGTTCAAAGGGTACCGAGAACGATACCGCGTGGCTTTCGCCCGCCTCAAGCGTCAGGGCAACGGAATCGACCAGCACTGCCAAGCGTGGGATGCGACGACCGCCACTGACGTGTGCGAAGAGGTTCACCGAACCGGCCGTCTTATGGTCGCCGGCATGTGCCGTCACCTGCACCAACACCTCATTCGCGCGGGATTCGGCATCGGCATGCATCCCACTAAACGTCACTCCAGCCAAAGAACCGGCTCCGTAGCCAAACTCGCGCAATACCGGTTCCGCCGCATCCTTGTATACGTGGGCGGCACTTTGCCGGTCGTTGTATCGAACCGGAATGGCTGCGGGATGCGCAGGCAGCGTTACGGGAAGGCGGCCCGGCAAACCGGCACCGTCAATCAGCACATCAGCCACGGCCTGCGGACCATACTGGCCAGCATATCCGACCCAAATCGTCACGGCGGATTGACCTATTACATGAGTCAGCACATGCGCCCTGCCGCACACCACCACCGAAACAACCGGAGCGGTGGTCAATGCCACGACTTCGTCCAGCATTTCATCCTGGTGCCAAGGCAGACGGATGTCGGACAAATCCACGCCTTCACCGCAGGTGGCACCGTATTCGGCTACGGCCTTTGCCGCACCATTGTCGTCGAATTCACTGTCATAGCTGCGTTCGCTGGTGCTGCCGCATACGAATACCACGGCTGCCGCACTCGCCCACCGATCGGCCGACACATCGCTCGGCTTGGCCGCCAAGCAAACCCGGTCTTTCCCAAGGCGTGCCACCAATTGCCGGTAGATGCTTGACTGCTCATCGGCGGGCAGAGGGGCGGTGTAATCGCCCAGGAAGCAGCCGAAATCGTCGGCGAATGGGCCGGCGACAATCACAGGGCCGGCTTGGGCATCGGTCAGCACACCCCGAATGCTGTCGAGCGTAACGGCAGAGCGGCCATCATTAATCAGCGTTATCGCCTCGCGGGCCATGCGCTTGGCCTGCTCACGCCCATCCGCAGTGGCCTGCGCGATGGCATCGGCATCTGGCATGGCAATTGCGGCGGTATCGGCACCATCTTCGGGCAAGAGACCGAACATGGCTTTGAGCTCCAGCACACGACGCAATGCCGTATCGACGGCGGCCGCCACCTGTTCGTCATCCACATATTCTTCGAGGCGCGCGAATCCTTCATCCCACAGGGAGACATCCACACCGGCAAGCAGTGCGGCGCGTCCGGCAGCGGGAATGGAGCCGGCCATATCTTCAAGCCGGTCCACGGCCAGACCATCGGCCATCACGATGCCATCAAAACCGAGCTGGTCACGCAGATAATCCTCGAGCAACCACGGGTTGGCACAACAAGGCACGGAATCGATATCGTTGTAGGCAGCCATAAAGCCCAAGGCACCGGCACGCACGCCAGCGGCCACCGGCGGCAGATGAATCTCGTGAAGATCGTGCGGGCCCAATACGGCGGACTGCCCGTTGCGGCCACCCACAGCCTCGCCTTGCGCCGCCAAATGCTTGAGCACCACGGCCACTCCCCCGCGGCCGACCTTGCTGCGATGCTCACCCTGCATACCGGTAACGATGGCCTCGCACATGCGGGAGGCCATCAGCGGGTCCTCGCCGAAGCATTCCTCGCAACGGCCCCAACGCGGGTCGCGGGCGATGTCCAAACCGGATACCAATGCAATATGAATACCGCTGGCTGCCAGTTCCGCGGCGACTGCGGCTTCCGCTTCCTGCACTCCTTGCGAATCGAATGTGGCACCCAATCCCAGATTGGTGGGCAGCACCGCGCCGCCCAGCGCCTGATGCCCGTGAGGAGCCTCTTCGCTGAGCAATACGCCGATGCCATGTGCACCGCGCTCCAACACGGTTTGCTGCACCACGGCAACCGCCTCAGGCCGTTCCTCAGGGCGTATGCCATTGCCCCAATGCTGGCCCGACCACGGGTCAGCTCGCAGCAGGCCGTACAAAGCGCCAAGCCCGCCCCACCGGTCGATCTCTTGCTTGAGCTCGTCTGAGGCCACAAGCCGTCCTGCGGCATTGCGTTCTACGGACTTCCAACCGAACAGACGCTGGTTCAGCTGACCAACCTTCTGCGTGAAGCTCATCGAATCAATGAGTCGGTCCACTGCGGCGTGATTGATGCTCATCGGGTGCGCCCCCTCTCGTATATAACTTCTCGTTCTTCCCGCTCTTCGGCGAGTACAGGGGCTTATGTTGTGCACTGCGCACCGCAATTGTGCGCACGGCAATTGAAAATATCCGGTTGCGGAACAAGGAGTAGATGATTCCACAACCGGATATCGGTTTAGTCAGCCGTTTCGAACGATGGGTCCGAAACCGCAGTGTAGTAGCGGGCGGCGTAGGGGTGCTCGTCGGCGTGCAATTCAAGGATGCCGCGACGCGCGAGTTCCGCCTGATCGGCCGCCACCTGCGAGGTGATGATGGTCGGGCGCTGGCCTGCCACCTGCAGCTTCATCCACAGGTCGCACACCGAACCTCCCGGGCCGAGCGCACTGCGGTTCACCGGGTTTCCGGCCTCGTCCACATCAACCACCACGGCGACGGTCTTCGGCTGAGCCGGCAATGCGGAACGGTACTGTGCGGCGAGCTCCCCGAACGTACGGCCAATCGGCTTCAGCTGGCCTTGCTCGTCGAACAAGCCCAGAGAGTGCTCAAAGAACGGGAAGTCTTCCATGCTGGCGGGCACATCGTGCGAGCACCACCACGTCACACCCCACAGGTTCCGGCAATCCATGGCACGTTCAACGGTCTTGCGGCAGAATTCCGGCGTGTAGTCGGTTTCCAGCACATTCTCCGGCGCACCGACTTCCTGAAGCCACACCGGACGCTCGGAATCCTTGCCGAACGCCTTGGCCAGCTCAGCCAAGTACAGTGCGTACGACGAACATTCCTCACTGGTAGCGCCGTATCCTTGCGCGATACCGTTAAACACCCAGGAGTGAATCACGGTCATATCGCCCTTGGTGGCAGACTGCACCGGCGTGAACGGGTGCCCGTCAATGAACCAAGTGCCATCGTTGACGCTGTACAGTGCGTTATGCCCTTCGCCGGCAACGGCCGGAAGCAGTGCATTCAGCCATGCATCGATCTGCTGGCTCGTGGCGCTCATCTTCGTAGGATGCGGCCTGTCAGACAGCTGATTGACCTCGTTGCCCAAGGTAAGGCCCTTGAACGCGGGTTCCTTGGACAGCTCATCGGTCATGGTCTTGACCAGTTCACGCTCGGCCGCAACGGAGTCCGCATCGGTGAACATGTTGCCCGCATGCCAGGTGACCAGCCATGAAGGCAGGAAGTCGAAGCTGGACAGATGCCCTTGGAACACGTCCACATAGGCATCCAAACCGTGCTCGCCGGCGATGTGCACCATGCGGCGCACATCCGCCACGCCCTTCTTGTTGATCCAAGTGCGATTAGGTTGCAGATACGGCCAGATCGGGAAGATGCGCACATGGTCCATACCCAGTTCGCTGATCTGCTTGAGATCGTTGTCGATGCCGTCCCAGTCCGGGTCGAGCCATGCGTGGAACCAGCCATGCGACGGCGTGTAGTTGACTCCGAATTTCATTGGAGTATCTCCTTTTTTCCAGTCCGCTCAGCCCTTGAGTCCGCCCTGTTCCAAGCCACGGAAGAAGTAGCGCTGGAAGCAGCAGAAGAAGACGATGATCGGGATAAGCGAGACGAGCGCGCCGGCGGCAATCAGTCGCGGATCTTGGATGAACATGCCCTTGAGTCGGTTCATGCCGAGGGTCAAGGTGTACTTGCTTTCATCGGAGATCGCGATCAACGGCCACAGGAAGTCGTTCCAGGCACCGACGAATGCGAAGATGCCGACAACGGTCATCGTGCCTTTGACCTGCGGTACACAGATGTGGAAGAACCGCTGCCATAGGTTGGCACCGTCCACCATGGCCGCCTCTTCGAGTTCCATTGGAATGGATCTGAAGGCGTTGGTCATGAGCAGGATGTTGATGGCACCGCACAGGCCAGGCAGTGCGACTGCCAGCAGCGTGTTCTGCAGGTGGATGGAGCGAATGATCAGGAACTGGGAGATCATCACGCCTTCGATCGGGATGACCATGGTGCCCATGAACATGGTGAACACCAGTCCGCGGCCACGCCACTTCAGGCGTCCCAGTGCGTAGCCGGCCATCGTGGAGAAAACCACGTTGCCGAAGATGGAGATCAGGCAGACCACCAGCGTGTTGAGCATGTAGTGGAATACCGGGACCTGCTTGAACACGGAAATGGAATTCTCCAGCGTCGGGGTCTTCGGCATCAGGTAGGGAGGCACGGCGTAGACGTTGTCGCCCTTGCCCTTGAACGACAGGGACAGTTCCCAGACGAACGGGCCGACGAGCAGCAGGAACATCAGAATCAGAATCAGATACTGGACGACTTTGCCGACAGTGACCTTATGCGTGTTGGTATTCATCAGTCCTCACCTCGCTTTTGTACGATCTGCTGCCCGATGAGCATGACGCCGACGATGACGAGCACGACGATGGAGATGGCGCTCGCGTAACCAGTGCGGGCCTGGATACCGGTGCCTTCGCGCTTGATAAGCATCGACATCGTCATATCCATGCCGCCGGGGCCTGCGGAGCCGTTGGTCAACACGTAGATCTCGTTGAAGACTCGGAATGCGGCGATGGTGGACAGCATCATGATGAGCATCATCGTGGAGCGCACGCCGGGCATTGTCACGTAGATGAACTGGCGGACAGGGCCAGCGCCGTCGAGGGAGGCGGCTTCGTAAAGGGATTCATCGATGTTGGCGAGGGCGGTCAGGTAGATGACCATGTAGTAGCCGAGGCCCAGCCAGATTGTCACGAACATCGAGCTGAAGAGCACGCCCCATCGATCGGTGAGGAATGGAATCGGCTTGGAGATGATCTTCAATGCCTTGAGCACGGAGTTGACCAGACCGGCGGAATCCAGCAGGTTGGTCCAGATCATGCCCACCACAACGGCGGACATAACCACCGGCATGTAGAAGGCGGTGCGGAAGAAGCCCATGATTCGGGAGTTGCCCTTGACCAGATAGGCCAGAATCAACGGGAGGATCACCATGAACGGCACTACGCAGATCACGTAGATCGTGGAGTTGAGCAGTGCGGTGAGGAAGTACTCGTCGTGGAACAGTTTGATGAAGTTTTCGAATCCGACGAATTTGCCCGGACGGAGCAGCGTGGAATCGGTGAAGGCAAGCCTGAAAGTGTTGAGTGCCGCGAGGACGATGAAAACAAACACAATCACGAATGCGGGCAGAACAAACAAGTAAGGGGCAATGATGGTGCCGAACTTGCGATCCTGCTTCTTGCCGTGACGCGTATTCATCGGTTCAGGCCGGTCGGAGGCCGTGCGGGCCTCCGACCTGTCAGCGGCGAGTGCCGCGTTGCTCACTGTGCGAGCTTCTCGTTTGCGAACTCGACGGACTTGTCAAGGGCTTCCTTGGCGGTCTGCTTGCCCTGCATGGCGAGGGCGATCTGCTGCTGGAAGTTCTTGTAGCCGTTGTTGTCGGTAAACTCGGCCGGACGAGAACCGTAGCCGTCCTTGACCTGGTCGAGCGTGATCTTCAGAGCCTTGCCCTCAAGGGTGCTCTCGTCAATGCTCTTGTAGTAGTCGTCATCCAGACCACCCTTAGCGGACGGGAACACGGAGGCCTTCTTGTCGAACTCGATCTGGTTCTTCTCGTTGGTCACAAAGCGGGCGAAGTCGATGGCGACGTCGGGGTGCTTCGAGTTGGCGCTGATGCCGAGCATCTCGTAGGCCACGGAAGCGGACTTGCCGTCGTTGCTGATACGCGGGCCGACTGCGAGGTTCTTGTAGAGGTCCGGAGCGTTCTGCTTAAAGCCGTCAGCGGAGTAGGCGGAGCCGGCCATGGAGACCAAGTTGCCGCGCTGGAAGAGATCGGCGGCCTGGCTCCAAGAGGAGTCGAGGGCCTCCGGCGGGATGCCGCCCTTCTTGTACAGCTCAACGAAGCGGCTGATCTGCTTGACACCGGCCTCATCATTGAAGGTGTACTTGCTGTGGTCATCATTCATGAAGGACTTGACGCCTGCGGTCATCAGATCTTCGGCGTTGTAACCCATCGTGGTGCCCAGGTAGACATCCTTGCAGTTCTGCACGATGGTGTCGCCGGCGGCGAAGTATTCATCCCATGTGGTCGGAATCTTGTTCGGATCAAGGCCGCACTTCTGCATGAGCTCGGTGTTCCAGTAGGTCGGGCCATCGTTGACATACCATGGCAGGCCGTAGGCACCCTTCTCGACGCCATTGCCCTGCATGGTCACGGACTTCCATGCGCCTTCGTAGTAGTCCTTTTCCGCATCCGGAGCCTGCTTGGAGACATCGAGCAGCGCGCCAGCCTTGGCCAGACCGTACAGGATGGAGTTGCCGCCGTCGACGATGTCCGGCAGTTCGCCGGCCGCAGCCTGGCTGGACAGCTTGTCTTCGTAACCATCGGACGGGGCGTCAAGCCACTTGACGGTGACATCCGGGTGGTCCTTCTCATAGGCCTTGATCAGCGCCTCGAAATACGGGGTGTACTTGTCGTTCTTGAGGTTCCAGGTCTGGAAGGAGATCTCCTTCTTGCCGCCGTCATCCCCCGCAGTTCCGCTACCACAGGCAGCCACCGATACGAGCATCGCACCGGCACCGGCGATGGCGAGGATCTTCTTCATAGAAAACATACGTTTTCCTTTCCTTTTGGTTCCTTTTTCGCCCCGCCCTGCTGTGGACGGAGAAAACCTAATCGTTGTGTTCCGGTACAGTCACCCGTCGCGGTGATTGACGTGGTATCACAACCTTTATTCAGTTCTCATCGCTGAGACTAAACCGTTTTAGTTTCCAGCCAGTTATGAACCTGTTAACTAAATCGGTTTAGTAAGAATATAACACAATCGAAACATGCACGCAACGAATTCATCCGCGCGTGTCGCATTGATATTTGCCCAACGAAATCGTCCCCTCTTCTCATACAACAATGGGCCGCGCCCAACCGTATGGCAGAGCCGGTCTACTCCGGTTCCGTTACGGTTGGGCGCGACCCAAAATATCGAGCCTAGGCCCAATATCCCTTATCGGCGAATACGCAGCGTGGTGAGCTGGAACGGCGCCAACGAGACGACCGCACCGTCGGCAGGCATCGGCTCGTCGCCGGCGAGCGCGCGCGGCAATTCGGCGTCCAGTTCCGGCTCCTCCATGAGATTCACCTCCTGCACGCTGGCCTTAGCATCGGCGAGAGCGGCGTCAAGGCGTAGTGCGGCCGCGGCATTGCCGCCGGCGGCCTCGTACAGGCGCACAATCAGATCGTCGGAACCGTCATCGGCGAGCTTGACCCAGTCCAATACGATGGTGACGGTGACGTCGGTGAGCGAGACCAGCGGGGCCAAGTCAGGCAACTCCCCTATTACAGGGCTGTTGAGTCGCGCCGCCTCGTCCAGCACTGCGTTCATATCGGCGTCAGCGACCAGAGACCATGCGAAGGAGTGCGCGCCTTGGTCGGTGCGTGGGTCAGGGTACAGCGGTGCGGACAGCAGCGACAACCGCACCATGGTGCCGCGGCCGGTGCCATGTGCCGTATCGGCGTGGATGGGGCTGACGTCGGAGCCGTAGGTGGAGGCGTTGACCACAGCGGCGGCATAGTCGGCGTCGGCGATACGCACGAAGCGATGCGTGCAGCTTTCGAATTTGGCATCATCGCTGCGCGTGTTCTTATTGATCGGGCGTTCGACCAGGCCGTATTGGCATTCATATTGCGCGTTCACCGCTTGCACGGTGACCGGCATATCCACTTTGAGGAACTGTTCGACGGCATGCCAGTCCACATCGGCGGTGAAGTCCAGTGTGGCGGAGCCCGGCCTTAAGGCAATGCCCGTACGAATTTCAACGCCCTTCGCGCGAGTGACAGCATGCACGACGGCCCCACCGTTGGCGGTTTCATCCACGCTTGTAATCGATGCCTCGCTGAGCGCGTTGGCGGTGAGGAATGCATCGCGTTGAATATCCCAGGCGTCCCAGTGGAAGGGTTCGTCTTTGAGCATTTCGTAGCGGCCCAGTCGGGTGCCGGCTGGCACCAGTTCACGATTGGTTCGCTGATCGACGATTGACGAAACGGTGCCGTCGGCTTCAATGCGCACG
>OGZR01000629.1_pt1 | contig 13859 bp, 8 predicted proteins | sample 1576851 | NCBI WGS metagenome assembly OGZR01 (sample SAMEA3541492, study PRJEB24748) | human gut metagenome | biome: human gut; feature: human-associated habitat; material: faeces | place: China | collected 2012
AGTGTCTTTCCCTGGTATCCAACAGCCATATCATCCATTTTAAAATAATAATCTGCCATGTTACATTCTTCCTTTCTCGCGCTTCACCATCATATAGATGACAATCGGTGCACCAAGTATCGATGTGACTGTACTGATATTCAGCTCCACCGGTGCCAGTGCCATACGAGCGATCAGATCACAGATCATACAGAATACAGCCCCTATAAAAAATGTACCCGGTATCACCACAATCGGTTTTGATGTTCCGAACGCTTTTCTCGTAAGAAATGGAACTGCAATTCCCACAAAAGAAATTGGTCCGGCAAATGCAGTCACACACGCAGAAAGAATACTTGACAGTAATATAATAACAATTCGGAATACTTTAATATTCACTCCCATACTTTGTGCATATGCTTCTCCAAGCTGATATGCACTGATTGGTTTTGACAGTAAAAATGTACACACTGCCGCAATTCCAACTACAACTACAGCTACTTTTATATTTCCCCAGCTCATACCGGAAAAACTTCCCTGTGACCACCCGTGCAGATTCACAATATCAGAATCATCCGCAAATGTCACAACAAAATCCGTGATAGCCGAACAGATATATCCGATCATGATCCCCCCGACAAGAAGAGACGCCATATGCTGCACTTTTTTCGACATCAGAAGGATAAATCCCGTCGAGATCAGCGACCCGATAAATGCTGCAAGAATCAGTGTATACGAAGAAAATCTTCCGATATATTTCAAATACACGATCATTGTAAGTGCCACGACCATTTTCGCTCCGGAAGAAATTCCGAGAACGAAAGGTCCGGCAATAGGATTAGAAAAAAATGTCTGCAGCAAAAAGCCCGAAAGAGACAATGCACCACCAAGAAATGCTGCCATCAGAATTCTCGGAAGACGAATCTTCCATATAATATTGTACTCTGTCGCCGCTCCTTCTTTCAGAAAGAGAATGCGCAGAATCTTAGACACCGGAATATGAACATTTCCGGTATTGATATTTAGCACTGTCACAACACAAAATACTGCTGCAAGAATCAGAAATACCGCTGTGTATCTTGTACGCCGTCTGAAATTTTCCTGATGAAAACTTGTCTGCTCCATTCTTCTACTCCATCTTTTCAAGAAATGTCATCTGAGATGCATCACCGTCTGTCAGCATCAGATGCATATCTTTGATCAGCTCTCCGACTGTATCTGTTGCCTGATATAAGTTCTTTCCGGTATACCAGACATTTCCGTCTTTCACCGCCTTGAATTCGGAGAACAATTCATTCTTTGCTTCCAACTCACTGATACTATTTACCTGTCCGTCGATCGTCCCGTTGTAGATCAGATAATCTGCATCTACAGCAGTCGCATAGAACTCTTCTATCGTCAGTTTAACAGATGGTGCGTTGCTGTCCGGATTCTTCAGATCTTTGAACGCATATCTTCCACCTGCGATTTCGATCATTGACGGAATATAATCGTCAGATTTTCTCACAACGATTGAACCATCTGTACTCACATAGAAATAAGCAACCGTCTTTTCCGTGTTCTCGAATCCTTTCAGTTCCTCGATCACATGAGCCTGCTGGTCAAAAAATGTATCCGCTTCTTCCTCTTTATTCAGAAGTGCCCCATAAAGCTTGATCCACTCGGTTCTTCCAAGCGGATGTGACTCGTAACTCGAATAATCCACAAATACTGGAATTCCAAGGTCTTCGATCATTTCCTGCACCTTCGGTGTGTGAAGGATCATCGTTGATTCAATTGCCAGATCACAGTCTCCGTCAACGAGAGTCTCATAATCCGGTTCGCTGTATTTTCCCGCAAATGTCATCGCTCCGGATTCCATTGCTTCCTTTGCACTCTCTACATACCAGCCGGAAGCCTCAAGCCCGGAGAATTTCACCTTGTCAATTCTGCCGATTGCATCAAACAGAGACATGGATGCTGTCGCCGCCATATAAATATTCTCTGTCGGCTGCCGGATCACAACAATATCATCCGCCAGATTTTCCGGTTCTTCTTCACCTTCCGGAACGATCAGATATTGCTTATCTTCATGGACATCGATCAACTTATATCCATCCTTATAATAGTATACATCGAATTCTGTCGCGTAAGTCAGATCCATTGTAGATTCATAGGTAAGCCCTTCGATCTCCGGTGCTTTTTTTGTCTTGTCAGCTGCATCTTTGGTCTTATCCTTTGTTACATCTGTACCTGCTGAATTATTACCGCTGTTTCCACCGGAGGCTGCGGTAGAACCGCAGCCTCCGAGCAGAAGTGCAGCTGAAAGCATTAACGCTGTGATTCTGCATCTTCTTATCTTCATTCTATTTTTCTCTCCTATTTCTCTGCCGCTGCTACTGCCGCATCAAACTTCTCATTCGTCAGCTCTTCACATCCGTAGAGAACACCGTAAACCTTGATCCACTCCTGCTTTCCAAGTTCTGTCTTTTCCTCGGAAGAACGATCAACGAGTACCGGAATTCCAAGTGTCGCAAGCTTCTCTGTCAACTCCTCAAACTGCTCCGTCTGCTCTTCCAAAGTCAACGTCTCTTCTGTATCCTTACTGTCTTTCTTGTCAGTATCTTTTGCTTCTACTTCGGTTTCTTCTGATTTCGCACCCGGAAGGATATCTCCTGTAAACAATGCAAGATTCACTTCACTCTTCACAAGGTTCTTCAACTTCAGTTTGTCCGCTGTTCCTGCATATGCAACTTCAGCATTCTTCTCACCGTCTTTTACTTTCATCTTATCAGCAATCTCGGATACTGTACAGTCTTTGCTCTTCATTCCAACTGCTGCAACATTATCGAGAAGATCTAAGTCTTTCATCATATTCAGAATCTCATCAGACTCTGCATAAGTATGATCTGTCGGTTTTTTCACAACGATCATATCCTGCTCAAGGCCAACCGGAACTTCCACATCCTCCGGAACGATCAGATATTTCACAACATTTCCTTTGTAAAGCTCTGCTGCCAGTTCCTGTTCGCTTGTGCCGTTGTTATCCGAAGCTGCGGATTCCTCGGCAGAAGCATCTACTTTGCTTTCTGCATCTGAGTTCTTAGAATCTTCTGATCTATTGATCGTAACAGAAGCTACTTTCTTCTTGGAAGACTTCTCTTTATCTTCTGCAGACTTCTCATTTTCAGACTTTGTTTCCTCTGCTTTTTCCGGGTCTCTTGCTGTGTCCTTCGTCATATCGATTTCAAGAAGTACAATCCCCTGATCATAATGATAAATCTTGAAATATTCTGCATAGTCAAGCTTTGTTTCTGACTGATATTCCAAACCTATAATTTCAGGTGCTTTTTCATCCAGCTTCTGGTTACTGCTTGTTGAAGCATCTGTTCCGTTTGCAGATGTTCCTCCATTCGCCGCTGCAAGATAAATGAAAATCGTATATTCTATCTCATGTGCAACAGACATTTTATCTGTCATTCCAATAATCTTATTGTTCTGATTCAATGCAACTGGGATAACAGCTGTCGCTGATCCGCCGCCCTTTGTTGTGTAATACTTATTTCCGTTCGCTTTCACATACTGATAATGATCACTGCTGAACACGAGTGTTGCATAAGCCTGTCCATTCTGGATCGTCACTTTATTACAAGTAATCTGAACCTTCCCTGTTCCACCGGACCAGGTAAAACGATCCGGAGTGTATACACCGTCTTTCAGTGTTGTTCCACTGCCTACATGAGAAGTAGAACCACTTGTATCGGATTCGTATTTTGATACATTATCTGCTTTTCCGTCATTTCCATCTGTTTTTCCTGAATTAGTTCCAGATACAGAACCACCCGGGAAAGCAGAATTGTTTGTTCCTGTATTGTTGGAACCACCAGTAGTTCCGGAATTTCCTGTGTTGCCGGTATTTCCTGTATTTCCGGAATCACCTTTATTCTCAGAATCTGTAGAATTAAGATCGGCAATCTTCTTCATTGTCTCTGACTGGAAAGTCAGCGTTCTGTCATACCAGATTCCTTTTTTAATGGAATAGGCTGCTACTGCGATTCCCTTATCCAACGCTTCTACCGGAACAGTATAAGTATATTTTCCTTCTTCATTCACCTGATATGGAATCCAGGATGACTGATCTGCGCTTGCAGCCTCTTCCTTTGTTCCCATGTACAGATAGCCGTAACCGGTTCCGCTCAATGTAAGCACGGCGTTCATTTTTCCGTCTTTTGCTGTCAGGATACAATCCACTACCTTGAACATGGAAGAACTGGAAGTTACGTCCATACTGTAGATTCCGTTTGCTACTGTTGCTTCCGGTGTCGGTGTTGGCGTTGGTGCCGGATCCGGTGTTGAGGTTTCTCCCGGATTCGGAATGTACATCCATAAGTACTGTTTGTCATACCAGGTCTGATCTTTTGACTTTCTCAAAGATACCGGAATTGTCTGACCTGCTTTTTCTTTCGGAACATTGAAATGAAATGTCCATGCACCTTCTTCATCCTTTGTTCCTTCTATAACAGATGCTTTCAACAAGTCATCTTTTGAACCAAGATATAGCGCATCAAATCCTGTGTTGTTTGTCTTGATCGTAATATCAAGTTCGCCATCCTTTTCAACAACTGTTGATTCACTGACCTTGAACATCTTGAACTCTTCAGCGTCTTCTTTTACTACTTTCACAGATTCTCCAGTTACAGAAGGTGCCTCCTGCAGTGGCGGAAGTTCCGGTTCCGGAGTATTCGTAGAATCGTTAGAATCTGTAGAAGGTTCTGACTTGCCTGTCTCATCTTTTATCTGTGTATCCTTGTTATCAGTTTTTTCGTCCGCAACCTGATCTGAGACAGTTGTGCCTGGATTTTTCCCGGTGGTTTCTGTATCTTTCTCTTCTGAATTATTTTCTGAGTTATTCTCTAAATTTGGTTTTGTTTCTGCTTCGATTGAATTCTGATTATCTGATTTATCCGAAGAATTATCAACTTTATCAGATTCCTCTGTCTGATCTTCTTTTGTTAAATCGTCATTTCCTTTATCTTCTTTAACATTTCCTGCGTCTTCTGTCTGACTCTCATCTTGTTTCTTATCTGGATCAGCTTCTTCCACCTCAACAGTTTCCTGTAAATTTGTCTCACACTGCTGCTCATTTTCTGCCGCATATGTTCTTGTATAAGACAATGGTGAAATCATCATAGAACCGGTCAGCATAAGCGCAAGCCATCTGCTCTTATTTTTCATTTCTTTTTTGTCTCCTCTTAAATTGTGAATTATAAAACACGGAAAATGGATAGAATTATCCTGAATCGAATGAATGATTTTTTCGGTACAATCAATTACTCGTGATCTGGAATTCGTATATTCCCCGCACCAGCGACCGGCAGGTTTCCTGACTTACAGATCTTCTATACAGAACACCTTCCCGGTCTCCCAGTGGATGTGTGGACTCTCCACACTTGTCTGTATAGGAGCGGTCTTCTGAAATCTAATTTCTAAGAAGACCGCATCTCTGCTCACAGTGACGAGTTCGTACAGGTCTTGCACCTGTTTCCCTTTTACCTGTTTCGATCAGGGATGTGGATAAACATTCCCTGATCAAACAGCACCGAACGCTATTATTTCTGACTAACTATAACATTTCATTATATTGAAGTCAACTAGCAAAGTCTAACCAAAACAAAACCTCCTAAAAACTTAAAATTGAAATAGGACTTCAGATTGCTCCAAAGTCCTTTTCTGTCTTATATACCTGACAAATTATTTATAGTTCCTCTCCGTTTGTTCTGATTACATTCTGATACCAACAAAATGAATCTTTCTTTGAACGCGCAAGCGTTCCCGTTCCATCATCATATTTATCCACATAAATGAATCCATAGCGTTTTGCCATTTCGCCGGTAGATGCACTTACAAGATCTATACATCCCCATGGAGTATATCCTCTAAGATCAACTCCATCAGCCACAGCTTCTTTCATCTGTTCTATATGTTTTTTCAAATAATCAATACGATAGCTGTCATGAACACTTCCGTCTGCTTCTTTTACATCCTTTGCGCCAAGACCATTTTCTACTACCATAATCGGAATTTGATATCTGTCATAGATTTCATTTAATGTATATCGCAATCCTTTCGGATCAATCTGCCAGCCCCAATCACTTGCCTCTAAATAAGGATTCTTAAGTCCTGCCACAATATTTCCTTCTACTGCTTTAGCAATACCTGTTGCATTTCCAACACAGTTACTCATGTAGTAACTTAATGTATAAAAATCAACAACACCCTCTTTTAACAAAGTATCGTCATCAGGTTCTTTCTTGATCTGAATATCATTTTCTTCAAAGAAACGTTCTGCATATGCCGGATACTCACCTCTCACCTGGATATCAGAACAGAACCAGTTTATCATACGCATCTGTTTCTGTGCTTCAAGAATATCCTCTGGATGACAGGTGCTTGGATACATTGTGATAAAGCAGATCATATTTCCCATCTTAAATTGCGGATATTTCTCATGCGCTAGTTTTACTGCCTTTGCACTTGCTATAAACTGATGATGCAATGCCTGATAACGAACCTGTGGCTCATCTTTTACTCCCATCATTGTTCCATAGTAGTCTTTAATCGTGCCAAGCGACAAAGTTGCCCCCATTACCATGGTACCTGCATTAATCTCATTAAATGTTAGCCAATATTTAACTTTATCCTGATATCTTTCAAAAACAGTCTCGCAGTATCTCACATAACAATCTATACATTCTCTACTTTCCCAACCATTATATTTTTCAACCAGACCATACGGCATCTCATAATGTGAAATGGTAACAAGTGGTTTAATACCATATTTCAAACATTCATCAAATACTGCATCATAAAACTCCAGCCCTTTTTCATTCGGTGTTTCCTCCAATCCTGTCGGAAAAATTCTTGTCCATGCAATAGACATTCGGAAAGTTTTGAATCCCATTTCTGCAAATAATGCAATATCTTCTTTATAATGATGATAAAAATCTGTTGCCTCATGGCTAGGATATAATGTTCCTTCTTCAAACCCATCTGTAATTCGCTTTGGAATCGTATGTGTTCCATTTGTACATAAATCTGGAATAGCAACTCCTTTTCCATCTACATCCCATGCACCTTCATACTGATTTGCGGCTGTTGCTCCGCCCCATAAAAAATCTTTTCGAAAAATCTTCATCCATTCTTCTCCTCGTATTTATATTGTCTGCGTTGCTCTTTTAAAAATAATGTGTTAGCAATAAGAAAATACTCTTATTTTTAATAAGTGTACTCCTTCAAAGATCATTGTTGTAATCTCATCTCCATTTGAAACAATTGTTCCCTGATATGAAAAAGGACCAGCCGGTGTGGCGCACACTGCCACACCAAGCTTGTCCATTTTTGAAGTGAAATAATACAGATAATATCTTCCATCCGGTCCACATATAGCATCAGGAGCCAGAAGATTTCGGTTCTCCATCCGAAATGTACTCCCTCCCGGCAGATATGGGTTCCTTGTCTGTTTCATCTATCTCGCCTTTTCTTTTATGAATCTAACATTTTGTCATTATATCCAAAGAGATATGTTAAAATGATTCCACCAAAAAATCCAATTGCACTAACAACTGCTGCAATTTTTCCCATCATTGCGACAAATGCCGGGATTGTCAGAACACAAGTGGAAATCAGTGCTGTCACCATTCCACCAGATGTTGCGATCAACACTCCTCCAATCGCATCTAAAAGACATACAATTACAAACGGTCTTTTAAACTTTAACACAACTCCATAAATTGCCGGCTCCGTTACTCCTGCCACAAATGCGGAAATTCCTGTAGATACCGCTGTCTGTTTCAGTTCTGGATTCTTAGTCTTTAGGAATACACCAAACGCACATCCCGCCAATGCAAAGTTTGTCGCTAATGTAATTGCCAAAAATGGATCTGCACCGATCGTAGCAAAGTTATTCATACTAAGTGGTACAAGCCCCCAATGTAAACCAAAGATCAGCATGATCGGATATAATGCTCCAAATACAAATCCCGCAACAGGTGGACAAGTATCAAGTAACCAACCAATTCCATCTGCAAGCCCCACTGCAACGATATTTGTAACTGGCCCAATTACGAGAAATGTTAACAATGCAGTCATAACAAGGCTCAAAAGCGGAACAAAGATTCCACGAATTACTTGTGGGAATAAAGGTTTGATCAGTTTTTCAAACTTCGCCTGAACAAACACTGCTACAACAATTGGAATGACAGAACAAGGATAACTAATCAACGTCACTGGGATTCCAAAGAAACTTACTGCTTCTCCTGCACTGTACAATGTACTGATATTCGGATATACAAGTGCCGCTGCTACTGCCATCGCTACGAAAGGCTCTGCTTTAAACTTCTTTGCGGCTGTATATGCAAGGAAAATTGGCAGGAAATTAAACACGCCATCTGCCATAGCATATAAAAGCTGATATGTTGTTCCTGCTGTATCCAACCAGCCAACTGTTGTAAAGACAACAAGAAATCCTTTTAACAATCCTGCTGCCATAAATGCACCCATAAATGGAAGGAAGATTGCTGAAATCACATCAATTGCTATCGTCAGAATACTCTTCTTGGCTGTTCCTCCATCCTCATCCGCTTCGCCTGTCAGATTAATATTCGTCACCTTTCCGATCTCATCGTAAACATCTCCAACATCTGTTCCGATAACAACCTGATACTGTCCTGCTGCAACCATAACCTGAATAACACCTTCTGCCTTTTTCAGTGCTTCCAGATTTACTTTCTTTTCATCTTTTACTATAAAACGAAGACGTGTCATACAATGTGCCAGTGATTTTACATTTTCTTCACCACCGATCTCACGGACAATGTCTATTGCCATCTTATTATAATTTTTAGCCATGAGTTTCTCTCCTTCTAATAACTTTTAGATTTCAAATCAACCGGATTGTTTCAGAATTGTGCACCATCCTGACTTCTTCCTGCAATCATTTCTGTTCTGAAAACATTTCTCCCCACCACCATGAACTATGTCGTGTTTCTCTTATGGAGTTCTTTCGTATATCTGAAAAAGGCTTTTTGATATACAAAAAAGACCCAGAATATACTTTGGACTAATGTATAAGTCCTCTGCTATCTCTGCGTCTTGCTGAACTGAATCATAACAAACTGATCTGCATGTGTAATTGATTTCTGCATCTACTTTAGCAAACTATCGTGTGTTTGTCTAGCTTGCAGAATCACCAATATTTTCCACTAAAAATTATTACTTTTTCACAATGGACAAATCTTCTTTCACTGTCTACAATGGATTTATAAGCGATTGTTACTGTTGAATCAGGCAAGTCGGTTTTATGTTATAATAAGTTCATGAGACAGATATTTTATTATCGACATCTCAATACACTTTTATACCATAAGATCGGCTTTTATTTTTTTACAAAACAATCAATACAAAGGAGATATCTAATATGCAGATCACCCGTGTTCTTAATACGAATGCTGTCTTATCAGCAGATTCTGACAGCAATGAAATCGTCCTTCTCGGCCGCGGGATTGGATTCAAAGCCCGCCCCGGAGACAACGTGGATGAAACTAAAATTGAAAAACGTTTTACGTTAAATGACAAGAAACAGTTAAGCCGTTTTCGGGAACTTTTAGAACAGATTCCTTCTGAATACATTTTTGTAGCAGAACAGGCAATTTCATTTGCCAAACGCTTCTACAATCTGCAGCTGAATGAATCTATCCATATTTCTCTTGCAGATCATCTTCACAGTGCTGTAGAGAATGCAAAGCTTGGAATTCAGATTCCAAACTCCCTTCTTTTAGATATTAAACAGTATTATCCAAGAGAATATGAGATTGGACAACAGACCATCACTTTTGTAGATGACAAACTTCACATTAAACTTCCAGAAGATGAGTGGGGCTTTGTCGCCATGCATTTTGTCAATGCACAATACGGAAAAGAAAATACTAATGTCAAAAAAATCATTACATTTGTGAGAGATGTAAATAATTTTATTTTAAACGAGCTTGATATTAAACCTGATGAAGATTCCTTGTTTTATCACCGCTATATGACACACCTGAATTTCTTTGCACAGCGAGTTGCCGGCGGCGTTCACTATTCTGACGACAATGATATTGAACTGTCATTATTAAAAAAACACTATCGCGAAGAATACAAAGTAAGCTGTGATGTTGCAAATTACATTAAGAAAAACTATCATTTTAAACCTAACAAAGATGAAATCATGTATCTCACAATTCACTTGGCGCATATTACACGCCACGCAGTTTAACAGTTTCATTTTAATTTAAAATCAGGAGGACTCAGACTATGGGATTTTTAACAAAACTTTTTTCTGGAAAATCAGAGGGAAATACAAAGTCAGAAGAAATCAAAACTACTAACTCACAACCAAATACAATCTATGCACCATTTAAAGGCACTGTTATTCCATTAGAGCAGATTAACGATGGTGTGTTTTCCAGCGGTGTACTTGGTCAGGGAATTGGAATGTACCCAGAGGAAGAAACTGTCTATGCACCTTTCGATGGAAAAATCACTCAGCTAGTTAACACAAAACATGCTATCGGTATCTTAAGTAATGACAATATCGAATTATTAATTCACGTTGGGATGGATACTGTTGCAATGAAGGGAAAAGGATTTAAACTGTTTGTTTCAGAAGGTGATACTGTATCCTGTGGACAGAAATTAATGACCTTTTCTAAATCAGAGATTGCTGCTGCCGGATATCCGGATACAACTGCAATTATTATAACAAACTTCGATGATTTCAATAAGGTTTCTACTCTTATTGAGGGACCTGTAGAAAAAGGGACTGCCGTACTGATTACAGAATAATGCAAAGGAGAACGTTATGACAGAACAACAATTACTAGACTTATTTCATCAAATGACTTTAGAAGAAAAGATTGGACAGCTTGTCCAGTTGGATGGCGGATGTTTCGGTACTGATGCTATGGCTGTCGGACCAAGAGAAAAGCTTGGTGTCACAGAAGAAACCGTACGCAACTGTGGAAGCGTATTAAATGTTCTTGGTGCTGAAAAGGTTCATGAAATCCAAGATCATTTTCTTGCTGAAAATCGTTTAAAAATACCGCTCCTCTTCATGGCAGATGTAATTTACGGATACCAGACTGTTTTCCCGATTCCTCTTGGTCTTGGATCCACCTGGAACCCGAACCTGATTCGTGAAGATTATAAACTGATTGCAGAAGAAGCCTGCAGTGATGGTGATATGGTTACCTTCAGCCCACCTGCTGATCTAATTCGTGATGCAAGATGGGGACGTTGTCTTGAAATGCCGGGAGAAGATCCTGTTCTGATCTCTCATTTTTCCAAAGCAATGGTAGAAGGTTTCCAGAACACATGGGAAAAGGGAAAAAGTGTTGCCTCCTGTCTGAAACATTTTGCCGGATACGGTGCCCCGGAAGCCGGACGCGAGTATAACACCGTTGATATGAGTAAACGCCGTTTCCTTCAGGATTTTCTTCCTGGTTATAAATCTGCTGTAGATGCAGGATGTGAACTGGTTATGACTTCCTTTAATACTGTAGATGAAATTCCTGCTACTGCCAATAAATGGCTGATGGATGATATTTTACGAAAAGAATGGGGATTTAATGGAGTAATCATTACAGATTATGCAGCAATCTCCGAATTAAAGGCTCACGGAGTTGCTGATGATGATGCTGAAGCTGCAAAACTTGCAATAAATGCAACTGTAGATATTGATATGAAGACATCTTGCTATGCAAATAATCTTGCGGATCTTGTTGCCCGTCACGAAATTGATGAGGCACAGATTGATGCTGCCTGTTATCGAATCCTTACGCTGAAAAATAAACTTGGACTTTTCGAAGACCCATACTATGGATGTAGTGTAGAAAAACGTGATTCCGTTATCTGCAGTCCTGAAAAAATCAGTGCTGCCCGTAAAACCGCCAACCGTTCTATGGTTCTTCTTAAAAATGATGATATTCTTCCGCTGAAAAGAAATAAACAGAAGATTGCTCTGATCGGACCTTACGCTGACAGTCTGGATATTGTCGGCATGTGGGCTGTTCACGCTGATCACAAACATTCAATTACAATAAAACAGGCGATGGAAAATGTTCTCGATAATGAATACTTTACTTTTACCAAAGGCTGTGATTTCCTTGATGATTATAGTTCGTTAGGCGAGTTCGGATTCATCCCTGCGATTGCCAATGGAAAACTCACTCCTGAACAGGCTGTCATAGAACATGAGAACGCTCTTACTCTGGCAAAAGAAGCTGATGTTGTCGTACTGGCTATGGGAGAACATATGCTGCAAAGTGGTGAGTCCGGTTCAAGAACCGATATCACACTTCCAGAACCACAGAAACAACTTCTACACGAGATTAAGGCTCTTGACAAAAAAATTGTTCTTGTATTGTTCAACGGAAGACCTCTTGCATTAACTGATATCATTGAAGATTGTGACGCTGTTTTGGAAGCATGGTTCCCGGGCACAGCCGGTGGACTTTCCATCTGTGACTGCCTCTTTGGTGACTACAATCCTTCTGGAAGACTAACTGTAAGTTTCCCTTATCACGTTGGTCAGGAACCATTATATTATTCTCAGTTTGCAACTGGAAGACCTGCAAATGGGAGCACGCATAGCGGACGCTTTGTCTCGCGTTATCTTGACTGCCCGAATGAAGCACTTTTTCCTTTCGGATATGGTTTATCCTATCATAAGGCAGAATATTCTAATCTTACACTTAGCCAGACAAAGATTTCAAAATCCGCTGATGATTCCATACAGGTATCCATCACAGTAACAAACACCAGTGGAACTTCCGGAACTGAAACTGTTCAATTATATCTCAGAGACTTAGTTGGAAGCGTTGTAAGACCAATTCTTGAGCTGAAAGACTTCAAACAAATTTACTTAGGTGCTCATGAAACAAAAAAAATCACCTTTACAATTACTGAGGAAATGCTTCGCTTTTACACAAAAGATTATACTTATCAGAGCGAACCGGGCAATTTCAAAGTATTTGTCGGACCGAATAGTGCTGAATTACTGGAAGCAGATTTTTCACTGACTATCTAGCAATCTTTTATTTAGATAGCCACATAATTGAACACAAAAGATGGATGAAAGTATGTATCGTATATAATACCATGGCTCTCATCCATTTTTTCTTCATTATTCCGCCTTCACGGCCCAGCGCATCTTCGTAGATCTTGCTCTTCCGTTCTGCGCGCATTCCTGTGCTGACGGACGTACCACATCTCTCGCATATTCGGAATAGATTCCTTCTTTATATCCTGCTTTGAGTGCTTTTTTTACAAGCTTGTCCTCTCCGGAATGGAATGTAAGAATTGCTACTCTTCCGCCCGGTTTTAATGCTCCCGGGAGTTTCTCCATGAATTCATACAGCACTTCGAATTCATTATTGACATCAATACGAAGTGCCTGGAATGTTCTCTGGCAAGTCTTCTTGATAATGTCCTTCTTTTCTTTATTATTCGGAAGGAAATCCAAAGTCTTCTCGATCACATTTCTAAGCTTTGTTGTTGTATCGATGCGATTGCCTCTGCGAATCTCATCTGTGATTGCTTTCGCCAGCTCTTCGCAGTATGGCTCATCTGAATTCTCGTAAAGCATTCCGGCAAGCTCTTCCTCGGAAATGTTGTCGAGTCGTTCTGCTGCGCTGATACCTTTCTCCTGGTTCAGTCGCAGATCCAGCGGTCCGTCAACTTTGAAGGAAAATCCTCTCTTCGGATTGTCGATCTGCATAGAGGAAACTCCAAGGTCCGCAAGGATAAAATCAAATCCTCCAACTTCTTTTGCAATCTCATCGATCGTGCAGAAGTTCTGAAGACGG
>OGZR01000637.1_pt1 | contig 13657 bp, 19 predicted proteins | sample 1576851 | NCBI WGS metagenome assembly OGZR01 (sample SAMEA3541492, study PRJEB24748) | human gut metagenome | biome: human gut; feature: human-associated habitat; material: faeces | place: China | collected 2012
GTCATCGGGCATTATCTGAACATAAAACACTATCAATAAGTTGGAGTCATTACCCAGTTTTTGAGTGATCTTTTGGTACAGTCCAAACCCAACTTTCGAGATCCCATTCGCTCCATTCAGATAATCGGGCTTCACTCATTCGACATCCAAATACTGTACAAAGCACAAACATTTTTCGCGTGTATTCAGACATTAGTTTTAAATCAGGCTCGACAAAAATTGCCTTCCAGAGCTGGCCCAGTTCGGCTTCATCCAGAACCCGATCCCGCTTACCTGCAATCTGCCCCACATCACTCATGCGCAAATCCTTTAAAGCATCACATGTCGCGTACTGGCGTACCCGACAAAAACGAAGAGCTAATTTAGTGTCAGAAAAAACATACGCCGCCATAACTGGTGCATTACGTTTAATTCGGTCAAAACAGTCCAGCCATTCATATAGGTGAGTGTCATTTACAGGCAAATGACCGATATAGGGAAAGATATGCTTTCGAAATCTGCCAAGCGTTACAGCATGAGTTTTACGACGCACCTTACAGTAATTTTCATACCAGTAATTTAGTGCATCCTCCACTGTGACCGGCTTTAAGCGTTCTTCAGCCTGAATCTTAATCTGGATACGCGGATCACGTTTGTCAGCCAACCAACCACGGCACTCGTCGCGCTTTTCCCTTGCCTGTTTGAGTGACATATCAGGATATTTACCCAACGTTAGCCAGACCGGAGCAGCCCGGCCACCTGCTAACCTGTAGAAGAAAACAAAGCTCACAGCCCCTTTAGTACTCACACGAATAGAAAGCCCCTTTCCATCAGCAATGGTGATCTGCTTTTCTCTGGGTTTCCCCAGATATCCTTTAAGCGCTTTGTCGCTCAGTTTGTTCTCGCCAGCCATTTTTAGCCCCAAAAAGCAATACAAGCTGCAATACAGAGATGATTGCAACACACAGATAACGAGGAAAATTCAGTGAAAGCGCCAGATAAACTTATTCTTTATTATCAAAAGATTAAGTGTAAAAACCAGCAACTACACGAAAGCCTCAGAAAGCCATGCTAAGTGCTTGGGTTTGACATATCCCGGCGTAAATTCAGAGGTGGAGCCGCCACGGGAACGGATAACCTCACCGGAAACAATCGGCGAAACGTACAGCGCCATGTTTACCAGTCCCGGAATTTGTGAGAGATAGACTTTCTCCGTGGTGAAGGGATAGCTCTCACGGAAAAAGAGACGCAGAAACAGCGGATCAAACTTAAATTTCTGCTCATTTGCCGCCAGCAGCTGGGCGGTTGTGTACATCGACATAAAAAAATCCCGTAAAAAAAGCCGCACAGGCGGCCTTTAGTGATGAAGGGTAAGGTTAAACGATGCTGATTGCCGTTCCGGCAAACGCGGTCCGTTTTTTCGTCTCGTCGCTGGCAGCCTCCGGCCAGAGCACATCCTCATAACGGAACGTGCCGGACTTGTAGAACGTCAGCGTGGTGCTGGTCTGGTCAGCATCAACCGCCAGAATGCCAACGGCAGTACCGTCGGTGGTGCCATCCCACGCAACCAGCTTACGGGTGGAGGTGTCCAGCATCAGCGGGGTCATTGCAGGCGCTTTCGCACTCAATCCGCCGGGCGCGGTTGCCGTATGTGCCGGGTCACTGTTGCCCAGCGGCTGGTAATGGGTAAAGGTTTCTTTGCTCGTCATAAACATCCCTTACACTGGTGTGTTCAGCAAATCGTTAACGGCATCAGATGCCGGGTTACCTGCAGCCAGTGGTGCCGGTGCCCCCTGCATCAGACGATCCAGCGCAGTGTCACTGCGCGCCTGTGCACTCTGTGGTGCAGCTGCCAGAATGCGGCGGGCCGTTTCCACGGTCATACCGGGGGTTTCGGCCAGCACACGTGCCTGTTCTTCGCGTCCGTGAGCTTCCTCACAGTTGAGGATCCCCATAATGCGGCTGTTTTCTGCCGCAACCGCAGCGGTGATCTGCGCGTTCACGTCCGGCTGCGCCGCGCTGGCGTTTTCGCCCTCCGTCGCTTGCACCACGTCAGTAACGTCAGCCTGCGAAGCAGTGGCTGAAACAGTTGTTGATTGAGTCTCTTTGGTCATTCGCCCTCCTGAGAGACGGGATTTACGTGCATCCAGTGCATCACGCATAACAGTGATCGCATCGGTGCTGTTGACAAGTTCATCAGCCAGTCCGGCATCAATGGCCTCCTGACCGCTGTACACTGCAGCCTCGGTATCCAGCACAGCCTGCACGGACAGGCCGGTATATGCCGACACCTTCTGCGCAAACATCCGGCGGGTTGCATCCATCCGGGACTGCAGTGTCTCCCGGACATCACCCGGTAGATGGCTGTAGGGGTTGCCATCCACCTTATGGCTGCCGCTGTAAATCAGCGTGATTTCCACGCCCTGTTTCTCCAGCGCAGCACCGTAATTACTGTGAGCCATCATGACGCCGATGGAGCCTGTCCGGGCGGTCTGCGTGACCAGACGTCGGGAGGCGGCGCTGGCAAGCAACTGACCTGCACTGCAGTTCATGTCGTTGGCCAGCGCCCATACCGGCTTTATGTCACGCACACGGGCGATGATGTCAGCGCAGTCAAATGCCCCTGCCACCATCCCGCCTGGCGTATCCATATCGAGCAGAATGCCGTCCACCATCGGGTCGCTGGCAGCCTGTTGCAGACGGGCGATAATGCCGTTGTAACCGGTCATCCCCGAATACGGCTGCAGCGCTCGCGTCCGGCTGACCAGCGTGCCGGACACCGGCAGCACGGCGATGCCGTTCATGACCTGATAACTGCGGGCCTGTCGTGGTCCGTCATCATCACCGGATAACGCCAGCGCCGCGGGTGCCTCTCCGGCAGTCAGGCTGTCGCCGGATACTGCATCCGTCAGGCGACTGATCCCAAGCTGGCCTGCAAGCGCACAAAAGAAAACCCGCGCATAGGCGGGTTCAAGCATCAGCGGCTCATTAAAGGCCATGCTGGCAATATGCGGGAGATTACGCAGCTCTGCTGTCACTCTTCTCCTCCTCTGTTGATTGTCGCAGTCCGGATTCAAATGCCGCAGCCGCCCAGGCGGGCGGTTTAAGACCGGCTGCACGGCGCTCCATCGTTTCACGGACCTGCTGGGCAAAAATTTCCTGATAGTCGTCACCGCGTTTTGCGCACTCTTTCTCGTAGGTACTCAGTCCGGCTTCTATCAGCATCACCGCTTCCTGTACTTCTTTCAGACCATCGATGGCCATACGACCGGAGCCTATCCAGTCACAGTTCCCCCAGGCGCTGCGGGCTTCCTGAAAGCTGAAACGCGCTTTTGAAGGTAACGTCACCACGCGGCGAACGATGGCCTCTTCCAGCCAGCACAGAAACATCTGGCTCGCCTGACGGGATGCGACGAATTTTCGCCGCCCCATAAAGTACGCCCACGACTCGTTCGCACTGGCCCGTGCCGTGGAGTAGCTCATCTGGGCGTAATTCCGGGAAAGCTGCTCATACGAGACACCCAGCCCGGCAGCGATATACCGCAACAGTGACTGTTCAAACACGGAGTAGCCGTTATCCGTGTCCTGAGCCGTCTGCAGGTTCAGTGAGTCCCCCGGCATCAGGTGCGGCACTTTTGCGCCTCCCAGACGGACCGGTGCTGCGGCGTAATACGCGGCAATTTCACCAATCCAGCCGGTCAGCCTTTCCCGCTGCTCCTGACTGTTCGCGCCCAGAATAAAATCCATCGCTGACTGCGTATCCAGCTCACTCTCAATGGTGGCGGCATACATCGCCTTCACAATGGCGCTCTGCAGCTGCGTGTTCTGCAGCGTGTCGAGCATCTTCATCTGCTCCATCACGCTGTAAAACACATTTGCACCGCGGGTCTGCCCGTCCTCCACGGGTTCAAAAACGTGAATGAACGAGGCACGCCCGCCGGGTAACTCACGGGGTATCCATGTCCATTTCTGCGGCATCCAGCCAGGATACCCGTCCTCGCTGACGTAATATCCCAGCGCCGCACCGCTGTCATTAATCTGCACACCGGCACGGCAGTTCCGGCTGTCGCCGGTATTGTTCGGGTTGCTGATGCGCTTCGGGCTGACCATCCGGAACTGTGTCCGGAAAAGCCGCGACGAACTGGTATCCCAGGTGGCCTGAACGAACAGTTCACCGTTAAAGGCGTGCATGGCCACACCTTCCCGAATCATCATGGTAAACGTGCGTTTTCGCTCAACGTCAATGCAGCAGCAGTCATCCTCGGCAAACTCTTTCCATGCCGCTTCAACCTCGCGGGAAAAGGCACGGGCTTCTTCCTCCCCGATGCCCAGATAGCGCCAGCTTGGGCGATGACTGAGCCGGAAAAAAGACCCGACGATATGATCCTGATGCAGCTGGATGGCGTTGGCGGCATAGCCGTTATTGCGTACCAGATCGTCCGCGCGGGCATTGCCACGGGTAAAGTTGGGCAACAGGGCTGCATCCACACTTTCACCCGGTGGGTTCCACGCCCGCAACTGCCCACCAAATCCGCTGCCACCGCCGTGATAACCGGCATATTCACGCAGCGATGTCATGCCGTCCGGCCCCAGAAGGGTGGGAATGGAGGACGTTTTCATACATAAAATCCTGCAGGTCCCCTGCGTCGCTGTGTCATGCCGGTCTGCACTTCCAGCTCCGCAATGTATTTTTTCAGGTCAGACACGGAAGTGGCCGTAAACTCCACTCGCCGTCCGTCTTTCTGTACCGTTGCCACCCGTTTTCCTGTCATCAGGTCATGCAGTGCCGCACGGGCAGCGGCAAGTTCTTCCTGTCGCGTCATTCATCCTCTCCGGATAAGGCACGGGCGTAATCTGCCAGTGTTTTCTTGTTGGTTGCTGCACCATCCTCTTCCTGCAGGCTCGCCAGCAGTGCACTGAGATCCAGCTGCCAGCGGGAAATACTGATGCGCAGCGCCGCCAGCGCATAAACGAAGCAGTCGAGCGCCTCATTGCGTCGCTTTTTGCTGTCCCACAGTATTTTTTTCCTGCCATCCACCCATTTTTCGACCTGCTCTTCAGCCGTCAGCTGCTGCGCTTCGGTCAGATCAAAAATATCCGGGTTATTCGGGAAGTGAACGGCACCGGGAAGCGGTTCATCCCCTTCCGGCGTCAGTGTGAAGCGGTTATAAATCTGCTCTTTCGCGGTATCCGTACCGATTTCGGTAAGGTAAACCCCGTTTTTGTTTCGCTTACGAGGCATGCTGGCCACCGGCTTACCGTAGACGGATGCCCCTTTAATGGGGATCACCCGGAACAGCCCATGCTTTTTCGAGCGTTCATACACAATGGTCGGGTCAATCCCGCCAGTATCCCAGCAGATACGGGATATCGACATTTCTGCACCATTCCGGCGGGTATAGGTTTTATTGATGGCCTCATCCACACGCAGCAGCGTCTGTTCATCGTCGTGGCGGCCCATAATAATCTGCCGATCAATCAGCCAGCTTTCCTCACCCGGCCCCCATCCCCATACGCGCATTTCGTAGCGATCCAGCTGGGAGTCGATACCGGCGGTCAGGTAAGCCACACGGTCAGGAACGGGCGCTGAATAATGCTCTTTCCGCTCCGCCATCACTTCAGCATCCGGACGTTCGCCAATTTTCGCCTCCCACGTCTCACCGAGCGTGGTGTTCACGAAGGTTTTACGTTTTCCCGTATCCCCTTTCGTTTTCATCCAGTCTTTGACAATCTGCACCCAGGTGGTGAACGGGCTGTACGCTGTCCAGATGTGAAAGGTCACACTGTCAGGTGGCTCAATCTCTTCACCGGATGACGAAAACCAGAGAATGCCATCACGGGTCCAGATCCCGGTCTTTTCGCAGATATAACGGGCATCAGTAAAGTCCAGCTCCTGCTGGCGGATGACGCAGGCATTATGCTCGCAGAGATAAAACACGCTGGAGGGGTCATCCGGCGTCCATTTGAGGCCAAACGGCGTCTCTTTGTCGCCAAATTTAAGATACTGCTCCTCCCCGCAGTGCGGGCAGGCAACATGAAAACGCATAAAATGCGGGGATTCACTGGCTGCACGCTCAATCTGGCAGGTGCCTCTCACTTTGGGCGTGGAGCCACGGATGGACTTTGGCCAGACCGAGCCTTCAATACGTTTGTCGCCAAGGAACGTCGGAGAGCCTTCCTGTTCAATATCCTCATCAAAGGCAGCAAGTTCATCATAACCCGCCACATCCACCGACTTTTCACGGTAGTTTTTTGCCGCTTTACCGCCCAGGCACCAGAAGCCACGACCATTGGAAAAACGCTTCATAGTGAGCGTGTTATCCCGGTGCTTTTTGCCATACCACGGAGCCAGCGCCAGCAGCGACGGAATATCGCGGATGGTCGGCTCAACGTGGGTTTTCATAAAGTTCTCGGCATCACCATCCGTCGGCAACCAGATAAGTGTGTTGCGCTGCTTATGCTCTATAAAGTAGGCATAAACACCCAGCAGCATTTTGGAATAACCGACACGGGCAGACTTCACCACATTCACCTCACGGATGTAGTCGCTGCCCATCGCATTCATGATGGCCCGCTGAAAGGGCAGTGTTTCCCAGCGCCCTTCCTGGTATGCGGATTCTTTCGGGAGATAGTAATTAGCATCCGCCCATTCAACGGCGGTCTGTGGCTCCGGCCTGAACAGTGAGCGAAGCCCGGCGCGGACAAAATGCCGCAGCCTGTTAACCTGACTGTTCGATATATTCACTCAGCAACCCCGGTATCAGTTCATCCAGCGCGGCTGCTTTGTTCATGGCTTTGATGATATCCCGTTTCAGGAAATCAACATGTCGGTTTTCCAGTTCCGGAAAACGCCGCTGCACCGACAGGGGGATCCCGTCGAGAATACTGGCAATTTCACCTGCGATCCGCGACAGCACGAAAGTACAGAATGCGGTTTCCACCACTTCAGCGGAGTCTCTGGCATTTTTCAGCTCCTGTGCGTCGGCCTGCGCACGCGTAAGTCGATGGCGTTCGTACTCAATAGTCCCTGGCTGGAGATCTGTCTCGCTGGCCTGCCGCAGTTCTTCAACTTCCCGGCACAGCTTTTCGTTCTCAATTTCAGCATCCCTTTCGGCATACCATCTTATAACGGCGGCAGAGTCATAAAGCACCTCATTACCCTTGCCACCGCCTCGCAGAACGGGCATTCCCTGTTCCTGCCAGTTCTGAATGGTACGGATACTCGCACCGAAAATGTCAGCCAGCTGCTTTTTGTTGACTTCCATTGTTCATTCCACGGCCAAAAACAGAGAAAGGAAACGACAGAGGCCCAAAAGCTCGTTTTCAGCACCTGTCGTTTCCTTTCTTTTCAGGGGGTATTTTAAATAAAAACATTAAGTTACGACGAAGAAGAACGGAAATGCCTTAAACCGGAAAATTTTCATAAATAGCGAAAACCCGCGAGGTCGCCGCCCCGTAACCTGTCGGATCGCCGGAAAGGACCCGAAAAATGATAATAATTATCATCTACATATCACAACGTGCATCTACGCCATCAAACCACGTCAAATAATCAATTATGACGCAGGTATCGTATTAATTGATCTGCATCAACTTAACGTAAAAACAACTTCAGACAATACAAATCAGCGACACTGAATACGGGGCAACCTCATGTCAACGAAGAACAGAACCCGCAGAACAACAACCCGCAACATCCGCTTTCCTAACCAAATGATTGAACAAATTAACATCGCTCTTGAGCAAAAAGGGTCTGGGAATTTCTCAGCCTGGGTCATTGAAGCCTGCCGTCGGAGACTAACGTCAGAAAAGAGAGCATATACATCAATCCAAAGTGATGATGGATGAACATCCCGGTTTCTTCCACCATCGCACCGGAAAAGCGACTATGAGGGTAACCCTGCGTCTGTCAGCACAGTAAAACCCGGTGTGCATCGTTTTTGATTATTCCCGCACACTCACGCAGAAGGAATTCCCCGTCGGGCTACGGTCATGGTTAATGCGGGAATACGGCGACGATACAGCGCAGCTAAAAGGGTAATGGACAGATAGAGCGGTTTATTTCATTCCACAGGATTCTGAGTGCCCCCCCCCTCCTCCAATAGGCTGAGCATCCACCTATATAGTTTTAATTTTCATCAATCCATTTAACTATCGTTTAATTGTTGTCACATAGGATTCTGCCGTTTTTAACAATGCAGGATAATAAGATGAAAAAAATGTTGTTTTCTGCCGCTCTGGCAATGCTTATTACAGGATGTGCTCAACAGACGTTTACTGTTGGAAACAAACCGACAGCAGTAACACCAAAGGAAACCATCACCCATCATTTCTTCGTTTCGGGAATTGGACAGGAGAAAACTGTTGATGCAGCCAAAATTTGTGGCGGCGCAGAAAATGTTGTTAAAACAGAAACCCAGCAAACATTCGTAAATGGATTTCTCGGTTTTATTACTTTAGGCATTTATACTCCGCTGGAAGCGCGTGTGTATTGCTCACAATAATTGCATGAGTTGCCCATCGATATGGGCAGCTCTATCTGCACTGCTCATTAATATACTTCTGGGTTCCTTCCAGTTGTTTTTGCATAGTGATCAGCCTCTCTCTGAGGGTGAAATAATCCCGTTCAGCGGTGTCTGCCAGTCGGGGGGAGGCTGCATTATCCACGCCGGAGGCGGTGGTGGCTTCACGCACTGACTGACAGACTGCTTTGATGTGCAACCGACGACGACCAGCGGCAACATCATCACGCAGAGCATCATTTTCAGCTTTCGCATCAGCTAACTCCTTCGTGTATTTTGCATCGAGCGCAGCAACATCACGCTGACGCATCTGCATGCCAGTAATTGCCGCGTTCGCCAGCTTCAGTTCTCTGGCATTTTTGTCGCGCTGGGCTTTGTAGGTAATGGCGTTATCACGGTAATGATTAACAGCCCATGACAGGCAGACGATGATGCAGATAACCAGAGCGGAGATAATCGCGGTTACTCTGTTCATTGCTGACCCCACAAACAGATTTCACGCTCAATCTCACGACGAGTCATGAGACCTTTCCATTGCTTACCGCCAGCATATGTCCAGCGACGTAGCTGATCACATGCGCCTTTGATATCGCCCTGGTTTATTTTGCGAAGAAGCGTCGATGTTCTGAAATTGCCAGCACCCACGTTGTAAACGAATGAGTAAAGAGCGCCGCGCATTGTTTCCGGTATATCGACTTTGATGTACGGGTTAATTTGTCTGGCGACCGTGGCAAGGTCTTTATTCAGGAGGGCTTTGCATTCTGCTTTGGTATACGTTTTACCGAGCATGATGTCTTTTCCTGTATGCCCGTGACATACAGTCCATACACCAACAATATCTTTGTATGGTATGTAGCTGACACCTTCCAGACCATCGTTACCACTTGGGCCAGTGATTAACACTGATGCTATAGCAATTGCTCCGCCACCAATAGCAGCAGCAACGGCTTTTCGTAATGATGGAGGCATTATTCACCTCTCGCAGCCTTGCGCTTATCTTCTTTAATCTTGAAATAAAGGTTTGTCAGGTACGTCAGCAGGCCAAATACCAGGCTACCCAGCACACCTATTGCTGCCCACTGTGAGGGCGTGACTTTATCGAGCAGCTGTAAAAACCAGTACCCGGCACTACCTGCTGAGGTGCCATAGGCGACACCCGTTGTTAACTTATCCATGGATTTCATAACCCCACCTCGCAGACAAAGCGGGTGTAAATTGAGGGAATACTACGAAACGTAACAGACTCGGAGTCAGTGAATAACTCAGGTATTGGGTTATCAGCTAATATCGAGACTCAAAAAATGGAAAAACCCGCTCGACGGCGGGTTTAAGCTGTGTGACGAAGTAACCACTCTTAACAGCATAACCAATTTTTTACGTACGTAAACCACTGAATGATATTTATGAGAATGCTACCGAGTGTTCAAAACACCACCACAAATACATAAGAAAACCTCAACAAATAACCAATAAATAATTTCAGACGTTATTTTTAGTTGATTTAAATTAAACTGCCGAATTATAGAACCCCCATAAATAACAGCCATTAATATAAATTAGCTAATAGGTTTATTTTTGTTCAAATAAGAGCCATAAATAGGATTCGATAGAAAAAGTTCAGATAAAAATAGAGATCTACTTCACAAATCAAATGAGAAACCAAAACTTACATCTTGAAATAATCACATTGATTAGATGAATATTTATCGCGCAGTGACATCATTTTTTAATAATAGTTCAAAAAAAGGGCTCACGATGAAAAAATTAACAGTGGCAATTTCTGCTGTAGCTGCATCAGTACTGATGGCGATGTCTGCTCAGGCAGCTGAAATTTATAATAAAGACAGTAACAAGCTGGATCTGTACGGGAAAGTTAATGCTAAGCACTACTTCTCCTCTAATGATGCAGATGATGGTGATACTACTTATGCCCGTCTTGGCTTCAAAGGTGAAACCCAAATCAACGATCAACTGACTGGTTTCGGTCAGTGGGAATATGAATTCAAAGGCAACCGCGCTGAATCTCAAGGTTCCTCCAAAGACAAAACCCGTCTTGCATTTGCAGGCCTGAAATTCGGTGACTACGGCTCAATCGATTACGGCCGTAACTACGGTGTAGCATACGACATCGGTGCGTGGACTGACGTTCTGCCAGAATTCGGTGGCGATACCTGGACCCAAACAGATGTGTTCATGACTGGTCGCACCACTGGTGTTGCAACCTATCGTAACAACGACTTCTTTGGTCTGGTTGATGGTCTGAACTTTGCTGCTCAGTACCAAGGCAAAAACGATCGTAGCGATTTCGATAACTACACTGAAGGTAACGGTGATGGCTTCGGTTTCTCTGCTACCTATGAATACGAAGGATTCGGTATCGGTGCAACTTATGCGAAATCTGATCGTACCGACACTCAAGTTAATGCAGGGAAAGTTCTTCCTGAAGTATTTGCTTCCGGTAAAAATGCAGAAGTTTGGGCCGCAGGTCTGAAATATGACGCTAACAACATTTACCTGGCCACTACCTATTCTGAAACCCAGAATATGACTGTATTTGCTGATCACTTCGTTGCTAATAAAGCCCAAAACTTCGAAGCTGTTGCACAATATCAGTTCGATTTCGGTCTGCGTCCGTCCGTTGCTTACCTGCAATCTAAAGGTAAGGATCTTGGAGTATGGGGCGATCAGGACTTAGTCAAATATGTTGATGTAGGTGCAACCTATTACTTCAACAAAAATATGTCTACTTTCGTTGATTACAAAATCAACCTGCTTGACAAAAATGACTTCACTAAAGCACTCAGTGTAAGCACTGATGACATCGTTGCTGTAGGTCTGGTTTACCAGTTCTAATCTGATTACGAAAAAGATATGTTGCGGGAGGCGTTGCCTCCCCAACATATAAGTGGCTCCCTCAAGCCACTTCCTTTAGAAGCACAACCTTGCTTCTAACTATATAAACCTTCTGTTATATATTACCCTTTATTTTTGGGAGCGTCTCAACGCCCCATTTTTAATAAACAATTGGCATATTAATTAGAGTTATTAACAACGATATCCATCTCTAACCGGATATCTAATGCCATTAACATCCCTTCAATTATGCCCTCAGCCTTCTGTAACCTTTTCCCGATATAACCATCAGAGCAGCAATGCTTACCTGCCAGTGACATGAATGTCATACCGACTACATAATAATCTACTAATAAATCGTGCAAATCGCTGTTGTTCTTTTTCAGACGGGCCATGCACCCGCAAATGATCATCGCGTCATCGTCACAACATTGCGGGCGAGATTTTACTTTTGAAGGAATTAATCCCTTAAAACCGGCGGCAATGGACGACCAGGTCACATCTTCATGATTATTAGCCGCCCACGCTCCCCAACGCTCAAGAACCATCTGAATATCACGCATCAACTTACTCCACAAAAATCAGACCAGAACGCCAATCACAAGCAAAAATCAACAAAACAGTATTAGTTGATTGTTATCTCTGACTTCATACTCCTGCTCCTGTCAGGGTTTTGGCGTAATTCTTCAGTATTCGGTAATCGGTCAAAACAGAACCGGGGAAACGATATAAGCGCAGACGCCCCCAGCGGTGGCGAAGAAGTTCTGCCATATAAAACTCAAACATCATTCATTCCCCATTTCGGTGATGGTCAGTTCCAGCCTCCCACCTTTGGTAACAGGCATCTTCACAACGCGGTAATCAACGACCTGAGCATCATCCAGCCAGAAACCTGCTTTAGTGAGTGCGTCAAAAGCGGCTTTTTGCAGATTATCCAGGTCACGGCGACGGCGATCCGGCATGTGGCACTCAATGCGGATTTTCACAGGCATAGCCAGGCCGATATCCAGCATTGCGTTTTTAATGATTCGGGCGACGTTATCGCGGTATGCCTGCCCCTCTGCGCTGACGTGCGTGCGCCCGCGATTATGGCGGTAATAGCGATTATTGCTCGGAGGCCAGGGTAATGTGATGCTGTAGGTATTCACGCCTTAATAACCCCCTCTTTCAGCCAGATAACCTGTGTTCTCGCCATACCTTCCAGCGCGCATTCTTTTGCATATGCAGCATCGACAAAATGTGTGCGGCGGTCGATTTCGTCGTGGCAGGCAGAACATGCAATGGTGGCAATCAGGTCTGGCGGTTTGATACCGGTACCGCACAATCCAGCCAGCCGGATATGTGCCAGTACAGACGTTTCAGAATTGCCCTTACATACGCCAGGGATTCTTACCTGGCATTCCCGACCACGCGCTGCTTTTCTCAAATCAGCCATGATTCCTCCTTGCTGCCAGTCGCAACCATTTTTTATCAACCAGGCTAGCGGTATATCCGAGCAGTGTTGGTATTTCGGATGGCTTCAGCTCAGGCTTACGCTTACGACGATTTGATACTCTGTAGATGTGTCCGTTCATGACACGAATAAGCGGTGTAGCCATTACGCCTCCTGCTTGTCGCGGAGCAGCTGGAACTCGCAGCTCTGCGGAATAGTCAGGTGGCAGCCAATATTCACCGCCCAGGCTTCAACCTTACACAGGAAGACATACATCTCTCCGGTATCAAGATCGGAGGTATGGCGTAACGACTGGATAGTGGTGATATCACCGGTTACGACATCAACCAGGTCTTTGGTTTCATAACCGAGATATGTGTGTTTGAGAGCATCTTTTACCCAAGCTGGAGTGGCGAACGTTTTACCCCTGCTGATGAGGTATTCACTGATTTCGCTGTACCACATGTGGCTGAGTGCATTCTGGGAAAGACTGCGTTTCTCACGCCACGGTTTAAGCACCATGCGAAAGCATTTGCCCTCCTCCAGATAAGGCTGGATCTGCTGGCCGATAGCGGTGAAGTTGCCGCGATGTAATTTGATGCCGTCTTGTGGGAGGTTCACGCTTCACCTCCGCAGAGGTCAAACGCAGGATGCAAAAAATCGCAGGTGCATTTCTGCATCTGTGAAGGGAGAAGAGAGTTTGGATTGTATGTGCGCATAAACGTCCCCGTTTAGCGCAACCCCACCACCGGGTGTTCAGGCCGACAGTAACTATATTATTCCCTACTGATTTTTGAAAATCAAAGGTCTTTATACGTCACACGAGAGCAAATATTTCCGAAGAAGAAACCTTTCGCCTTGAAAGGATAAA
>OGZR01000640.1_pt1 | contig 13613 bp, 11 predicted proteins | sample 1576851 | NCBI WGS metagenome assembly OGZR01 (sample SAMEA3541492, study PRJEB24748) | human gut metagenome | biome: human gut; feature: human-associated habitat; material: faeces | place: China | collected 2012
CTGGCTTTGTGGCTGTTTTCAACAGTGATGAGGCATCGTGGCATCTCGTTGAAGATCATCAGGGTAAAACGGTTTATGACGTAGCTTCCGGCGACGCGTTATTTATTTCTGAACTCGGTCCGTTACCGAAAAATGTTACCTGGTTATCGCCGGAAGGGGAGTTTCAGAAGTGGAACGGCACAGCCTGGGTGAAGGATACGGAAGCAGAAAAACTGTTCCGGATCCGGGAGGCGGAAGAAACAAAAAACAACCTGATGCAGGTAGCCAGTGAGCATATTGCGCCGCTTCAGGATGCTGCAGATCTGGAAATTGCAACGGAGGAAGAAATCTCGTTGCTGGAAGCATGGAAAAAGTATCGGGTATTGCTGAACCGTGTTGATACGTCAACTGCACAGGATATTGAATGGCCAGCACTGCCGTAGGGTAAAACATATAAATTCTATAATTAGATGTATCTTTCCATTTACGGCAAGGAAGGGGGCTTGGAAGACGTAAAGCATCTCACACCGAGATTATTTTTTATATGTCAGGTGTCTGAAGTTTTGCTTTGGCTCTTAAAATGGTTTGCCGCGAGGTTTTGAATTCCCGGGCAATGGCACTTATACTTACACCTGACTTAATTCGTTCGAATACCGCCTGTTTCTGTTCTTCATTTAACACAGGTGGTCGACCAAAACGTTTCCCTGCGCCGCGGGCTCTTACTATCCCGGAATGAGTGCGTTCAAGTAAAAGGTCTCGTTCAAATTCAGCGACTGCTGAAATTACTTGCATCATCATTTTTCCTGTTGGACTGGTCAGGTCAATGCCCCCCAATGCTAAGCAATGCACTCTGATACCTGTTTCGGTCAGTTGTTCCACTGTTTTCCTGATATCCATTGCATTACAACCAAGGCGATCCAGTTTTGTCACAATCAATTGATCACCACATTTCAGGCGAGCAAGCAACCGGTTAAAACCAGGACGCTCACTGGTTGCTGCTGAGCCGCTAATGTGTTCTTCGATTATTTGCTGAGGTTTGATTTTAAAACCTGCACTTTCGATTTCCCGGCGTTGATTTTCGGTGGTCTGATCCAGCGTTGATATCCGACAGTAAGCAAAAATTTGAGACATAGTGAGACTCTATACGAAATTGGTGTTCATATCATAATGCATCTCAGAAAATAATTATGATTATTTTTGTGCATATTTGTATGTACACGTTCGAAAATAAACGAATGCGTATGCAACCCCGTAATTTTGGTGAGACCCAAAATCGATTTTGTGAAAAATGGCTTTAACTCGGTTTGTTTTTCGAGTTCCGGGCGGACTCAAGGAAGAAGAATAGTGTTGCGTGTTATTTTAACCAGATTTCAAGTTGTTTGGTCGTGGAAAAGTGGAGCAAAATGTTGTTAAAGTGGAAAAATGATAAAAAAGTAAGTTTATTATATTACATTTTACCATTTAAATTTTGGTTGTCTTTAAGAACTGATATCGCTGTTTGTAATAATTCTTTGTTATCCAGCCATGATTTTTTCTTTATGTTTCCTTCAATGTAATCAAGCAATGTTCTGGTATTGATAGGTCTTCCCTGTTTTGCTACTTCCACTACAGCATCCCCTAGGATAATTCTTACTTCAGGAAGCTGCGCAGGGAACCACTTTAGGGTGTCTTTTGATTTCATGAAGATATTCCTTAAAATATTATTGATTTTCATTGCGATATTGTATGTCTGATTCAGGATATGTTGACTTATACATCGGTTTTGTCTGGGTTATTGGATATGCCAATCCCTAATTTTATTAGCGCATGACTAAAAATGCTGAATATGATAAGGAGCGAAGTGATTATCAGTATGCTGTTCATATAGCCTCGAATTAGTAATGTGTTATATATGATATAGTTGACAATTTTTATCCTGGGGGTTCTTAAAGTTCGTAGATAAACATTGTCGTTTCAGGTATACAGGAATGCTAACAGGTGGCAGCAAAAATCAGGCGGTTTATGGCGCAAGCTGAAGTGGCAACTGCAAACTATCTTATGCAGAGACTCTACACGGATTGGGTTTAAAAGTATACATAGATAACAGTTTTTATCTGAAGAAGAAAAATATCAAGGTGATATAGCCTATATGCCTATGATGCGGAGGAATGAATGTGATGGGAGTGATGTATCTGAATAGTTGAAAAACCGCAGACACGCCTTATGCAAGAACGTGCTGCGGTTGGATGCTATTTTTTCCCTGAAGCGGAAAACATTACTACAGTACCTTGAACCTTGGTTTTAACATTCTCGAAATGCTCTGAGAGTATATGTGTTAAGCCTTCTTCGGAATCTTTTGTGTTTGAAAAGATGCCTTTCTGATTGTAAATGCGCATCAGTTTTTGACCGAAGCTATTGTGCACAACTCCATCGCCAAGAATTGTGGCTCCGTATAGAGTTCCATCGTCAGTTAAGGCCTGCGCCGCATTGCGTATTACACAGCTTTTTGTAGATATATTTCCAGGCAGGCAGTGAAGAAGGTAAAACATGGAAATGGAATCAAATTGACCATGTAACGCCGCGGGATAAGGTTCAAAAACATCATGGTTAATTTTATGTTTAATTTTTGATTCCCCAGCCCTTGTAGATGCCGCGTTCAGGCTAGCTTCGTTCAAATCCATTAAAGATATCAGACTACTCTCAGGTACGTGAGTAAGGTAAAACCCAGTTCCAACACCAATATCCAGATGGTTGTTACCTAAATGTTCCAGAAAGTGTGGAAGAAGGTGTTCCTTTGTAGGACATCCCCATGCAAGCCGATTTGATACTCCCAAAACCCACCAGTCATAAAGCTTTAGGGTAAGTGGTGTGTAAATTTTAGCCCCATCATCTGTGTTTTTTTTCATTAATTTCACCATGTTATAGTTTTATTTGTGAATTAAATCAATTATGGCAATGAATTACAAGGGGTTAAATGCTGCCGCAGCATAGCGATATTGAAATAGCCTGGTATGCTTCAATACAGCAGGAGCCGAATAGCTGGAAGACCGTCACCACACAGTTCTACATCCAGGAATTCAGTGAGTATATTGCGCCACTGCAGGATGCTGTAGATCTGGAAATCGCAACGGAGGAAGAAAGATCGTTGCTGGAAGCCTGAAAAAAGTATCGGGTGCTGCTAAACCGTGTGGACACTTCCGTAGCACCAGATATCGAGTGGCTTATTCAACCATAATAAACAGTATGTATATCATAGGTTATTAATTGTGAGTTTTTTCGGTGTGTTATTTGTTTGATGTTATGCTTTTGCGCCCCAAAAGGTTGTTTAGATGTATTTTATCAATTGATTTTCAATATCGTTTAATAAAGAAAAATTAAGCAAGCTGGATGTTAGTTTTTTTGTTAATTGAATGGTTCTAATAATGTTTTTTTACTGTTGTTGAATGTGACTTGATAAGAAATGCAAGTAAAAATGATACTCTTTTTATTTTAAATTCAAACGGTTGACATATATATAGCAAGAGGTTTCAGGTGCGTTGTAGTGAGTTTATGTTAATAAAAAGTATAGTAAGCGTTGAAAAATGTAACTTTGAAATACGTTAGAATAAAAAACAATATACATATAATAATTTAATCTTAAATGAAATTTATTAAAATTTGCAAACTATAATTTTGTGTATAAAAATATAAATGCACATCATCCTGATTATGATTGTGTATTTAATTGGTTGTTATTTGACTGCTATCAACTTGTTTTAATTTTATGATAGGTGCAAGATGGATTATGTTTGCTCCGTAGTTTTCATCTGTCAATCATTTGATTTAATTATAAACAGGAGAGTTATCTCGTTCAAAAAAAATTCATTGTTTATTGTAAGCGACAAAATTAGAAGGGAGTTACCAGTATGCCCCTCTAAACTAAGAATTGTTGATATAGATAAGAAAACATGTTTATCCTTTTTTATCGACGTGAATAATGAGCTGCCTGGCAAATTTACTCTTGATAAGAATGGCTATATTGCTGAAGAGGAACCTCCATTATCGCTTGTTTTTTCTCTGTTTGAAGGGATTAAAATAGCAGACTCACACTCCCTTTGGTTAAAAGAAAGACTATGTATATCCTTACTTGCCATGTTCAAAAAACGCGAAAGTGTAAATTCTTTTATACTAACAAATATAAATACATTTACCTGTAAAATTACTGGAATAATCAGTTTTAATATTGAGCGGCAATGGCATTTAAAAGATATTGCGGAATTGATTTATACGAGTGAAAGTTTAATAAAAAAAAGATTAAGGGATGAAGGAACGTCATTTACTGAAATATTGAGAGATACTAGGATGAGGTATGCAAAAAAACTCATAACTTCAAACTCTTATTCTATCAATGTCGTAGCCCAGAATGTGGCTATAACAGTACTTCATATTTCATATGTGCATTTAAAGATTATTATGGTGTCACGCCATCTCATTATTTTGAGAAAATAATCGGCGTCACAGATGGAATAAACAAAACAATTGACTGATAATGTTTATTACAAGTTGTCTACATGTTAATTATAATATTATACAGCGTTTTTTCTGATGTGATATTCTGGAACCATTAATTTGTAATTGGGTTGCTGTCGCCTATTTTATACATACTATAATTGATGGTTTTCTATGTGATTTAGTTAATAACCTTCTGGGTTTATTTTAAGGGTTAATTGTTACATTGAAATGGCTAGTTATTCCCCGGGGCGATTTTCACCTCGGGGAAATTTTAGTTGGCGTTCTTAAAATGTGTACTTAAGACCAGCAGTAGTGATGAAGTTATAGTTTTCTATACCTGCTCCATTTTTGCTGTAGTCTGAAGTGTTATTATTGTGATCATAAAGTGAAGTATTACCTTTTTTATTCGTAACCCGATTCCATGCGCCTTCAACATAAACTTTTGCGTTAGGTGTGACGTAATAACCTGCATTGACTGCAACAGAATAGTAATTTTGGTCTTTGACCTTACTGCGATAAGTGATTCTTTTTCCCGGGTCATAGTGTTCATCGTTATCAGATGATTCCACCCAGCCGCTGTATTTAAATGTGCCACCGAGTTCAAAATCTTCATAACGATAACTTCCAGTCAAGCCAATGTAGGGCATTTTAAAACGTTGTTTGTAGCCGATTGCCCTTTCTCCATTCGGGAAGGAGCCGATATCATCTCTGAATCCCTCCTCAGAACTGTAGATATAGGAACCACCTCTGGCTGTAAAGCTATAACGGCTTTCCTGATATCCGGCCATGAGTCCCAGGCGGTAATTGGGTTCGTTGAGGAGCCAGCCTTTGATATTCAGATCAAATTCGTTGGCATAATTGAGTTGTGTATCATGGTGTCTACTTTCATCCGTCCAGGTTCCGGGGTTACTGGAATCCATCCAGTCCTGATCGACCATATTGCCACCTCGGCTGCCGAGAGTTGTCCAGCCAGCAGCCCCGATAGATATCTGGGGCATCAAATCCCAATTAATTGCACCTTTAATAATTGCAGCGCTATTGAATTTCCAGTCGAGTTGACTGACTTTTCGGCCTCCTTCTTCGGCTAGATAAACACGCTCTTTTGTTTTTCCGCTCAGAGTTCCAAGACTAATGTCCGCATTTATGTTGTCAGGAGTAAACGATAAAGTCTCGGTAGAAGCAAAAGAGCTGATCGCAATAGGGGTTGTCAGGACTATTCCCAGAAGTTTCGCCCGCATAAAAGTTCTCCATTCAATCGTTTTAATGATTGAATATGTATTTTTTATATCTAACTTAATGAGTCAATTACATATTGCTCCACTGTTTATATTTTGTTTAGCATTGAATGATTATCACAATGCGCTATCTGTTTTTGGTTTAATTATCTGTTATTGTTTCATATTGCGGTTTTACTGTGTGGTTTTTTTATGCTTTTGTGGTGCTTTTATCTATTTAAGTGCCATGCCTTTAGAGGCATATAAGCGAAAATAGCATGAGGTTTATCCTCAATTACTATGTTTTTTAGTACAAAAAAGAGGGACAAAACTGAGACACATAAGGCCTCGCAATGGCTTGCAAGGCTTTACATGTTTTGAGGTAGTGGGACGTGTGAGCGCAGAGATGGCGCGGTAAGTTGTTGACTTAAAATGTCGTTCTAGGAACTTCTAAGTCGTGGGCCGCAGGTTCGAATCCTGCAGGGCGCGCCATTTCTTCTTCATTTATGCCCGTCTTATCCGTTTCCGCTTTGCCCTTCACCACATCACTTTTTGTCGCTGTTTGGCGAGATAATTCAACGGTGTCAGGCCGTAAAACGCCTTAAAAACAGAGATAAAGTATGACGTGCTGCTATAGCCACATAATTGCGCCACCTGAGTGATATTTTTGTTATCCATCAATAACATCTGTACGGCGTAACGCATACGACACTCTGTGACAATCTGGCTATAGCTGGTATTTTCGTTTTTTAATTTCTTTTTGAGCAGGCTGGGGCTTAAACATAGCGAACTGGCGACAATTCGCAGATTCCAGTAATGCTGAATATCGCTTTGAATAATGCGGCAGACGCTGTCGCGGACGCTGCTGCGTAAGATATACATCAGTAGGGCAATAAACCGCGATTGCTCAAGAAAGTTAGACAATACGGTAAAAAGCAATACGCGCGTCAACTCCGCTTCGCAGGGTTTGCTGGGTTGCTGCTTGCTGTGGTTGGCGGCTAGCCGGAACACTTCCGGTGTACGGCTATGACAAGCAATAACCGGGGTTGCCAGCCGCGACCAGGGCTTTACACAGGTTAAGTTCTTATTTAAAAACAACAGATAATCGTTGATGATGTTACGGTTGATGTGGGTGATTAATACGTGATTTAACGTTGAGAGTTCAATGACGTTATTGTTGCACGCGAAGGCGGCCAGGTAGTTTTTCGGAAGGGTAAACGTAGCATGGTTATTGACGCTTACCTCTACCTCTTTTTCGGTCAGGATCACCACGCAAGGTTCACTGCTGCTCAATTGCATTTCGCACTCCTCAGATATCAGAAACTCCGCTCAAAGGATCTATGCTTCCTGCATGAGTGATCGGCCCGTTCGCCGATAACGATCTTCTTTCTTTAGCACGCTTTTTAGCAATTAATCTTGATGGAATTCTGACGAGAGCGAAAGAGGTAAGCCAGGTCGTACCCGACTTACCTGGAGGAGATTTAATACTCGAGAATGCCGTGCGCGACGGGCAAATAGCGCAGAGAGAAATAGAGAGTGTCTTTACCGCAAGAGGAACGTTTCGCTAACAGCGAGGCGATCTCTGCGTCCGGTTTCGGTTTCGCTGTAAAGGTTTTGCCTTTGCCGGCGACAAACAGTTCATAAACAATGCCGCTTGCTGGGGCGGAACTTTGGCAATCGGCGCTGGCCTGTAGATAACGTTCACGCTGTTCAGCGGTCAGTTTATCCACGCCGCTGCCATCCTGTACCCAAACATTAACGCCGGTTGCTTTAACGTGTTCCAGCAGTTGGCGATAGCCATCGGGCGACATGTTTCCGGCGAAAAAACTACTGATATAAACCGGTTTTGCTGAAACATCGCTAATCAGCCGCTGCGCGTTGTTTAACCATGTTAGCAAAGGCTGACGGGCAGCTTCGCTGCGCCAGTTCAGGTCGTCAATTTCCGCGCTGATGTACCAGCCATCCGGCGTTACGCCAGGCGCGGCGCTCCATAATCTGGCTTGCTGGAGATCGGCAGCCAGCAGGCGATTAAGATAGCTTTCCAGCGCTGCGGACGACTGTTTCTGGTGCATAAAAAATTCCGGATCGGCGTTCAGCCCGACAATCAGCTTCAGGCCAGCCTGTTGCGCAGCTGCGGCACGCTTAAACAATAACGCGCGCTGTTCTGGCTGGGTGAATGCATCGCCGTAACGGGTCCATTGCAAAACCAGGGTATCGAAGCCTTGCAAACGTAACTGACTCATCAGCCCCTGCCACTGGGTATCGGTAACCTGACTATCTCGGTTTTGTGGTTGCCAGATAATACCTTTCATCGCAAAGGAAAAAGGGCTGACCAAAAGCAGTGTCAGCAATACGAAAATGAACTTACGCATTTACCAGTGCACTCCAATGGTGAGAAACGCGTTGTTGCGCTCTCCGTTACGTTGATTAATCGCCTTAAAGGTATGTTGATACTCGACGCCGAGACTGACTTTGTGCGGCCAGGCGTCGTAGTGCGTCTCGCCGGTCCAGATATTCCAGCGGACCCCGACTCCGCCAAGCTGCGCGCCCTGAGTGCCTTTATCACGATAGCCGTTGTCCTGAACGTGAGCGTAAGGCTCAATAGTCTGTCCGTTAGCTACCTTCTGATGCCAGCTGACGCGATAATCTGCCGTCCACGCCTGAATATCCTGGCGGATATATTGCGCCGCATCGAGGTACAGGTTTTGGGCAAACCAGCCTGAACCGTTCGGGTGCCATTCGTCGCTGTATTTGCCGCCATTAAAGAATGAGGCGCTGGCGCGCAGCATGGTATCGGATGCGCCATTTTGCCCGTTCAGCGGCAACTGCTGTTCGACGGCGAGGAAAAAGATCTGATCGCGCAGCGGCTTCCAGCGCAGACCGGTGCCGGACATCGGATTTTTCACCGGCATCATCACCCCGTTTTCTCCGGTATCGGCAAAGACGCGGCTATAAACTGAGAGCAGGTCGCCTTCCAGCAGCATATTGCGTCCGATGCGGTACTCGGCTTCCAGTTGCCCGTAGCTACGATAGCTTTTCCCTGGCGCTGCGCCGCCGACATTATTGTTAGCGGTGCTCATTGCCCCGGAACGCAAGCCGATAGAAGAATCGAAACTGAACGTCCAGCGGCGACCGACCTCCTCATGCAAACGGCGGAAATTGAAGCGTTGCTGATTTTGCTCTGGGGTCAGTGGGGTTATCAGCGCCTGATTATCAATGTCATCAATCACCAGCCGGGCGTAGTGCTGCGTCGCAGGCATGTCATCCAGACGCTGGTTCACGTAGGCCAGTTGTCGGATCAGTGCCGGATCGTCCGGAAGCCCTTTATGCGCCTGTTCGAGCATTTCCCGCGACTGTGCGATATCACCGCTATCCCACAAGGCGTAACCAAGCGCTGCCTGGATGTTGCTATTATTCGGTTCCAGTTCCAGCGCGGCGCGCAAATCACTCACCGCCGCCGGGACATTATGACGTTGGCGATAAATTGTCGCCCGCGCAACGTAAGCGTTGGCAGAAGGCGCAATATTGATTGAGCGCGTGAGATCGCTCAGTGCGAGTTCCGGCTGACCAGGAATGTAACGTTGCGCATGCAGCCACCAGTAGAGGGCATTGTTTCCCAGTCCACGTTGTTCTGCCTGTTGTAGCCAGCGATCGCGAGCTGCACCATTTCCTGCCGCCTGGGCGGTATTGGCAGCAGCAAGCAGATCCTCATTGCTCATGTCGTGAAGACTGATTTTCTGCCAGGCCGCCAGTGCGGTGGCGTAGTCCTCAACCTGATACGCCTGATAGGCTACCGCACGATGTTGCCAGGCGTTCGGTTGTCGTTGTTCGGCCTGAAGCCATGCATACAGCGCCACACCGGGTAGCGTGTCCCGATAACACTTTGCCAGACGGTTCCAGGCGGCAGCATCGTAGGAAGGCGACATATCGCCCAGCAAGCGAACTATTGCCGGGCAATTATCTGCAATACCCGGCAACTGACTTTGCCACTGACGTTGCTCCGCCAGCGGTAAGGGTTTCGATAAAATCGCCACCTTCGCCGGCGTTGCCAGGTAAGGATGACTTTCCAGCAGAGACGCCAGTCGCGCCATTAAAGTCTGGCTGACACGCGCATCGCCCTGGAAAGGATAGCGTTGCAGCAATAAATCGGCAGCTTCGCGTGACTGCTCGTTCTGCATCAGTTGCCAGGTCAGTTGATCCAGGCGGGTAAGATTTGCCGGTTCTTGCTGATACAGCAATCGTGCCAGACGCAGAGATTCAGCCTTGTTACGGGTCGCCACGCTGACAGCATAACGCTCCTCAAGCATTTCATTGGCGGGGAGGGTGGCGAGCAGTTTTTGCGCTGCGTCGTACTGACCTTCTTTTAACAGCACCGGTAGCGTCGCGCCAACAACATACTGGCGGTTATCGGCAAACTGCACCGTATAATTCGCCAATGCCTGAACGGGGTTGGCGCTGTATTTAGATAACAGATAGAGCCAACTTTTCTCTTGTGCGTCCGTGGTAAACAGCGGCTTATTTTCATTGAGATAATGCTGGAGGCGTGCTTTTTCGCCACGATAAGCCAGCGCGGTCGCGTAAGTAATATATGACTGAGGATCGGTGAAGATCCCCTGTGATTGCAGTGCCAGGATCCGATCGTCCAGCTGCCCGGCAAGAAGCACGTCAAACCACTGACGGCGTTCTGCCGCGCTTAATGTGTTCTGCTGGCGTGCTTCATTGTATAGCGTATCTGCCTGGGACCATTGTTTCAGGTAGATTGCCCGTTGCAGCAGATCGGTTCGCAGCGTTTTTCCTTCTGGCGATGCAGCAAACGTCGCATCGTTCAGTTGCGCTCTGGCGACAGGTAATTGTGCCAGCCGCAGGGCATTCTGCCCGACTTCACTGCGACAACGCAGGGTCGGCGCAGCGTCGCACGCTTTTTGCTGGGCAAGCAGTTCTTCAACAGTCGTAACGCTTTTCACTTCAACCGGAATAGCCGCCAGACTGCGCTCAAGTCGGGCATCTCCTGGGTGACGTTTCAGTTGATCCTCAAGCAACAGCCGCGCCCGGTCATCATGACCAAAATGGCGATAGGCTTCCGCAAGGTATAAAGTCAGCGGAATATTATCCGGCACCTGCTGGTGTATATATTCAAATTCGCGGATGGCGGTTGCTTCGTCGTTATTTTTCTGTGCCTTCAGCGCCTTATCGAGACGGGGATAAATAACAAAATGGCGATAATCGCTCAGCCCCAGCTCTTCTGCGCTGGTGCCGATATTGTCTGCGAGTGCGCTGGTACTCAATAAAGACGTCAGCAGTAAACCAGACCATCCGATGACGCGATTAAGGTTATTCTCCTTCATTTTCGGACTCCAGTTGCGCAACCTGTTCTGTGTTTAAACCTGCTTTGAGTAATAGTGATTGCATCGAAACTTGTAATTCGCGTTGAATTGTCAGGACGCGATCCAACGTTTCCTGGCTGATAACGCCTTCGGTGACCAAAAACTTGCCGAGCGGCAGAGAACTGCGTTCATGGCGCAATAACAACACGTTAATTGCTGAACGATTAATATGACCGAGCGTGGTCAGTATTTCGGAGAACAGGAACTGATGCGGCACATATTGCCGCCAGATTTCACCGGTCTGCTGTTCCGTGAGCCACTGATGCTGAACCGCATTGTACAACATTGCCCGCGGATCGTGACCGCGTCGGCGTGCATACCAGTGACGTAACCCCGTGACAATTTGTCCCCGCAGAACAATGACGTAACGCACTTTGCGTCCGACTTTACGCGTCAGGGCCGCCAGCGAAACCGGGTCAATACCATCTTCACTGCCGACAATTAACTCATCATTTTCCAGACGCAGCGGCAGTACTGCATAATGCAGCGCTACGGAGGCTGGCATTTCGGCAATCAGCGAGGACGGGATCTGCCAGGCATCGATGGATTCCCACGCCACGCCGTTTTGCTATGCCAGCGCCTGTGCCAGCTGCTCGGCGCTAATCAGCCCCTGCATCAGCATTGAACCGCCCAGGCGTAGACCTTCGACGCGATTACGCAGTGCTGTATCGAGTTGTTCTTCAGTGATGACCTGATTTTCCAGCAGAATTTGGCCTAACGGGCGCAACGAGCGGGTATCGCCAGTCACGCTGGGGAAGTCATGCGTTGTTTTATCCCACGCGACGCGACGTGGATCGCCGTGTTGAAGTACCTGTTTTAGCGCGCGCCAGTTGGCCATGAAGTTAATCAGGTTGCCCCAGAAAAGACGCAGGACAGATAGCAGCCCCTGCGTCAGACCGTAGTAGCCAGTGACGAAAATCACCCGCTGCACGATGCGGTTAACCATCAAGCCAAAGTTTAGCCACAGCAGGGTCATTAACCATGCGCTGCCGCTAAAAATAGAAAGGAAATGCCAGGCATTGGGCCACAAACTTTCATACGCCAGCAACAGCAAAAGCTGGAGCATCACCAGCATCGCGAGGAAGCTGACAAAGTTACTGATTGCCCCTTTGCGGTCGCGCCAGAGAAAGTAGTTCAGCGTCAGGCTGGAGGTCCATTTGTGGGTTTTAAAGCCCTGGAAAACAATGCCGATGATCCAGCGAGATTTTTGTCGAACTGCAGTCGAAAAGGTATCGGGGAAATATTCGCGCACGCAGATCATGTTTGACGTCCGTGCGTGCTGTAAAAATTTGCGCTGCTCGCGTTCTTTGGCTTCGTCCACCACCGGAAAACGGACAAAAATTTCCGTCATACCTTTCTCTTTCAGGCGGAAACCAATGTCGTAATCTTCAGTCAGACTCTGCACGTCGAAAGCAATACCGTCACCGTCAGCTAACAGAGCGGTCACGGCGCGGCGGCTGAAACAGGTGCCGACGCCTGCGCTGGGCACTTGTCCGGCGAGGGCTTCACGCACCGGAACATCTTTGCCATGCAGCTCTGAAAACTCATCAATGTAAGTCATGCTGGTGAAGTGCGTCCATTCGCGTTCGAACGGATACACCGGGATCTGAATCAGATCTTTACGCTCGACCAGATAGTTGAACAGACGCAATTCCATCGGTGAAATCACATCTTCGGCGTCATGCAGAATAAAACCAGCAAAAGCGAAATTGGCGCTACGTTCAAACTGGGTGATGGCGTCCAGCACGTTGTTCAGACAGTCGGCTTTGCTGGTGGGACCAGGACGCGCGCAGACTACCTTATGCACGTTCGGAAAGCGAGCGCACACTTCGTCAACATCACGTTGAGTATCGGGGTCGTTGGGGTAGGTGCCAACAAAGATATGATAGTTTTCGTAGTCGAGCGTGGTCGCCGCCAGCTCGGCCATATTGCCGATGACGCCCGTTTCATTCCACGCCGGAACCATAATCGCTAACGGTTTTTCATCTGGTTTATACAGTTCGCGGTAACTCATTCGCGGGTAGCGGCGATAAACACTCAACTTGCGTTTAATGCGGCGTACCCAGTAGACGACATCAATAAAAAAATCGTCCAGCCCGCTGATGAACATGATGACCGCTAACGTTATCGCGATTACTTTTAAGCCGTAGAGCCAGGTTGCAAAAACATCAAGAAGCCAGTCCACACAAAAACCTTACATTAACGCTGGTTATGTTTAGGGTGGCGTATATTAAGGTTTTTTATGAATTGTGACAGCTTTTTACCATTAATAGGTATGACTATTGCGGCACGTTATTTTTACACTGGTTATAAAAGTTGCCGTTTGCGTAGAATGTAGACAAAAGCATGGTGTCAAGGAGGGGAGGTTAACGTCATAGTGAAAAGGAGCGGTGGCACCGAGCAGGTCATAATGTAGTGGAAGTGCCTGGAGGAGGTGAGCAGGCAGGGCAAGATTACGAAAGCCCGCTCCCCGCAAGGACTGACGCGAGATAGTTTCTGTCCATGGCTGCTTTTCGCATCTTACGTCTTAACCCTGCCTTGAATACCTTATCATTCGTCAAAATAT
>OGZR01000652.1_pt1 | contig 13516 bp, 8 predicted proteins | sample 1576851 | NCBI WGS metagenome assembly OGZR01 (sample SAMEA3541492, study PRJEB24748) | human gut metagenome | biome: human gut; feature: human-associated habitat; material: faeces | place: China | collected 2012
TCCTGGAGCCCTGCCACAAGCGCATCGCCAAAGGTATCGCGCCCAACAGCGCCAATCAGGCCGTTGCCGCCGGCGTTGGTGATAAAACCGCTGCCACCGACGGTCTCGCCCGCGCGCGGCATGCGCTCGCACGCCACCGAAAGGTCCATGTTCATGCTGCCGAACACCGCAACGATGCTGTGATCCGCCATGGAAACCTCCTCGTCTTCAGGCTTTGCGCCCACCGTCGACCAACGATTGTGCACTCTCGCACCCCCTATAACTTTAGTCCACTTTGATGTGGACGCGCGCTTGAGCTTGCGCCAGCAGCAAGCATTCACAGGGGCAGGCAGCTACAATGAATACGTGCTGATTATTCTCGTCATTGGATGATGTTTTATGGAACAATTCTCGCAATCGGGCTCGCGCGGTCGACGCCGCACGGGCAACGAGCCGGCGCCGCACGAACGCGTGAAGGGCGAGCGCCGCGCCAACACTCCCGCCGCGGAGCAGACGCCTGCTCGCCCCAAGTCCCGCTACATCCCTGCGCTCGACGGTCTGCGCACGCTTGCCGTCGTCGCGGTGGTGCTCTATCACCTCAACCTCACGTGGGCTCAGGGCGGCCTGCTTGGCGTCACGATCTTCTTTGTGCTTTCGGGCTATCTGATCACGCGCTTGCTGCTCAACGAAGTCGCTAAGACCGGCCGTATCGACCTTAAGAGCTTCTGGATTCGCCGCATCCGTCGCCTGGTCCCCGCCGTGGTAACGGTAGTGTTCGTGACCTGCGCGCTGTGCACCATCTTTAACCACGTGATGCTCACCAAGATGCGCCCTGACATCCTGCCGTCGCTGCTGTTCTTCAACAACTGGTGGCAGATTGCCCAAAACGTCTCGTACTTCAATGCCCTGGGCGATCCCTCGCCGCTTACGCACTTTTGGTCGCTCGCCATCGAGGAACAGTTCTACCTGGTTTGGCCCCCGCTGCTGCTCGCTATGGTATCCATGCACATGAGCAAGCCCAACACGCGCCGCATGGTTCTGGGACTGGCTGCTGTCTCCGCCATCGCCATGATGGTGCTCTATAACCCCGCCGCCGACCCCAGCCGCGTGTACTACGGCACCGACACCCGCGTCTTCTCGCTGCTGCTGGGCGCCTGGATGGCCTTTATCCCCGATCGCGACCTGGCGCCGGTGTGTCTCGCTCATCGTTTGGGGCTCAATCGCCTGGCTGGCGCCGCCAAGCACGGCAAGAACGCCGAAAGCAAGCATGACGCTACGACCGACGGCGCAGCCGAGACCGTCCCGGCACAGCCGAGCGCCCTCGTGCGCTTTTGGTCCTCGCCCGCATCCATCGATGTGTTGGGCGTCGTGGGTCTGGTTGGCCTTGCCGCCATGGTCGCGCTCACCAACGGCTACACCGCGTTCCAGTATCGCGGCGGCACGCTGTTATGCTCCATCCTCACGCTCATGGTCATCGCGGCCTGCGTGCAGCCCCAGGGAATGGTTGCCCGCGCGCTGTCCGCCGAGCCGCTCGTGTGGGTTGGCAAGCGCTCGTACAGCATCTACCTGTGGCACTATCCGCTACTGTTGCTCATGAACCCGGTCGCCAACATCAACGATACGCCGTGGTGGCAGTACATTTTGCAGGTGTTGTTGGTGGTCGCCGTAGCCGAATGCTCATATCGCTTTATCGAGACGCCGTTTAGAAAGGGTGCCTTTGGGCGCACCGTATCCGAATTCCGCGACGGCACCACCACGCCCGCCAACTGGGTGCGCGCGCATATTCCCGTGTGCGCCACTTGCGGGATTGTGCTTGTTATCGCGCTGGGCGGCCTGATTTTTGTGCCGGAGACCTCCGCACTGAGCGGTGAGGGCGCCGAAGTCCTCAACAAGGAAGCCAAAAACACCGCGCCCACCGACCAGCAGGCGGCCGACGGCACCGACAAGGACAACGACGGCTTCCCCGACGGATCCTACGACCTGCTGATGATCGGTGACTCCGTGTCGCTGCGCGCCGTTGATTCCTTTAACGGCGTGTTCCCGCACAGCCATATCGATGCCGAAAAGGGCCGCCAGTTTGATGCGGGCCGCGCGACATTTGAGGGCTATCTCCAACAGAACCTTGCCGGCAAGATTGTGGTCTTTGCACTGGGCACCAACGGCTTGGTAACCGACGACCAGATCGACGCCATCATGACCGATGCAGGAGATAAGCGTATTGTGGTGTTTGTGAACACGCGCAGCCCGCAGCCGTGGGTTGGCTCTACCAACCAGGCCATCGCCAACGCTGCTACGCGCTACAAGAACGTGCGCGTTATCGACTGGTACGGATACAGTGCCAATCGCAACGACCTGTTCGATGGCGATGGCACGCACCTGTCGACCACTGGCGTGACTGAGTACCTCAACTTGATCAACGATGCAGTCAAGAAGGACCTGCCCGTGCATCCCGAGGATCACGTCAACGATCCGCAGCCGGCGGCCGTCAAGTCTGCCACCGACGCACTCGTCAATGCGCTCGCTCTCAAGCCGCACAAGCTGGGCACCGACAAGTAACCTGCAGCGCAAACTTCCCACATCCGGAGGGGGTGCCTGCCACGGCAGGCACCCCCTCCGGCAGTTAGGGACGTTCCTTATATGCCGGCACCCAGGGACACTCCTGACACAGCCGAGGAACGCCCTCCTTGCGACCGAATTCTGGGCGCCTCGCCACCCCGAACGTTGTTTCCAAGCCCACACCCGCAGCAAACAACCCAAAATCACTCTTTTCGAGCCGACTCCAAGAGGTCGTGGACAAAAAGTGGCAAATATGAGTACTGTTACCATTTTAGTAGCAGGCAAAACCACCCAAAATGGCGCTCATGCGGTAGCGCACGACCCTTCCAGTTGACCAGAATGGCCGGCTTAGGACTTGGAGACCCGCTTTTAATAAACAGATTCTTAACTATGTTCATTATTTTCTTGGTCGTAAATGCTATCGGCAAGGCAACAGTACTCATATTTGGCATTTTTTGTCCACTGCCATATAACTAACGCCCTATAGCGGGCAAAAAACAGGCCGCAGTCCATCGCTGCGGCCTGTTTGGAGTCCAAAAGAGGCGCTAAGCGCTGTAACCCATCGCCTGCAGAACAAACATGACGACCGTCAGCACCGTAATCACACCGATAGTCGCCCAAGTGAGCACATTCCACACGCGGCCGTTGCGGTTAGTGCCCATAATGTGACGGTCAGCGGCAATAACTACCTGGAACACCAGAACCACGGGCAGCAGCACGCCATTGATGACCTGCGAGGTCATCATAATCTGGAACAGATCGACGCCGGGCATAAGCACCAGCACGGCAGAGATACCGATGATGGCCGTAATGATGCCGCGATAGACCGGGGCCTCGTCCCAGCTGCGGTCGGCACCGCGCTCCCAGCCAAATGCCTCGCAGATAGCGCTCGACGTAACGCCCGGCAGCACGCAGGCGGCCAAGAAGCTCGCCGCGACCAAGCCCGAGGCAAACAGTACCGTGGACCACTGACCCGCAATAGGCTCCAGCGCGCGGGCAGCATCGGCGGCATCGCTAATCTGAATACCCGCCGGGAACAACACCGTACCGGTCGTGATGATAATAAAGCCGGCAATGACATCGGCAGCAAGCGAGCCGCTCACGGTATCAATACGCTGCAGCACGATGTCGTCCTCGCCCGCGTTCTTATCGACCACGTTGTTCTGCGCCAAAAAGATCATCCACGGTGCGATGGTGGTACCGATCGTTGCGACCACGAGCGACACGTAGCTGGGGTCGTTTTGAATATTGGGGACGACCAAGTCGACCGCGACCTCGCCCCAGTTGGGGCCGGCCATAAACGCGGCGACGATGTAGGTCACGAACACGCAGCTTACCAGCAGCAAAATCTTCTCGATGCGCTGGAAACTACCCGACATGGTAAGCATCCATACCAGCAGCGCCACCAACGGCACCGAGATGCTCGCCGGCACGCCAAAGAGAGCAAGACCGCTGGCGATGCCCGCAAACTCCGAAATGGTCACAGCCGTGTTGGCGATCAACAGCGCCGCCATAGCAAGTACACTCTTGCGCACGCCAAAGCGCTCGCGAATGAGCGATGCCAGGCCCTTGCCCGTCACGCAGCCGCAACGCGCCGCGGTCTCCTGCGTCACGATGAGCAGCACAGTCATGACGGGAAGCATCCAGAGCATCTTGTAGCCATAGCTGGCGCCCGCACTGGAATACGTTGCAATGCCGCCGGCGTCATTGCCCGAAAGCGCCGCCAGCAGACCGGGACCCATAGCGCCAAAGATGGCCGCGATGGTCAGCTTTTGCTTGGTGCCCGACTTTTGCTTGGTATTTTGCACGCGACCACCTAACCCATGACCGACATGGCGAGCAGCACCGCGGCGATGCAATACGCCACACACGAGATCATGACGGCAATGACGTTCATGGCGGTGCCCGACGTGTTGAGGTCATGCTCGTCACGCCAGAACAGCACCATCAGGTAAATCACGGCACTCATGTTGCCAACCAGGCAAATGATGGCAGCGATATTAAAACACCCGGTAAAGAGTTGCTCCTCAAACATGGACGCATCGGGGAACGCAGCGGTGCGCACCAGCTGGGCGCACAGGTAGGTCACGAGTGACAGAATCAGGCCCATGCCCGTGCTCTGGAAGAAGAACCCCAGATACGGCTTGGGCTCGTCGTCGTGACCGTCATACTCCAGGAAGTAGTTCTTGACGAACGACACCATGCGCGAGGCCGCCAGCAGCACGAGCGGCATGGCGCACATGGGGAACACCACCAGATGCGAGGAGCCGAGCGCCGTTCCCAGCACGGTCGCTATAATGCACGACGCGATGCCCCATACAACAACCCAGTACTGGCGATGCACGAACCAGCTGAGCACATTCGTCGAGTCATCGGACGCGCTGTCGCCCGAGCCGACACCGGCGATCTGCAGGTCCTCCTGATGCTCCTCGGCGATAACGTCCATGGCGTCGTCGAAGGTCACGATACCCAGGATGTGGCGGTTCTCGTCGCAGACAGGGATGGCAACCAGGTCGTACTTGGTCATCTCGTCCGTCACGTCTTCCTGGTCCTCGTCGGGCGACACATAGACCAGGTCGCGATAGGCCAACTGACCCAACGTGGCGTCGCGGTCGGCTACGATCAGCGTGCGCAGCGAAAGCACGCCGGTCAGCATGCCGCTCGGATCCTCGGTATAGACGTAGTAGACGCTCTCGAAGTCCTCGTCGAGCTCGCGAATCGCCTCGATGGCATCACCGACCGTTGCCGTAGCGGGCAGGGAGACAAACTCCGAGGTCATGATGCGGCCGGCGGTGTTGTCCTCATACCCCAGCAGGTTACGAATCGCCTTCTCCTCCTTGACGCCCATCAGGCGCAGGAGCTTCTCGGCCTTCTCGTAATCGAGCTCGTCGATCAGGTCGGCTGCATCGTCCGGGTCCATCATGGCCAGCATCGACGATGCGTCCGTGTCGGACAGGCCCTCGAGCATCTCGGTCATAAGCTCGTCGTCATCGAACTCCGAGATAGCTTCGGCTGCCTGGGCGGTATCGAGCTGCGCAAACACCTGCGCACGTAGGCGCGGGTCGAGCTGCTCGATAATGTCGGCGATGTCGGCAGGGTGCAGCTCGCCGAGCGTCTTGTGCGACACCGAGAGTTGGATGTTTTTAGTCGAGCGGTCGAGCAGGTCCATGTAGGACCAAGCGATGATGTCCTCGCTGAGCGGCTTGCCCAGGTGCTTCATAAAGCCTTCGACGACGTGCTCGAGTGCGGGGCTGATCGCGCGCAGCAGACCGCGGGCACCGACCTCGGCACCCAACAGGCGCAGCTGGTTTTCGCCCGACATGGAAAACTTGATGTCGTTGACGCGCACGACCTTCATGCCCTGCGTGTCGACGATCTGCTTATTGAGCACGTCGCGCGCCAGCAGGAGCTCGGTCGGCTGCAGGTACGAGAAGCGAATATTGGTGGCAGACGTGTTGAGATACACGCCCGTCTCGTCGATACGGTCGACCCATTTGCGCCAGCTGATCATAAACGGCGTCTTGCCGGGGCCGCGGAACGCGAGCGACGTCACGTGCGGAAAAACTTCGCCGGTAGCAATGCCAAAATCGTTGACCACGCCGAGCTTTTCGCCGTCGACGTCCAAGACCGGCAATTTGAGCATCTCACTCAGATAATTCAATGGTGCTCCCCATCATTATTCCTCCGGACGCGGCCGCGCGTGCGGCGTCCGGGGGCTTCTGGATATGTATACGCATGCGCGGGCGGCACGCCGCTCGACGCTTACACCCCGTGCATGCGCAAAAAGCACCTGCATGGGGTCATCGACTGTATGGTCGAGGTTTGGATTTCACCTGTAACCTTTCTCTTGACCCTCATTAACCGCAGTAACTATAGCATCAGCATCGCCCTGCGGCATCGAATTTATGCGCTGCACATTGCAGGCATACCAAACGCTGACGTATCCGTGACATAGCCCTTGGGGACGTTCTTAAACGACTACCCAATGACTACTCTGTGGTGTCATCGTCCTCGGCAAGTTGGGGGAACACGGCGTCCTTGGGCATGGTGACCTTCGTCAGCGAGGTGAGCTTTTTGCTGAGCGATGTGTCCGTCTTGACCAGGTCGCTGAGCGTCACGATCTTGTATCCGTCGGCGACAAGACCGTCGATAATCTGCGGCAGCGCCTCGAGCGTCTGCTCGGCGCATTCGTCTCTATCGGTGAGCAGCACGATATTGCCCGGCGTCACCGAATCGAGCACCGTTGAGACCTGCTCGTCGGCACCGTTGAGCAGCCAGTCGCCCGAGTCAATATTCCACGAGACCACGGCGGAGACCAGGTCCATCGCATCAATCCAGTTTTGCTCGTCAAAGGCAGCGTAGGGAGCACGCAGCAGCATCGTCTTCACGCCGGTCGCCGACTTAATCGCATCGGTGCCTTTCGTGATCTGTTCGCGTACCGTCTCACGGTCCTGACCCTTGAGCGAATCGTCGCTGTAGCTGTTGGATCCGATCTCGCACCCGGCATCGACAATCGCCTTGGCCGTGGCAGGCGAGGCCTCGGCCGCATCGCCCGAAAGGAAGAACGTCGCGGTAACGCCCTTTTCCTTGAGCACCTGCAAGATCTGTTTGGTGGCGCCGCTCGGACCCTCGTCAAACGTCAGCGCCACGTACTTTTTGTTGCCCTTGGGCGCCACGCTGGCGCACGCAACGACGCAATCGGTGGCGGGCACAACCTCGCCGCGGTCCTGCGTCTTGCCCGACTGCTCACCAACCCACACCTCGGAGCGGCCCTGAACGCCCCACGTCTGCACATACTCGATAGCGCCCGTGCCCTCGACCTTGAGCTTGGGCTCGATAACCGTAGCCTGAACCTCATGCTTCTCGTAGGTGTTACGGCCATCCTTGACCGTCACCTTCTCGCCACCCTCAAGTTCGCGGCTATCCCATTTGCCCTGTTTTATGCGCTTGCCGTCCACCTTAACCGACAGCTTTTCGCCGCCATGGCGCTTGAGCACGCTGTCATCGACGGCCAGCAGGTCGCCTGCGTCGTAGGTGTCAGTCAACTCCTGGTCGTCGATGAGATTCTGCAGCGTAGAGCCCACGCGCACCGCGGTCTTTTGCCCGTTGAGTTCCACGTCCACGCTGCGGTTGACGTAGCCCACGACGGCAGCGATAAACAGCACGAGCGCACAGCCCACGGCAATGAGCGCATAGGGCAGACGGGACGGTCGGCGCGGCGAGCGCCCGTTGCCGATGCGCGCGCTGCGGTCGCTAAACCCGCGGCTATGGTTGAGGTACATCGCGCCGGGCTTACGGCGGCGACGGCGCTGACCGCTGGGCAGCTGCCCCAGGTCGCGGCGCGCCGTCGGACGCGCACCCGAACGCCCGTTTAAGTTGGATCCGTTTTGGCGCATGTGCCCTCCCCCATAAACACAGCAAGCCGGAGCAACAGGTCTCCGGCTTGCCTCCCATCATTTGGTACGTCGCTATTTTGTAGCTTTTGACGAGCCTCCGCTCGCCTTTTGGTATTCGTCCTTAAAGGCCTTGAACATGCCGCGCGTCTTGCCGAGCTGCTTGCCCAGTGCGCGACTGCCCTTGTCCACGGCAACCGACCCCTTGTCGTCGAGCACCTTGGCGCCCTTTTTGACCTTGTCGCCCACCACGACGCTGGCCTCGGCGGCCTTGGCAGCCGCACCGCCCGAATACCCGAGCGACTTGACCTCGTCCGAGACAATCATCGCGCCGTTCTCGTAGCCGCGCAGCATCGTCGGCGGCACCTGCGTGTCACCAACCAAAACACTCGAAGCAGCACCGGCGGTCACATAGAATGCCTGCACGATGCCCGAGCGCGGCTTGAACTCAACGTCCGAGCAATAGCCCACGACGTCGCCCGATTCCGTGCGCACGTCCATACCGACCCAGATGATGCAATCGTCCAGGTTGATGTCGAGGCGCTTGGCGGCGGCGGCATCGTACGTGTCCTTGACGTCATCGACCGCAATGGCGCCCTCGTAGACACCAATGGCGTCGAGCGCTACGAATCGATCGGGACGCTCGATCATGCCCGCGATATCGGACTGGCGGACCATAAAGCCGACCACGCGCGTACCGCCCGGGGTAAAGACCGGAAAGTGAATCTTTCCGAGCTTTTTAGGGCTGCGCGGCGTGCCGTCCTTTTTGGTGCGCTTGTCCTCGGTAGGCTTGCGATAGATCTTGGCGCCGACAAAATCCCCGGCGCGCATTATGCCTCGGTCGAGGGCTCCGCAGCCTCGGTATCAGCCTCGACGGCGTTCTCGACCACGACGTCGGCGGCAGGCGTCACGTTGCCGCCCGAAATGGCGTCGTTGAGCTGCTCGCGCAGCTGGTCCATGCGCTCGCGGGCCAGGTCGACCTTGGCGCGCAGGTCGTCGGTCTTGGCGTCGACCATCGGGCCAAAGTCATTCACCGCGGCACGGGCCTCCTCGGCGCTGTGCTCGTAGGTGTCGCGCATATTGTCCCAGGCGTCGTTGGCGATATCGGCAGCCATGGCGCGGGTCTCGGCGCCCGAGCGCGGGGCCAGAGCAACACCGATAATAGCGCCGGCAGCGGCACCAAAAAGTGCGCCGGAGACAAAGCTGAAAGTCTTACCCATGATCATTCCTCTCCTGCGGGCACGTCGGTGCCCACCGTTTGAATGCTGTCCATTATACCCGCAGCGCATCACTTGCCGCTCCGCTCATCTGCGTACGGCAAAGGCGCAGGTACGTGATGGTGATAAACGCGTAGGCCTACTCCTGAGGCATAGCCGGCATGGCCACCGTGGCACCCGGGTCCTCGCCGGCGCCGTCCACGAGTGGCAGGCCGCCCTCATGCGCAGGTCCCGCCGGAACCGTCGCCGCACCGCCAAAGACGGCAGCGGAGGCCTCGTGGTTCTCGGCAACCGCGCCCTCGGTATCAATCGCCACCTGGGGCTCGTCGTCAAAGTTGGGGACGCCCTGGGGCTCGGTGGGAACGGGCTCGGCGGTCGCATCGGCAACGGGCTCGGCGTCGACCGGCACATCGCCCTCGTCAGCGCCCTCGTCCTCGGCAGCATCTTCGCCGTTCGCAGCAGCGACGGCCTCGTGAGGATCCTTGCCCTCGGCCTCGGCGCGCATGCCCAGCACCAGGTTGCGCAGGCCCGCGACCGTGCCTTCCACGTCGGGGGCAGGCTGGTCGGCGTGCAGGTACGCCCAGTCCATCATAAAGGTGGCCGACGACAGCGCACCGATGGCCAGTGCGTCGTCGGGACACGAAAGCTCGACCTCAAAGACACGCTCGTCATGCTCGCTTACGCGCGTGCGGCCGCACGAGATGCTACCGGCAAGACCGGTCTCGTTCATGAGCTCGACCGTCACGTGCTCCAGCAGGTGGCAGAGCTCGGTCTGACCCATGCAGTCCTGGAACTCGCGGCCGGAATCGCCCAGGCACAGGTGCTTGGCAATCGCCGGTACCAGGTAGTAAACGCGCGCCGTGGCCTCGATGTCCTCCGAGGTCATGAGCGGCATGCCGGGGTTCACCAGCACATGCGCGCAGATCTTGTCCTCGCTGACGGTGACCTTAAGGATGTTGAACAGGCCTGCCATAACTCTCCCCTACTCTTCCTTGCCCCACTCGTCGCCGTCGTGCGGATTCGCGGAACCCGCACCCGACGTCGTCGGCTCGTCTACCGAAGACTCGGAATCCTTCTTATCGGTTTCGGCCGGAGCGATCACGCGAATGAGCGAGATGCGCTGGCCACGCATCGACTGCACTTTAAACTTGTACCCCGCGACCTCAAACACCTCTCCGATGTCGGGCACTGAGTCGCAAAGCTCCAAGATCCAGCCGGCGATGGTCTCATAATCATCGCTTTCCTCGAGCGGCCAACCAAGCTCAATCGCGTCATCGCACGAAAAACGCCCATCAACGAGCCACTCGCGGCGCGAAAGGCGCGTGAGATACTTGTTGTCGGGGTCGAACTCGTCCTCGATCTCGCCGACGATCTCCTCGACGATGTCCTCGATGGTGATGATGCCGGCCGTGCCGCCGTACTCGTCCACGACCACCACGATCTGGTCGTGCGAGGTCTGCATCTCGGACAGCAGCGGCAGGATGTCCTTGGTGTCGGGCACAAAGGTGGCGTCGCGCAAAAAGCCGGCGATGGGCTGGTCGCCCTTACCGTCGAGCGCGGGCTGGATCAGGTCCTTGATGTGCGCGATGCCCGCGACGTTGTCGGGGTCCTCGTGATAGACGGGGATACGGCTGAAGCCGGTCTGGCGCATGGTGGATAGCACGCTGGCGACCGTCTCGTCGTCCTCGCACATGGTGGTGTCCACGCGCGGCACCATGACCTCGCGGGCAACGGTGTCGCCCAGGTCGAAGATCTCGTGGATCATGCGCTTTTCCTCGTCGAGCAGGTCGTCCTGCTCCGAGACCATGTACTTGATCTCTTCTTCCGAGACGTTCTGACGGTCGTCGGCACTCTTGATGCGCAGAATGCGGGCCAGGCCATCGGAGCAAGCGCCGGTCAGCCACACGAGCGGGCGAGCGATCTTTTGGAAAAACGACAACGGTCCAACGACCTGCTTGGACACGCCCTCGGCATTGGCCAAGCCGATGCGCTTGGGGACGAGCTCGCCGATCACGATGGACACGAAGGCGACCGCGACGGTGATGATGACCGGCGCCAGGCCGCGCGCGATGGCGGAGAGCGGCGCGATGCCAAAGCTCATGAGCCACGTGGCGAGCGGGTCGGACAGGCTCGTCGAGGCAACGGCGGACGAGGCGAAGCCCACGAGCGTGATGGCGACCTGGATGGTAGCCAACAGCTGATCGGAGTCGGCGGCGAGCTGGACGGCGCGCTCGGCGCGCTTATCGCCCTCCTCGGCATCGTGCTCCAGCACGGCGCGCTTAGCCGTGGTGAGAGCCATCTCGGACATAGAGAAGTAGCCGTTGATGAGGGTCAAAACGAGGGTGGTGATAAGGGAGATGGTTATGTCCATCGGGAGTTTCTCGAACCTCCAAGATTCGGGACGTTGGGTAGTAAGCGTAGGTGACGGATAGGGCAATTGCGCCGGTCGCCCGTGCGAGCGGGGCCGTGGGCGCGGTCGCTAGATTACGAAGAGGATCACCGCCATGAACTGGAAGATGCTGCCGGCGAGCACCCACAAGTGGAAAACACTGTGCAGATAGCGCACGTTTTTGGCGATATAGAACGGCACGCCCGCGGTGTAGCACACGCCGCCGACGGCGAGCAGGGCAAGTGCCACGGGGTTGAGCAGCGCCACAAGTTCGGGCAGCTTAAAGACAACGAGCCAGCCCATCAGCAGGTAGACCAGGCCGCTTACCCAGTGCGGTTGACGCTCGCGCATAAAGCACTCGAGGGCGATGCCGATAATGGCGATGGCCCATACGGCAAAGAACAGCACAGCGCCGCCGTCGTTTGCGAGCGTGATGAGGCAAAACGGCGTATAGCTGCCGGCTATGAGCAGGTAGATGCAGCTGTGGTCGATGATGCGAAACACGCGCTTGGCGCGCGCGGGCTGAATCGCGTGGTAGAGCGTGGAGGCTAGGTATTCGAGGATAATGCTGACGCCATAGACAATTGCCGCGGCCATGTGGGCCGAGCCTCCGCCGCGCAGGGCGGCGAATACGACCAGGAGCACCAGGCCCGCGATACCCAGCAGGCAGCCGACACCATGGGTGACGGAATTCATGATCTCCTCACCCACCGTGTAGTGCGGAACGGCCGCGGCCTTGGGTCGCGGCTTGGAACTGTCGCTCGAATCGGACATGCCGGTTACATCCTCCAACGTAAAGAGTTCTCAACACTATATCAAAGCGTCTGGGTGCGTGCGAAATTTGCACCATACGTGACCCTTTGTTTACCCATTCTTTGCCTGTTGACGCATCAACGGCGAACGTCCATAATGCGCTTGCATTAAATGTTGATGCATTAACATCTTATAGGAGAATACCGCATGGCTCAAAACGCACATTCCCATCGAAAGCTCAAGATAGCCGGCATCGTTGCACTGGTGGTTGTCATTGCGCTGCTCGGATTTGCCGGCAACTTTCTGTTTGACTTCGCGCTGAATCCCCGCGCGCCATACACCATGAAGATGATGCAGGACGGCAAGGACGACAAAGAAAGTGAGCAGCCGGATGCCGAGGGAACCGAGGCGCGCGCATGGTTTAAAGAGAACCGCGAGAGCAGCAGCCTCACCGCAGATGACGGAACCGAACTTGCCGCTTGGTATTTTGCCGCCCCAGAGAGCACGCACAATTACGCTATCTGCCTACACGGATACACCGATGAGCCCATCGGCATGGCCCGATACGTCAAACGATTCCACGACCGCGGCATGAACGTACTCGCACCCGCCGCCCGCGCCCACGAGCGCTCCGGCGGCGACTATATCGGCATGGGCTGGCCCGAGCGGCTCGATGTCGTTGCATGGATTGGGCGGATCGTTCAGGCTGACCCCGAGGCGCGCATCCTGGTCTTTGGCGAGTCGATGGGTGCGGCAACCGCCATGGACGTCGCGGGGGAATCTCTGCCCGCAAACGTGAAATGCATTATCGAGGACTGTGGTTATACGAGTGTTTGGGACGAGTTTTCTCTGCAGCTCAAGGACGTGTTCGGGCTGCCCAGCTTTCCCTTGCTCGATGTAGCAAACTTGGTGTGCAACGTGCGCGCGGGCTACGACTTTCATAAGGCGAGCAGTGTGGAGCAACTCAAACACGCGACGGTTCCCATGCTGTTTATCCACGGCGACCAGGACACCTTTGTGCCGTACGACATGCTCGACCAAAACTACGACGCGTGCGCCAGCAAGGTCAAGCAAAAGCTCACCATTCATGGCGCCACCCACGCCAAGAGTGCGCAAGTTGACCCCGAGCTCTACTGGAATACGGTCGACGACTTCCTCGACGAGAATTTTTAGGCAAATAGTACGGTTTACTGATCTATCTGACGCCCTAGCACTTCCGAAAAGCCGCC